>Ga0316600_10001235_pt1 | contig 11760 bp, 12 predicted proteins | sample OWC_soil_day5_CT_FD_207652 | JGI IMG/M metagenome (GOLD analysis project Ga0316600, IMG submission 207652) | Wetland soil microbial communities from Old Woman Creek delta, Ohio, United States - OWC_soil_day5_CT | ecosystem: Environmental > Terrestrial > Soil > Wetlands | place: USA: Ohio...
GCGGGGATCGCCGCCGGACTCTTCTACCTGGTCCACAGCACCTTTGCGACGGCCGCCTTCTTTCTGCTCGCGGACGTCATCGCCCGCGGTCGCGGCGAGCTCTCGGACCGCCTGAACCCTGGTCCGGCAATCGACCAGGCGGGGCTCATCGGGGGCTTCTTCTTCTTTACTGCGGTCTTGGTCGCGGGGCTGCCGCCGCTGTCCGGTTTCCTCGGCAAATTCCTGGTGCTGCGGGCCGCCCTCGCAAACCCCGCCTGGCCTTGGGTGCTGGGCTTGGTCCTGACCGCGAGCCTGCTGGGGGTCGTCGCGCTGGCCCGCTCCGGGAGCCTGCTGTTCTTGAGGGCAGAGGGAACGGTCGCGGCCGCACCTCGAGGTGCCGGACCATTGGCCCGGGCATTGGCGCCGGTCGCAGGCCTGTTGGCGCTGTGCCTGGCCGTGATGATCTGGGCCGGACCCATCCTCGGCTTCACCAGGGCCGCGGCGGATCAGTTGCTGGAGCCACAAGGCTATATGCGCGCGGTGCTTGGCCCCGACACAGGGTTTGATGTTCCATGAAGCGCTGGCTACTGCCCCATCCGCTGCTGACCCCGATCCTTGCCCTGATCTGGGTCCTGTTGTCCAACAGCCTTTCCCCGGGTCAGGTCCTGCTCGGCCTGCTGCTCGGCTGGAGTATCCCGGTCTTCACCCTGCGGTTCTGGCCGGAACAGGTCCAGATCCGCAGGCCGCTCACCCTCCTGCGCTTCGTTGCGGTGGTGCTCTACGACATCCTGGTCGCCAACTTCAACGTGGCCTACCTGATCCTGCGTGGACCCAGGCGCCTGGAGCCGGGATTCGTCGTGGTGCCACTGGATCTGCGAACCGATCTGGGCATCAGCCTGCTGGCCAATACCATCTCGCTCACCCCGGGGACCGTCTCGTCCTGGCTCAGCCCCGACGCGCGGAGCCTGGTGGTACACGGTCTCGATGTCCGGGATCCGGGCGCCCTGGTGGCGACCATCAAGCGCCGTTATGAGGCGCCGCTGATCGAGGTCTTCGAATCATGCTGAACACGGCGGTCACGATTGCATTCGGCCTGGTCGCGGCCGCGGTTGCGCTGACCCTCTGGCGACTGCTGCTCGGGCCGGACAAACCGGACCGCATCCTGGCCCTCGACACCCTGTATATCAACGCCATCGCACTCCTGGTCCTGTTTGGGATCCAGCGGGATTCCGCGCTCTATTTCGAGGCCGCACTCCTGATTGCCATGATGGGTTTCGTGGGCACCGTCGCGCTCTGCAAATATCTGCTGCGCGGCGACATCATCGAATAGGCCAAAGATGCTGGAAGCCGCACTCTCACTATTGATCCTCATCGGCGCCCTGTTCGTCTTCGTCGGGTCCCTGGGGCTGGTGCGCCTCGATGATTTCTACACCCGTCTGCACGGGCCCACCAAGGCCACCACTCTGGGCGTCGGCAGCCTGCTGATCGCCTCCGCGGTCCACTTCAGCAACCAGGGCGATGGCTTGAGCTTCCACGAGATCCTCGTGACCCTGTTCCTCTTCATCACGGCGCCCGTCAGCGCCCATCTGCTCTCCAAGGCGGCGCTCCATCTGCGGCTAAGGTCCCCCGTGCAGGCGCCCAGTCTCGTCGACGAGGCGGGTTCCGGACCAGGGGCGGGGAAGCAAGTCACGCCGAGCCCCCGGGCTCCTTGATCCCATCACCGGACCGCGACGGCTTTTCCCGTCAACTCGACGGGCCGGGTCTCCAGCGACGCTCGACAGGCCGGCACAGGTTCGCGACCTCCGACCGGTCTTCGGACTCAGGCCGGTGTCCGAGTCCGGTCTCCCACCAGGCGCGAGCGCAGCAAGACCAAGATCAGCACCAGGGGTAGCTCCACCAGGAAGAACAGGGTCGCGAACAGCACCAGCTTGACCTCACCCAGGACCAGGGCGCCCATGATGGCGACCAGGCCCAGGTTGCGGGTGCTGAATTCGATCAGCAGGGTGAAGCGGTCGCCGGGCGGAATCCGTGCGAGCGCTCCTAGGAGAAATCCGGCCCCCATGGTCAGCAGACAGAAGGGTAGGGCGACCGGGAGGGCGGCCCCCAGGGCCGCCCCCAGCCCCTGACGCTGGTCGATGAGGATGAGCGCCACGAGGCAGCCGAGGGCGAGGAGACTTAAGGCCCGCAAGGGCCTGCGGACCGCGGCGACCAGGCCGGGCCGCCAGGCACGCAGGGCCATGCCAAGCCCTAAGGGAAGGAGCATCATCAAGGCCAGTTGGCCCACCATGGGTCCCACCGGTGTCGCGACCGGATGGGACTCCCGGAGAAAGAGTGCGAGGCCAGCGGCCGTGAGCGCCGGCATGGTCCCCAGGGCCAGCAGGGTGGAGATGGCGGTCAGGGTCACCGACAGGGCCACGTTTGCACGGCCCAGGTAGCTATAGAGGTTGGAAATGGCCCCACCGGGGCTGGCGGCGAGCAGGACCATCCCGGCGACTACCCAGGGCTCGGGGTCCTGGAGCCAGATCAGCAGGGCGGCGCAGGCAGGGAGCAGTGAGAGCTGGCCCAAGGTCGCGACCGTCACCGTCCGGGGATAACGCAGGACGCGGCGGAAATCCCCCGCCGTCAGCTCAAGCCCTACCACCAGCATCAAGAGCCATACGATGGTCGGGATCGCAAGGTCCGCGACGGGGTCCAGGCTGGTCACGCGTGGGGGCCCCGAAGCCCCGCGTCTACCCCCTCACGTGAGGCGCCGGGCCGAACGATGCCGAGCTTCTGCATGCGCGAGCGCAGGGTGTTGGGGTTGATGCCGAGGCGCTCCGCGGCGTTGCCCTTGCCGTTGATGCGCCAGCCGCAGCGTTCGCACACGGCGATGATATGCGCGCGCTCCACTTCATCCAGGGTTCGCCAGCGGGTCAGCTCCGAATCGTCCCTTGGGTTGGGTATCGGGGCTTCGGTCTGCGTCCCCGGCCTGGTGCGCGGGAGCCCGTCCAGTACCAGGGTGCGACCGGGGGACAGGATCATGGAGCGTTCGATGACGTTCTCCAGCTCCCGCACGTTGCCCGGCCAGTCGTAGGCCATGAGTTCCGCCACCGCCTGGTCCGGGATCCGGGTCACCTGTCGGCCGAGCTTGAAACGGAGCTTCTCCACGAAATAGGCCGCGAGCAGGGGGATGTCCTCCCGGCGCCCCCACAGGGGCGGCAGGGTGATGGGGAAGACGGTGAGTCGGTAATAGAGGTCCGGGCGGAAGGTCCCAGCCCGGGCCATGGACTCCAGATCCCGGTTGGTGGAGGCGATCACACGGGCGTCGGAGCGCCGGCTGACAGTGGAGCCCAGGCGCTCGAACTCGCCGCTTTGGAGCACCCGCAGGAGCTTCGCCTGAAGGTCCAGGGGCATCTCGCCGATCTCGTCGAGCACCAGGGTCCCGCCGTTGGCCACCTCGAAGCGCCCGATCTTGAGGGCGATGGCTCCGGTGAAGGCCCCCTTCTCGTGGCCGAACAGCTCGCTCTCGATCAGGGTCGCCGGCAGGGCCGCGCAGTTGACCCGGATCAGCGGCCGCTCGGCCCGGCGGCTGCGCCGATGGATGGCGGTGGCGATCAGGTCCTTGCCGGTACCGGTCTCGCCCAGGATCAGCACCGTGCTGTCGGTGGGGGCCACCTGCTCCACCTGGCGCAGCACGCGCTGCAGGGCCGGACTCTCGCCCACCAGCTCGTCGAGCTCACGGCAGTGCAGCACCTCCTCGCGCCAGATCGCGTTCTCCTCCTCTAGCCGCTCCCTTAATGCGCGGTTCTCGGCCAGGGCGGAGCGCAACTCCAGCTCCTTGCGCCGCCGCAGCAGGGCGCTGGCGAAGACTCCGGCGAGCAGGCGCAGGCGTCGCACCTGATCCTCGGCCCAGGCGTGCTCGCCGCGAATCGCCCCGAAGGAGAGCCAGCCGAGTGACTCGTCCGCCGCGATCAAGGGGAAAATCGCCATGGAGCGGATGCCCAGGGTGCTCAGGGCCCGGGCGTCCGCGGCCGCCTCGGTTGGTAGATCGGCGAGCCGGTCGAAGATGACTGGGCTGCCCCCGCGCACCTGCGGGGACAGATAGGGGAATCGGGACTCAGCCACGGGAGACGGGACGGGGGGGATGCCCGGAAGGGCCCAGGAGTGGGTTGCGGTGAGCTGACCCGGGGTCGCCTCGTAACGGCCCAGGGTGCTGCGGTCCACGCCGAGGAAGAGCACGATGCGCCGCAGGGCATCTAGGATCCGGTCATCCAGGGCCTCCGGCTCCACGCCGACGAAGGAGGCCGTGAGATCGGTGACCAGGTCCTCGAAGCTGGTCTCGGCGGGAGCTCCCGCGGCGGGTACCGGGTCGGTCGAGGCAGGGTTCAGGTTGGCGGCCAAGTCTCTGGGAGTCCTACATCCTGGCGGTTTCGACTAACTGGGTGTGCGAGATCCTCTCGCCGGGCCATGAGCGCAAGGACAAGGTCCATCTCCAGCCGCTGCTTCAGCGCGCGGGCGTCCCCTGCTACTCGGTCGGCACCCACAGATCCGCCAGGTGGATGGTCACCGCCGCGAAGGGGGCTATGGCCACCCGATCATCGCCAGAGAAGCGCCCAATCTCCCGCCAGCCTTTGTCTTCGCGCTCATAGGCCTCCAGGGTGCGTGCCACGGGGTCCAGCAGCCACGCATAGGCGACCCCGTATTCGGCGTAGATCGGCATCTTGATCTCCCGGTCCTTGCTTGCCGTGGACTTGGAGAGGATCTCGCACACCCAGTCGGGGACCACGGTGAAGCGCTGGTCCTCCGGGATTCGGGGCATCCGCTCGCGGCGCCAGCCGGCCAGGTCCGGCACATCGACCTCGGTGTCTCGGGTGAAGTGCAGCTCCGGCTCGCCGATGATCCACCAGCCTCCGGGACCCCCACGGCCCTTTTGGAAGGGTCCGAGCAACTCGTCGATGAGCGACGACTCCGCGAGCCCATGGCGGCCACTGGGGCGCGGCTGGGTATAGAGTTGCCCGTTCAAGATCTCGCCGGTCAGCCCCTCGGGCAGGGCTTCGAGCTGTTCGTAGAGGGTGGGGCGGGTGCGTGCGTGCATGACAGGAGGAGCCGGCAGGGATAGGACACGGATGCAAGTGTAACTGGTGGCCGAGCCATGGGGCGACTCGGCTGACGACATTTCGTAGATCACGATATCTCGTTAGCAAAGTCACGGCATTTCGTGGCACGGCCTCCGTACATGCCGTCCCCCATGGACCTTCGGTGGCTGACTCGCCGGGGCCGAATTCAGATCTGTCAGTGCCTTGCGGCTATTCCGACCACTTTCCACGGAAATGGCCCGCTTCCTGCTGTCTCCCCACCATGACCTTCCGGATCACGCGGCTGGATGAGCATCGGCAGACCGTCCTCAAGGTCGACGGGTGGTTGGAGGCCGAGGGGCTCCCCGACCTCGAACGGGAGTTCGACCGCGCACGCGGCGTCTCGCCGGCTGGCCTGACCCTGGACCTCTCCGGGCTACGTCAGGCGGACGAGGCCGCCGTCGAGCTGCTGCGAAGGCTCGCGGCGGGTGGGGCGCGGCTCATCAACTGCCCGCCGTACCTGGCGCTGCGGATCGCCCCGCCGGGGCGCCGGAATGGTCATGAGGCGCCCTAACCAGTATGAGTTGGGCGCCTGCGTGAGAGACCACACAGAGACCGTCACCAACCTTGCGGAGAGACAGACCGATGCAGATCACACCCAATGTACCCGACCGCCATGGCGGTCGCCTCCACGGGCGCTCGGGCGTCCGGCTTGTCCTGGCGACCTTCGCCCTGGGCAGCGCCCTGGCGCTCCTCGGTCCGGCGGCGGCCGCCGACAAGCCCAACATCCTGGTGCTGTGGGGCGACGACGTGGGGCAGTCCAACATCAGTACCTACACCCACGGGTTGGTGGGCTACCAGACGCCTAACATCGACCGTATCGCCAATGAAGGTATGACCTTCACCGACTATTACGCCGAGCAGTCCTGCACCGCCGGTCGTGCCTCCTTCATCATGGGCCAGAGCGTTTTCCGCTCCGGTCTCTCCAAGGTCGGACTGCCCGGCGCCAAGGAGGGTATGAGCGAGAAGGACCCGACCATCGCCGGCATGCTCAAGGCCCAGGGCTATGCCACTGGGCAGTTCGGCAAGAACCACCTGGGTGACCGCGACGAGCACCTGCCCACGAACCACGGCTTCGACGAGTTTTTCGGCAACCTCTACCACCTTAATGCCGAGGAGGAGCCGGAGAACCTCGACTACCCGGGCGACATGGTCCTGCCCAACGGCCAGACCTTCCGACAGAAATTCGGCCCGCGCGGCGTGCTCCACTCCTGGGCCATGCCTGACGGTGCTCAGAAGATCGAGGACACCGGCCCGCTGACCAAGAAGCGCATGGAGACGGTGGACGACGAGACCTCCGATCGAGCGATCGCCTTCATCAAGGAGCAGCAGGCGGCCGGCAAGCCCTGGTTCGTGTGGTGGAACGGCACCCGGATGCACTTCCGCACCCATGTGAAGCCCGAGCTGCGCGGGATCTCCGGTCAGGACGAGTACGCTGACGGCATGGTCGAGCACGACATGCACATCGGCAAGTTCGTGAAGCTCCTGGACGATCTCCGCATCGCCGACAACACCATCGTCTTCTACTCCACCGACAACGGCCCGCACATGAACACCTGGCCGGATGCCGGCTGGAACCCCTTCCGCGGCGAGAAGAACACCAACTGGGAGGGCGGTTGGCGGGTGCCCGCCATGGTGCGCTGGCCCGGCCACATCAAGCCCGCCAAGTGGACCAACGAGATCGTCCACCACATGGACTGGTTCCCGACCTTCCTGGCCGCCGCCGGTGACGCCAACGTGAAGGAAGAGCTCAAAGCAGGCGTGCACAACGACGCGATGAACCGCGACTACAAGGTGCATCTGGACGGCTACAACATCCTGCCGCTCCTCACCGGCGAGGCGGCGGAAAGCCCGCGCAAGGAGGTCTTCTACTTCTCCGACGACGGCGATCTCACCGCCCTGCGCTACGGCGACTGGAAGATCCTGTTCATGGAGCAGCCGGTGGCCGGAACCTTCCGGGTCTGGCAGCAGCCCTTCGTGCCCATGCGCGTGCCCTTCGTCTTCAACCTGCGCCGCGACCCCTACGAGCGCGCCACCATCACCTCCAACTCCTACTATGAGTGGCTGCTGGACCGCGCCTACCTGCTGGTGCCGGCCCAGGCCTATGTGGCCAAGTTCCTGGCCACCTTCCAGGAGTTCCCACCGCGCCAGAAGGCGGCGAGCTTCAGCCTCGACAAGGTCATGGAGCAGATGAGCAACCCCGGGGCCCACTGATCGCGCCCAGGCTCATTGGACAGGGATGTCCGCAGCCCGCGTCCGGTCTTCGTGCTCTTGCTGTCGGGCGAGGGCAAGGCACACAAGCCGCAAGACAGCGCCAGGGTCGAAGCCTCGCGGAGCTGGCGGCTTCCAAGCCAGATATTCATTCCACCAGATCAAGTCGCTCTTCAATGCGCTCGAGGCGGCGCTCATGAAGGTCCAGACGATGACTCATAACTCGCCCTCCGGGCTCCTTGCCGTGAGCCCCCAGCGGGCGCGAGGCCCCAGGTCGGTGATTCCCCATCCTCACACCAATCCTCCCAGGGGCAGGCGACTTCTATCCTGACACCTGGGGACAGCGGCCTCGTTTTGATTTGCTCCCGGAGACACACAATGACCAAGCCGGCCTTTCGCCCACAGTCGCTCGGCACCCTTGTTGCCGGTGCCCTCGCCTGCGTGCCCCTCAGTGGCGTGTCCGCGGACACGTACGATGACTGGCAATACAGCGCGACGCTTTACCTCTGGGCCGCCGGCATTCAAGCCGAGACGCCTGGCGGCGCGGAGGCCGATGTCGACTTTAGTACCTTGATCAGCAACCTCAACATGGCCTTCATGGGTGGCTTCGAGGCGCGGAAAGACCGATGGGCCCTGGCGGCGGACCTCATCTACCTCAACGTCGGGGCCAATGACAATGGCACCGTGCCGGTGCGGGTGGCCTCGGGAGCTACTACCGATCTGGATGTGGCGGCGAGTGTTGAGACCACGGGCCGCGTGTTCAGCCTGGTGGGGGCCTATAACCTGCAGGACGACGAAAAGGCTCGTGTCGACGCCTTCGTCGGTACGCGTTATCTGGACTTGGAACTGGAGTTCAGTCTGGCCCTGGCCGACCCGGGCCAGTTTAATGTGGCGCGCGACTTCGCGCCTTCTCAAACGAGCTGGGATGCCATCGTGGGCATGAAAGGGCGCCTGAACCTCGATGGCCCTTGGCACCTCCCGTACTACCTGGATGTCGGTACCGGCCAGTCCGACTTCACCTGGCAGGCCGCGGGTGGGGTGGGCTACTCCTTCGGTCAGGGCGATGTGAGCCTGCTCTATCGATACGCTGCCTGGGAGCTCGGCTCCGGCGAGTCGCTGGACAACATCAGCTTCAGCGGGCCCATGCTGGCCGGGACTTGGCACTTCTGATCCTGCCGGTGGACCGGCGCCCCGTCCGCTTGACAGAGATATATGCCCGCTTCATCCCGGTTTCCCACTCCCTCCGCACCTATGTCTCTGGCTGGATTAGCAATCCTCGCTACTCGCTACTCACCGGTATACAAATCCGACAGAAACCTGAGGCTCCCCATGCGCTCGATCCTCGCCCTCTTGCTCTTCACCAGCCTGGCCGCGGCCAACGCGGATCCCCTGCCTTCCTGGAACAACGGGCCGGCCAAGCAGGCCATTACCACCTTCGTCACGGACGTGACCAACGCGGGTGGACCAGCCTTTGTCCCGCCCGTTCAGCGCATCGCCGTCTTCGACAACGACGGCGCCCTGTGGGTGGAACAGCCGATGTACACGCAGCTCGCCTTCGTCCTGGAGCGGGTCAAGGCACTGGCCGGCGAGCACCCGGAATGGAAGGACCAGCAGCCCTTCAAGGCCGCTGTCGAGGGGGACATGAAGGCCCTGGGGGAGGCCGGAATGGATGGTCTGATGCAGCTCTTGATGGTCACCCACGCGGGGATGACTAGCGACGAGTTCGAGCAGATCGCGGCGGACTGGATCGGCGCCGCTCGTCATCCCCGCTTCGAGCGGCCCTATACGGAGCTGGTCTACCAGCCCATGCTGGAGCTGCTCGACTATCTGCGCGCCAATGGATTCAAGACCTTCATCGTCTCCGGCGGCGGCGTGGATTTCCTGCGTCCCTGGGCCGAGCGCGTCTATGGCATACCGCCGGAGCAGGTGGTCGGCTCCCAGATTCAACTGGCCTTCGAGGAGCGCGACGGCAAGCCGGTCCTGGTGCGAGAGCCCAAAATCGCCTTTATCGACGACAAGGCCGGCAAGCCGGTGGGGATCCAGCGCCACATCGGGCGGCGTCCCATCCTCGCCTTCGGCAACTCCGACGGCGACCTGCAGATGCTTCAGTGGGCCACGAGCGGCCCCGGGCCGAGACTCGGCGTGATTCTCCACCACACCGATGGGGAGCGCGAGTACGCCTACGACCGGGACACCCATTTCGGCAAGCTGGACCAGGCCCTGGATCTGGCCCAGAAGAACGGCTGGGTCGTTGTCTCGATGAAAGACGACTGGATTCGGGTGTTTCCCGGCGATTGAGAGGCGGTGAAAGCCCGGAAAGGGATTGATCCTTTGGGCCGAGCGGGCCGCGGATCCACGCTCAGGGGGCGGGGACCTCCGGATGTCCTGATACGCAATGCGCACTTATGGTGAGAAACGGCTTCACGGTGATATTCACCGTCCACTCGGGCGCCACAGAGTCGTCCTGCAAGTTGTGCTCATAGTTGCCGCCTGACTTGACTGGCTGGCTGCCGAGCTTGAGAGGCTTATAGACATTCAACCGCCCGGCTACGGTCCCTGCTACGGTCTAGGTTGGCAAGTCGGACGCCGGTCCGATGCGAGTCAAGGCTCATGGACGGGGCAGTGTGGACGCCACGCGGGGACCGTGCATGGTCTCGGTGGCTCTTGGAGCCGGGGATGACACGAAGTAACGTAGGTTCTTGGTGGACCCGAGATGGGGTCGCTCGGGTGGTACTTTCCGAACTGGCCGGTCGCGTAACCGCGCGGCCTGAGATCAGGTGCCGGTCTTTGGTTGCTAATTGCGCGGCGGGGAGTGCAGTCCGGTAACTGGCTATCGGACACCCGAGTGCCAGTCGTTTCGAGAGATCTGGGGCACTTTGCGTTTATCGGATAGCGCATTTTCTAGCGACCTTCAAGGAGTTCCCGCCGCGCCAAAAGGCGGCGAGCTTCAGCCTGGACAAGGTCATGGAGCAGATGAGCAACCCCGGGGCCCACTGATCGTAATTCCCGTCAACCGCGCCGGGCTGCTGGGCTGCTGCCGATGCTGACGGAGGGTCGCGCCGACCTGGCCGCCGGCACCATCACGGTCACGGAGGGACGCCGCGCCCTGGTCGACTTCAGCGAGCACTTCCACACGCAAGTCCGCGAGGTTCTGGTGGCAGGCCCCGCGGCCCCGCAAGTCAAGACCGCGGGGGACATGCTCGCATCCAAGGTCTACCAGCCCACCCGAAGCGGTCGCCACACTCCGTTGCCCGAGTCTCCGCCGCGAGCACGACAGCAGTCGTTCATCCTCGCGCGGCGATTCGTGTGCCATCCGACGTCCGGTTAGGCTCAGCCGCCCACAGTCGTGGGGCCTCGTCGCGGTAGGGGCGGGCGAGTGTGGCGGAGGGGGACTCCCCGAACCTGTTCCTGTAGGCCCCGGCGAGCCGGCCGAGCTGGGTGAAGCCCAGGTGGAAGGCCAGCTCGGTGACTGTCGACTCGCCGAGCGCGCTGGCGAGCAGGGCGCGGCGCAAGGCGTGGAGGCGCAGCCGGCGGACGAAGGCCGCGGGCGACAGGCCCAACTCCTCCCGGAAGGCGTATTCCAGCGTCCGCGGGCTGACGGCGGCCGCGGCATGTAGCGCGTCCGTCTCGAGGTTAGCCAGATCCGCACGGCGGATGTGCTCGATGGCGCGGTCGAAACCGCGGCGGCGCAGCGAGGGGGGCGCGCGGCGCCCGCCCTCGCGCAGGCTCAAGGCCCCCGAGATCCCGATCGCCAGCTCCGTCTCCAGGGTGGCGACGGCCGCCGGGTGACGCAGCATCTCAGGCGCCCCATGGGTGCGCGTGAGGAGCCCCATGAGCCAGGTCCCCAGACCCGCCAGGGTCTCGGCGGATGTTGGGAGCAGACGGCTGTAGGCGGCCCTCTCGAGCGCGGCAACCCGCTCCGACGACAGATGCTGGCGCAGTAGGGTCCGCCGGATCAGGACCATGATGTGTTCCTGGCCGGCTTCCAGGACCGCCTCGGCCCCGCCCGGCAGGGTCGCGGGCAGGCCGCGCTCGTGCAACGGCCGGCCGAACCAGGAGGTTCTGCTGCCTGCGCGCACGGTCACCGCAAAGGCCAGCATCCCCTCGGGCGAGAGTGCCTGCACCTTGAGCCGGCTGGCGAAGGACTCGTGGTAAAGGATGCAGTTGGGGGTGGCGAGGAAGGTCTTGCGGTTGTGGAAGGGGCCTACGCCAAGGGGCGTGGCCAAGACCTCCCAGGGCTGGGAGATCCGTTCCCAGTGGCAGGGGTCGTCGCTCTCCTGGATGCCGACGATCCCGAGCCCGGGGAATCCGCCGCGACCCCCAGGCGCCCCGTGCGCCCCGATCCCCTCTCCTGCGCCCATGCCAGCCCTCTCTTTTGCGCGAAACGAATAGCGATGAGGCGCGACGATACCCTAATCTCTGTCCCGATGTTGATCCAGATCACTTGACAGCCCTT
>Ga0316600_10001236_pt1 | contig 11759 bp, 7 predicted proteins | sample OWC_soil_day5_CT_FD_207652 | JGI IMG/M metagenome (GOLD analysis project Ga0316600, IMG submission 207652) | Wetland soil microbial communities from Old Woman Creek delta, Ohio, United States - OWC_soil_day5_CT | ecosystem: Environmental > Terrestrial > Soil > Wetlands | place: USA: Ohio...
CGTCTCGACGAACCCCACCTGCGCCTGCCAGCCGAAGGCGCGCCCGGTCTCCGCGGGATCGAGCACCACGGCGGGCACGTCATCGGTCCCCGCCGGCACCACCGGCACGTCCGGCACCTCGATTCCGAGGTATGACGCCACCTCCCCGAACACGTCGCTGATGCTGTGGCCGATGCCTGTCGATACGTTGAACGTGCCGGTCGGTGCATCCTCCCTCAGGGCCAGGTCCACGATCGCGAAGAAGTCGCTGATGTCGAGGAAGTCGCGGATCGTATCGCTGCAGAAGCAGCGCTGCCCCGCCTTGAGTCGCTTGTAGAAGGTCGGGATCGGGCCGATCGCGAGGCGCGGACCGCAGACGTTCGCCAGTCGCAGCGACACCACCGGCAGGCCCGCGAGGCGCACATACTGCTCACCGGCGGTCTTGGAGATGCCGTAGCTGGTGAAAGGGGCGGTCGAATGATCGGCCGGGATCGGCACGCGTGACGGTCGACCGTAGCACAGCGCCGTCTGGAAGTTGACGAAGCGCCGCACGCCGGCGGCGCGCGCGGCCCTCGCGACGTGGATGGAGCCCATCACGTTGGTCGCCGCATCCTCGACCCAGTCCTGCGGGTCCTTGTAGGCGGCCGCGGAATGGATCACGTGCGTCGGCGCGAAGTCCCGGAACGCGCTTTCCACGAGCGCCGCGTCTGCAATGGTGCCCTCGATCACCGTGAGGCCCGGCGACGGAGGGACGACCTCGCGCTTGCCCGTGGCGAAGTTGTCGATCACGAGGATCTCGTGGCCCTGCGGCAGGTAGCGCTCGAGCAGGTTGGAGCCGAGACAGCCCGCGCCGCCGGTAATCAGGAGCCGCATGCCGAGGCTCACCTGCGACCCTCGTGCTTGAGGTGCGTGTATTCGCCGAGCGTGCCATGGATCTCGAAGTACCGGATCGCCGACGACACGGTCTGCTCGAGCGGGGTGAAATCGATGGCCCCGAAGTCCGCGAAAGTCCGCGACGGGTCGAGCAGGATGGACGGGGCGTCATCCGGACCGAGCTCGCGCACCTCGGGCTCCGGGTAGCTCGGGATGCGCATCGCCCTCACCACCGCGTCGTACAGTTCGCGGATCGCAACGTCGGTGCCCGACGAGAAGTGATAGGCCCCATGCCCCGCGCCATCGCACGCCTTGATCACGGTTCGGGCAAGGTCTCCGACGAACACGAAATCGCGTCGTGCCTTGGTGACGAAGCAACGCTTGCCGTCCTTGAGACGCTGGTAGAAGATCGGCAGTGGTCCACTGACGTTGCGCGGGCCGACAACGTTTGCCAGCCGGAAGGTCACGAAGTCGAGACCCGAGATTTCGAGGAAGTCCTCGTTCGCAGTCTTCGTGATGGCGTAACTGCTGTTGGCCGGCAGCTTCGGGTGGTCGAGGCGGATCGGTTGCTGCAGAGGCTTCACCCCGTAGCAGAGCGCCGTCTGGAAGTAGACGAACCGCCCGACCCCGCTCGCCCTCGCGGCGGCAACGATGTTTGCACCACCGACGCAGTTGGTCAGAGCGTCGTTGTACCAGTCCGTCGGGTCCTTGTAGGACGCCGCCGCGTGCACCACGACGTCCGGCCTGAAGTCCCCGATCAGCCCGTCGACCAGCGGCTTGTCCGCGATCGTGTCGATCACGACCCGAAGCTTCGGGTGGTCGGCAAGGTGCTCGCGCCGGCCGGTGGCCAAGTTGTCGATCACCACGACCTCGTCGCCGCGGGCCAACAGCAGTTCTACGACGTGCGAGCCGACCTGCCCGCAGCCTCCTGTGACAAAGACTCTCATGTTTGCTCCTTGGTGCAAGGTGTCTGATCGGCCAGGTCAGGCGCGGCGAGCATCGCCCGGAAATCGCCGGCGCGATCGTGGAAGCGCTGGTGCCACAGCTCGAGGCTCAGCAGGCCCCAGGTCTTTCGCGAGAACCTGCCCTCGCTGCCGAAGTTGGCCAACGCCGCCTCGGCGTTGATGTAGGGTCGCGCGCTGCGCGACATGCCGGCGAAGGTATCGACGATGAAGCTGCGCAATTCCCGGCCGAACCACTCCTTGAGCGGCACCGGGAAACCCATCTTGTCGCGGCGGTTCACGATCGTCGGCGGCAGGTCGCCCGCAAACACCGTCTTTATCAGGTGCTTCATCGAGCCGTCCTTGAACTTCACGTCCGCCGGGATCGTGGCCGCGAACTCGACCAGCGCATGGTCGAGCAGCGGCACGCGGCTCTCGAGGCCGTGCGCCATGCTCATCCGGTCCTCGACTTGAAGGAGCGCCGGCAGCAGACACTTGAAGTCGAAGTGAGTCATTTTGTCGAAATACGCCTCCTTGCGGACGTTCTCGGCGCTATTGAAGATCGCCGAGAAGTCCTGGAACACGCGTAGCTTGTCCAGCGCCTCCCACTCGATCTCACCGTGCATGTCGGAGGAGCGGTCAATGAGGTGGAAGTACCGTGCGTCCAACGGATCGAACAGCCCCTTGCGCCAGAACTCCTTCATCATCGGCTTGTACTCGCGCAACAAGCCCAGGTTCGGAATGATGGACTCAATGGTGACCACGTAGTTGCCGTCGCGATACGTTCCGTCGATTGCGGCGCTGAGGCACTGTTCTAGGTAGGCGAGCACGTAGCGCGCGTAGCCTCCGAAGATCTCGTCGCCGCCCTGCCCCCCGAGTACGACTTTCACGGAGGAGGCGGCCAGCTTCGAAACCATGTATTGCGGGAATGACCCCGGACCGGCCACTGGATGGTCGAGGTGGTAGATGACATCGCCGATGTGACGGACGAAGTCGGAGGCGGTGATGTCGAGCACGTGCAACTCGCCACCGCTCAATGCGACGGCCGCACGCGCGTGGTCGCTCTCGTCATAGCCGGGGTATTCGGTGAATCTGCCGTGGAATCCCAGCCGGTTCGCCGGGTCCTGCCTGAGGGCGAGGATGTGCATCAGGCTCGAATCGATTCCGCCCGATACGTAGCTGCCGACGGGAACGTCGCTGCGCAGGTGAAAACGGAGCGAGTCCTCCGTGAGCTCCCTGAGTCGGGAACCGAAGTAGCGCGGCGAGTGCTCCCAGTCGATCTCGTAGCGCACGTCCCAGTACCGCTCGACTTGCACTCCGTCCGGGTCGACGGCCAGTCGGTGCCCCGGCAACAGCTGCTGCACCCCCTCGAACAGCGTGTGCGCGCCGATGGTGTACTGGAAGGTGAGGTACTCCGCGAGCGCCCTCGTGTCGGTCGCGATGCCGGGCAGAAAGGGCAGGAGGGCCTTCGCCTCCGACGCGAACAGGAACAGGTCTCCGACGCGGGCGTGATAGAACGGCTTGATTCCGAAGCGGTCGCGCGCGCAGAACAAGGTCTGGCTCGCCTCGTCCCAGAGTGCAAACGCGAACATGCCACGCAGGCGCTTCACACTGTCCCTGCCCCACTTGCGGTAAGCGCGCAGGATGACCTCGGTGTCCGATTCCGTGCGGAACTGATCGCGGCCGATCTCGTCGCGAAGCTCGCGGTAGTTGTAGATCTCGCCGTTGTAGCTGATCCAGTTGCCGTCCCCGTCGGTCATCGGCTGCGCGCCGGCAGGTGAGAGGTCGATGATGCTCAGCCGTCGGTGGACCAGGCCGGCACGGCCGGACGGATGCACCCAGCGGCCGTTGCCATCCGGACCACGATGCTGAATCAGGCGCGACATGACCGAGAGGCCGCGCGCGAGCTCCGGAACCGGGGCTCGATGCATTGCGAGGATGCCAGCGATGCCGCACATTTCGTGTTGCGCCTCCGTTCGTCAGGCCGCAGCCGAGCCGGGCTCCGTGCCAGCGGCAGTGCGCTTGCGGACCACCAGGTTGATCTCGCCCGGCATGAGCATTCGCTCGCGCAGTCGTCGGGCAGTCGCTGCGCCCGCCGCCCCCAGGCCCTCGAGCATCGCCGCGAGTCTTCGCAGCACGCGCGCGCCGAGACCGAAGGCCGGCGCGAACCTCAGTGGCCCGTTGCGATAACCGGCAAGCGTGTGCGTCAAGACCTCCTGCCCGGCGATGCGCTCGAAGAACAGACGCAGCGAGTGTTCGTCGAAATTCCGCAGGTGGACGAACTCGTACGGACACGAGGGATCGAGGTAGGCGCTGAGGTCCTCGCGGTACGGGACGCGCAGCACCAGCAGCCCACCGGGCCGCAGCACGTTCATGATGTTGGCGACCGACGCGTTAAGATCCAGCACGTGCTCGAGCACGTCGGTGCAGGTGACGACATCGAAGAAATCCCGGCGATAGGGCATATCCTCGATGCGCGCGAAGCACACCTCGATGCCGTTCGCCTGCGCATGCGCGAGATACTGGGTCGTGATATCCATGCCGTACCGGCACAGCTCGGGGAACCGCGCCAGCAGACGACCCATGCCGACCCCGACGTCGAGGATCCGTTGGCCGGGCTTCGCGAGACCGCGCACCAGATCCGCCGTCGAATCCTCGCACTCCTTCCAGTGGCGCTCGTCGAGGAATGGGTTTCGACCGGTCTTCTCGAATTCGCGCAGGTGATCGCGAGCGATTGCCTCGTAGTTCTCGGTGTAGCGGTCGGCTTCCGAGAACACCGGAATGTCGCCCAGCCACGAAATCGGAGCACGGGAGTAGACGTCCATCATCCACCCTCTCCCGCCGACAACGACCTGCCGCGGGAGCAGATCCATTGCCCCAGAGCGGCTCGCTCGCCGCGATTGAGGAGGAGCAACGCGATCCCGGGGATGACCACCATCGCCGCCGTGGCGACGGACAAATAGGCAGCAAGCGACGCCGTATACGGGACCATCAGCAGCACAGCGGCCCCTACGTACAGTGTTCCTGCCAACAGGAGCCGACGCGGCTCGTAGCACACCCGCAGGTAGCGGCTTGGCCATGCCCGAAACCACAGTGCGATCATCAGGACCATCACGCCGCTGCCGAGGAACAGCGCGAGTGCGGCGCCCAGGGCCTCGAGCGGCGGGATCAGCACGAAGCACAGCACCACCAACGCCAGCGCCGCGCAGCCCTGGAAGATGCTCACGAAATGCACCTCTCGTGAAAAGTAGAGCCCTGGCAGCAGCAGCGAGAAGGCGCCGCTGAGGAACTGGGAACCGGCCACCAGGCCAACGACCTTGTAGGCTTCGTGGAACTCGGGCTGGGTGAGGATCGCCACTACTGGCCGCGCCGCCGCGAAAAACAACAGCACGAGCGCGCCCGCCGCCACGACGTAATAGGTCATGATGCGGCCGAACAGAGCGCCCGCCTCTTCCTGCCTGTTCATGTAGGTCATGAAGAACGGATACCACGCCGTCTGGATCGCGCCCACGACCACCTGCATGACGAATCCCAGGCTGAATCCGATCGAGTAGACGCCGAGCGAGTCGAGGCCGCTCATCCGCTGCAGCAGGTACTTGTTCGCGTGCAGCAGCACGAACAGGAAGATGAATGACGGTGCCAGCACGGAGCCACTGACGAACAGTTCGCGCGCGAGGCTGCGGCGGAACTCGAAGCGCATCGAACGTCCAACAAACCACGTCCAGAGCAGCGCCGCGACGGCGTGCCCCGCCAGTTGCCCGAGGATCATCCCGTCGAGGCCGAGCCCGCGGAACACCACGAGGTAGAGGCTGGCGCCGAGCGACACAAGCGTGGTTGCGATCGTGAGGGTCACAAACGGTACCACGCGGTTCTCGAACTGCGTGCGGAGCATCAGGGGGCTGATGAGGCTGTTCAACGCCATGCCTGCCAGGTAGAGCACGATCCTTGGCCCGTTCTCGGGAGTGTCGAAGATCCAGTCGCTGATCCGTCCCGCCGTCGGCAGGCTCAGCGCCACCATAGCGACGCCGCCGGCGGCGATCAGCAGCGTCGCCGTCCAGATCGTCGCCGACTTTCGGCCCTCATCGTTGCCCTCGAAGTAGGTGGGCCCAATACCCGCTCCCAGACCCAGCGCGAAAATCGGCTGCAGCAACTGACCGATCACCGTGAGCATCGCCATCACCCCGAACTCCGCCGGGGTGAGATATGCGGTAAACACCGGCAACAGGAACAGGCCGATCAGCCGCGTCAGCACCGTGCCCGTGCCGTACACCGCGGCATTCCGCCCGAGGCTCGCGATCTGGCGCCTCACGACCAGGCCCGCCCCTTCCGGACAAGCCGCCGGCCCCTGCACCGCCCCTTGCCCTGCTCGAACGATTCGTACCTCACCGGGCAATCGAGCGGCGAAGCACGACCGCCGCGATTCCCAGCAGCAGTCCTGCAATCGCGCCGATGACAACCATGGCCGTGCGCCGCGGGTAGTGGCGCAGTTCCGGCGGCACCGCCGGATCCACGACCGTAAACGCGTACTCGCGACGGGCATTGGCGAGCATGAGGGTCTTGGTCTCCGTCTCGACCAGCTTGTACATGACCCGCTGCACCTCGACGACTGTCGTCGCAGCGATCTGCCGGTTCAGATACTCGATGTTCCGCGTGGCATCCTCGATAGCACGAGCGCGCAGCAGCTCATCGGCCATGGAGACATAGGAGTTTGCCAGCCGTGCGGCATCGGCCGGATCCGTCCAGGCCACGCCCACGGTGATCAGCTGGGTGCGGCTGTCTTCCCGAATGCTCAGCACTTTGCGGCGAAACCGTTCGACGCCCAGCCAGAGCGTCGGGGGTTTGCTCGAACCACGCAGCAGTTCCGGCAACAGCTGGTGCTTTCGAACGAACTCCTCGGCGAGTGAACGCGACCGCAGCGTGGCCGCCGCCCGTCGCGCGCCGCCGTCCAGGCCTCCCAGGTTTACTCCGGCCAGGCTTGCGAGGCCACCAAGTTGGCCCGCGAGCGCCAGCGGGCCGCCCGGCTCCTCGACTTCCGCCACCACGACCTCGGCTCGGAAAATGGGTGTCGCCGTCAATGCAATCGCCGTGGCGATCAAGATTCCGGCGAGGGTCGTTCCGGCGATCAGCGCCAGATTTTCCCGCAGCAGGTTCCACATCGACCGGACGTCGACGGTGCTGTCGGCCGACTGGGCGGTACGGTCCGCGGACATCATTGCGTCGGCTGGATCCATAGCCCGCTCAGAAGGAATTCACTGCCGCGACCGCCACGGCGAGGTTAAAGATGATCGACGTCACAGCACTCCACGTCGCCAGCGGCCGCATGCGCTCGGCATCGAGCGGCACTACGATCGTATCTCCCGGGAGCATGGCGCCGCTCTGGCGGAACCAGCGACTGCCGCTGCCAGCCTCGATGCTGCCGTTGGCGCGCACGACGTAAATGCGCTTGTCGTCGGCCTTCTGGGTCGTGCCGCCGCTCATGCGCAGGTAGTCGTCCCGCGACAGCCCGGGGTCGAACAGGTGCGAGGTCGAGTTCTGCACCTCGCCGATCACGGTCACTTCCTGCGAGAGTTTCGGAATCTTCAGCCGGTCGCCGCCGCGCAGGATCACGTCATCCGGCGAGCCGGGCTCGGCCGCCAGCACGCGCTCGAGGTCGATGACCAGGCGACCGACCGGTTCGGCGTCCTGCAGGTCCGCGAGCAGCGTCTGGCCGACCGCGAGCGTCTCATTCGCCTGGCCGGCACCCTGGACGCCCGATTGCGCCGACTGCAGCGCCAGCGAGCTCAGGTCCCGCCGCAGGCGATCGGCCAGAACCTCGATCTGCTGCCGCTCCCGCTCTTTCAGCGTCTCGCGGGTGAACAGGCTGCCCTGTACGAACGCGAGCGCGGTGAGGCCGCCCGCGCGCTCGACCACCGAGCGCAGGGTTTCCCCGCGCGCAATCGGGTATTCGCCCGGGAAGCGCACCTCGCCCTCCAGCCGGACGAATTCCTGCTGCGACCACTCGGAGATTTCCTTTACGACCAGCGTGTCGAAGGGCCGGAGCACAAGGTCGGCCTCGGCGTCGCCGCCGATGACGCGCGCGAGGTCGATCCTGATGACCTCGGTCTGGCGCGTCCGCCCGTCGCGCACCTCGTAGCGGGCGAGTTCCGCATCGCCGCCGAAGGCCTGCTCGGCGAGGCCGCCGCCGGCGCGGATCAGGTCGCTTACGGTCATGCCGGGCTCGAGTGGGTACTCTCCTTCGGCCCGCACGCGGCCCGTGACCCGCACGACGCGCGTGGGCTCGCTGCTCACGGCCTGCAGCCGGAGCGCCTCGAGGATCGGCTCGAGGTACTGGCGCCGCCCCGTCTCGACGTCGAACACGAAGACCTGGTCGCGCGCGGCGAGCAGCGGGTTGGCGTCCGACATCGGCGCGAGCCAGGCCCGCTCGAGGTCCGCTGAGAATGCCTGGATGCGCCGGGTGCCGGACTGCTCGCGTCGGATCAGCACATAGTGCAGGTCGGCGTTGGGTCGCAGCTCGTCGATGGAGGGGATCAGGTCGGTGAGCCGCAGTCCGTTGCGGAACTGGTGCGCCCCCGGCCGGTGCACCTGACCGCCCAGCTGGACTGCGTTCTTGTAGGTCGGCCGTGCCGCCGGAATCGTCATCAGGTCGCCCGAGCGCAGTTGGACACCCCGTCCCTCGGGGTACGACAGGTTCACGTCCACGACCACGCGGTCGCGCCGCTCGTCGATGCGCTCGATCCGGGCGAGCGAGGGATCCGCCGAAGGCGTCAGCCCGCCGCCGAGGTACAGAAGGTCGGCCGCCGTGCTCTCGCCCTTGATCTCGTAGATGGCCGGGCGCCGGATCTCGCCGGTCACGCCGACGGTGCTGCCCACCGGCGGGATGAAGATGACGTCACCCGGCAGCAGCCGCACGTCGGCAGACGTGTCGCCGTTCAGCAGCAGGTCGTAGAGGTCGAGCCGCTGCACCAGCCTGCCGTTGCGCTTGAGCTGAATGTTGCGCAGCGAGCCGATGGGCTTCACGCCGCCGCTCGCGAACAGGGCGTTGGTGATCGTGGCGAGCCCGCTCACCGTGTAGGAGCCCGGCCGCTCGGCCTCGCCGAGCACGAACACCCGGATGGAGCGCAGGTCGCCGATGCTGACCACGGCCGTGGTGCCGATCATCTGCTCGGTCACGCGCGCTTCGATGCGCGCCTTAGCCTGCTCGAAGCGCAAGCCGCTCACGGCGATGGGCCCGAGTTCGGGGAAATTGACGCGGCCGTCGCGGTTCACCACCAGCGAGTGACGGCCCTTGGTATTGCCGATCAGCTGCACCTCGAGGCGGTCGCCGGGGCCAACGACGTACTCCGAGGGTACGGGCACGTCGGTGACTGGCGCGAAGGTCGAGGGCACGCCGGCGAAGAGGTCGTAGCCGAAAGGCTTCAGGCCCTCGGCATCGAGCTTATCGAGCGGCAGCAGCGTGAGCTTGATTTCGAAATCGCGCAGCACCGGGTCGCGAAGCAGACGCTCCGTCGCCTGTTTCTCGGTGAGACCGGCCAGCGGTATCGGCGCCACCCCGAGGATACGCAGCTGGCCGTTGGCGTCGAGGCGGAAAGGATTGCCGCGCTGTGCGCGCTCGCGCAGCTCCTCGAGGCGCTTGGTTTCCTCCGGCGTTCGCGTCCGGCCAGCGGCCAGATCGAGCCGCCTGATCTCGATCTCGAGCAGCACCGTGTCGTTGCCGCGGATGCGCGGCTCGCGCGGCCGCAGTTCCATTTCATCCGTCGTGCCGGTCGTCTCGCGGTCGGTCGTGCCTTCGACGGTCTTCGGGCGCACGGTCTCGGGCGAACTCAGGTCCTTGTCACGCTTCACCCCACCCGGGGCACCGTCGCCGAGTCCCTCGAGGATGGCCTGCTGCTGCTCGGGGGGAAGGTTCTTGAAAGCCTCCATCTCGGCCGCGGACGGCGTTTGGGCCGTGGCGTCCGGCACCGGCCCAAGGGCCGCGACCAGCATGATGAGAGCCGTGAGGAGCGCCGTCCTGACGCATGAACCCCGACCTCGAACGAATCCGATCATTGACCGCCCTGTTGGACTGAAGCTAAGCCTCAGCGGATCGCATGGCGCCAGGTCACGAAGCCCCGCACGCCGTCCTCGACCGCCAAGGGCCCGGTCGCATCCACGTCCGCGTACCCGAGAGAGACGGCGATTGTACCCCACGGGTGGCTCGATTCGTGGGCCAAGGTCAGATCCCGCACCGTGCCAGGGGCGCCGGCGAGGGTATGTCCGGCCGCGACGCCCGCCCGGTTGAGCTTCACGTTGCGACCCTGCAGTTCCCAGCGGCGGCCCCGGGAATCGATGAACAGCGCCCCGCCACCCATGGACTCGCCGTCCGCATCCATGGAGTGCCCGAGCACCCGCCCGCGGTACCGGTAACCCGACGTGTAGATGCTGTGGGTGTAGGCGCAGCCAAACTCCGGCGGGTCACTGAGGAAATCGCAGGCGGTATCCGCGTACTCGGCGTGCAGCCGCCACGAGCCGCCGGCGAGGTCGCCCCACGTCTCGAGGCCGAAGAGCCCGAGGTATTTCGACGGCATGAACCCCGCCTCGTCCTCGCCGATCGCCTGCGCGTAGAGCGCGACCGGCACGCGGGCGCCGGGCCAGGACCAGCGAAGGTCGAAGCCCGCCAGCTGGTTGCCGGGCTGCTCGGCGAGGTCCTGATCGTTGTCGTTGCCGACCAGGAGGTCCCAGAACGTGCCGAGGTCACAGGGACGCCCGTCGCCGCACCACTGCGCCGTACGACTCGCGGCGATCTGCAGGGTGGGATGGGGGCGGATCTCCGCCCGCATGCCGAACAGCAGGGCCTCCGGATAGTCGCGGTCGCTCTCGAACTGGCCCATGAAGGTCGAGAAGCGCCAGGGCCCGAGCCAGCGCAGCACCGGCAGATCGAAGGGGATGGACTCGTTGCGGTCCAGGGCGATCGACGGCAGCGGCCGCGCGTTGCTGCCGAGGATGAGGCTCCCTTGCCAGCCCGGCCCCCACCAGCGCTCGAGATAACCGGCCGAGACCATCCAGTTGCCGACGGTCATCGCGACGTAGGACCCGTCGGGCCGCACGGTCTGGTCGTCGTCCGGATCCGCGACCACGGTCGCTGCGAGCTTCCAGGCGAACCGCTGGCCGACCCAGTCGGCCGCGAGGCGGGCCTCGCCCTCCTCGCGCGGGATCGATTCGAAGCCGCGCAGCGGCGTGGGGGCGGCGGAGGCTGAGAGTGTCGCCTCGAGGCGGAAGTCGCCGGCGCGCATCTCGCGTGCGGCCCGCGCGCGGAGTCGATCCACGGCCGCACTGGCGCCCCTATCCAGCGCCTTCGAGTCGAGGCGGCCGAGTTCGCGCGCCACTTGCGACCACGCAATGGGCCAGCTCAGGCTCGGCCCGGTAAGTAGGCCCGCATCGGCGAGCCGCTGCAGATCGTGCCGCAGGCGCACGTCTCCCGGCCCGATCCAGGGCTCGGCGACGGAGGTCGTCGCCAGGAGAGCAGCGACGGAGGCCAGCGCCAGTTGGCGGGAGTACCGCCCTGCGAAAAGTGTCACTCGCGGCTCTCCACGATCGGGCGCCGGGAACCTACTGGAACTGGTAGCGCCAGGACACCGAGGCACGCGGTAGCACGGCCTCGGTCTCATTCCACTCGCGGTCGCGGTAGTCGGCCCCGACGCTGGCCTCGATCCATCCGCCCGTAATCGGGTGACGGTAGGTCACGTCGAGGCTCCACCAGTCCTCCGGTCCCGACGCCACGGTGTGGCGGGTATCCGGCACGGACCCGCCCTCGTTGACGGCCGTGAATCGCAGGACCGTGGTCAACGTCGCGGCGGAGGGGCTGACACGTATGTAGCGGGCGCTGTACATCTGGCCGTCGCCGTCCATCGCGTGCCCGAGGGGCCGGCCCTTGGAGCGATAGCCCTCGACGTCGAAGATGCTGTGGTTATAGGCGCAGTCCCAGAGGCG
>Ga0316600_10001237_pt1 | contig 11759 bp, 11 predicted proteins | sample OWC_soil_day5_CT_FD_207652 | JGI IMG/M metagenome (GOLD analysis project Ga0316600, IMG submission 207652) | Wetland soil microbial communities from Old Woman Creek delta, Ohio, United States - OWC_soil_day5_CT | ecosystem: Environmental > Terrestrial > Soil > Wetlands | place: USA: Ohio...
TATCACCGTTTGTTGCATGTTGAGTATAATGTATATCATCTATAACCATAGGGTGGGGTGATTTAAATGACCTATGTTTATCCGCAAGATATTTTTACAGCTGTTGGAAATGGCGAAATTTCACCGACTCAGGCATTTAAGTCTTTGCGAGAGTTAGATAATATAACTGCTCATCATACTAAAATCGATAATCGGCAAAAGCGAATAGAAGAAATCTAAGCACTCTTGCGCTCATCGTCGGTATAGTACTGAATATCTTTAAAGTGTTTTTTAATATTCATAGCAATATCTGCCGGACTAGTCTTGGGCGCAAGAAATTTCAATTCATTATTTAAACTTTTTTTAGTGATCTCAATGTCAATAAGTTGCTTACTAATTTCATCTAACTGCTTTTCGGCATCGATGCCATTGATGAGTTGCTGTCGAAACCATCGTAAAATAGTTTCCTTTTGTGTAGTTATTTTTTTTCAGTCTCTTTTAACTTTATTAAAGTATTTTTAATCTTTGCTATTGCAACAGGATTGCCAATATCTTGTGTGTATTGAGCGATTAGTTTAGGGTTTTCTGCCAGTTCGCATAACTTATCCCATACCACTTCATCCAATATGGCAGTAGGGACGCGCCTAGCTTTGGGTTAAGCAAGCATAATAACTGATTATATTATTTTGCCCAGAATGTTTAATACCCATTTTCCTACCACAACGTGCACAACAATACTCTTGTTCTTTTTAAAGCGTTGGTTTGGTGTTTCACCAGTTGCTTGGGATACTTCCTCATTGATTTCATCCATAAAATCGTTAGTGATTTCCTCCAATTCTTCAAAACTCTCAAATTCACAGTTATAGACTATAAGGAGGCCAGTAAACTTGGCCAAAGCTTCTACCTTACCTTTGTTACGTTAATCTTGGCGTAACAAAGGTTATGTTAATACTTTCGTTACGTAAAGAATTTCATGGGAAGCCTTTGAGTAGCGAAAAACCTAATTGGGTAAGTTTGACTAAAACCGCGAAATGTAAATTAGAGACTTATATCTGGTAATGAAAATAAATATATTGACAATAAAAGGGAAGGTGTTGTATTGTTAATTCGATAGCTATCGAATCATAATACAATTTAAAAAATCAACATAGGAGCAATTGATATGGATACTAACAAAATGGCAAAAATATTTAAGGCACTTTCAAACCCTAATAGGCTAGAACTATATTTACAGATTGTTAAACAACAAAAAGCTAGTTTTAAAACTGGTGGAGAATGTTTTGTCATGGATATTGTTAGTTGTCTCAATATAGGAGCACCTACTATTTCGCATCATATAAAAGAACTGACTAATGCTGAGTTAATTTTTACAGAAAAAAGAGGTAAATATTTGATTTGTAGAGTGAATGAAAAGATCGTTGAGGCAGTAAAAGAGATTCTGCCCACACGGCACTAGTGCGGAATAATTTATACTCTAACAGTTCGACATTTGCCGAACTGTTAGAGTATAAATCATTATAACTATATTGAAAATTCTACGCAGGAGGATAAAAATAATGAGTAATCACGAAGGGAAATCACGAACCGCTCTCATTACGGGAGCAACTAGTGGTATCGGTTATGAACTAAGTAAGGTATTTGCCAAAAATGGCTATAATCTGGTGTTAGTAGCTAGGAATGGGCAGAAACTCGAACAAGTAGCAAGTGAGATTAGCCAACAGTCAGCAGTAAAAACGTATCTTATACCTAAAGATTTGGCTGTTGTATCATCACCGAATGAAATTTTTGATGAACTGAGGAATAAGTCTATTAATATTGATGTTCTTATTAATAATGCTGGTTTCAATGAATATGGACATTTTATTGAAACTAATTTAGAAAATGAGCTTCAAATGCTTCAAGTAAATATTGTCTCGCTTACCCATCTTACAAAATTATTTTTACCTGGGATGGTAGAGAAAAATTATGGCAAGATATTAAATGTAGGTTCTACTGGCTCTTTTGCACCAGGTCCACTTAACGCCGTGTACTGTGCTACAAAAGCATATGTTCTAAGTTTTTCCGAAGCAATTGCTTCGGAATTAAAAGATACCAAAGTAACAGTAACCGCATTATGTCCCGGTGCGACTAAAACTCAATTTGCTAAACGGGCAAAAATTGAAAATATAAAAATCTTTCAAGGTAATGTCATGGAGGCGAGAGACGTGGCTGAGACAGGTTATCGTGCAATGATTGAAGGCAAAACAAGTATAGTTGTTGGTTGCATGAATAAATTAACTATATTCTCTTTAAGATTCATGCCGCGAAATGTTGTAGCCAATGTAGCAAAAAATATGATGAGTAAAAAATAATTATTGGGACATATAAGTTTGATTAATTTAGTGCTAATATTGGGATAATTATGCATGATTTTTACAACTTGTGAATATGACACAATGACATTGTGTCATATTCGTTAAAAGTCCGCAATCCTAGATAAATCAAGGGGTTGCGGACTTTTGTTAATCACTGTATCAAAACCCCTCGCCTTTTAATATGCCATACTATATAATTATATCTAATATGACATATTAAAAGGCAGGAATAATTATGGAATTTGTAGAGCCGATTCGAGACAAAAAACAAATAGATAATATGAAACGTTATCTAAAGGAACGGAATTTACGCGACTGGCTGCTCTTTGTATTAGGTATAAATAATGGCCTTCGAATTAGTGATTTATTATCATTGCAGATTTGGGACGTGAAGGATTGCGACAGAATTACTATCCGGGAGAAGAAGACTGGTAAGACGAAAGATTTTCCATTAGGTGATAACTGCAAAAAGGCTCTATCTGAATATATGAAAGTTACTGGTTTAAAGGTTGGTCCACTGTTTCCTAGTCGCAAAAGTACTGGCTGCAGAGGAACGGGAGCAATGTCACGCCAGCAAGCATATACGGCAATTAATGTAGCAGCCAGAGCGGTCGGAATCAAAGCAGCTATAGGAACGCACACGTTGCGTAAGACATTTGGTTACTGGGCTTTTCAACAAGGTGTGTTGATGTGACCCGAATCCAACAACTACTTAATCATTCGGCACCGTCAGTGACTCTTCGGTATATTGGCATAACTAAGGATGAATTAGATCAAGTCTATATTAAACTCAATCTGTAAGACCAAGAAGCATTAGCAACTTATGGCTGTTGAGATAAGAAAGGAAAGTAAGATTATTTATGGTTCAACAATATAAAGACCGTATAAAAATTCTGGAAGACCATGAGATTGATGAAATTTATGGACTTCCTCGGTTCTCCCCTGATGAGCGAGCGTATTATTTTTCTCTTACGCCAGAGGAGCGAGATATCACCAACAATTATCGAACACCAGAAAACCGCGTCCTATTTATTTTACAAGTGGGCTATTTTAAAGCCAGACGATGTTTTTCTCGTTCGAATTCAACGAAGTTCAAGCTGATGTTCAGCATATCTTGCAACAATATTTTTCGTTATGCTCAGATCTTCCTTTGGATGAGCAAATCCTTAGACAAACCAAGTATGTTCAGCAACAAAAAATCTTAGAACTGTATGGTCATCGCGTCTGTAATACAATAGAACGTACACGCCTTGCAGAAAAAGCGTTACAGATTGTCAAGTTATCTGCTAAGCCCATCTATCTGTTTCAATCGTTGATTCACTATTTGGAGTTCCATAAAATTGTAGTGCCTGGATACAGTTTTCTTCAGGATATTGTCAGCCAAACGCTGTCTATTGAGCGTAAGCGAATTACTGAAATTATCGAGCAATCGTTAGATGGAAGTACACGATCCTTTCTTGACGAGCTTTATGTCAATCGTGAGGGTGTTTACGCAATTACTACATTGAAACACGAACCCAAAGATTTTTCTCTCAAGGAATTGAAAAAAGAGATTGCCCGGAGCCAATCTTTGGCGGCTTTATACCAGACCACTCGCAAGCTAATGCCCGAACTTGGCATCTCGAACGATAGCGTCACCTATTACGCTACACTGGTGGACTACTACACCGTGCAGAAGTTGCAACAACTGCCTACTGGCATGGTGTATCTGTATTTGCTGTGCTTCATTCTGCATCGTTACCAAAAATTTAATGACAATTTGATTAATGCCTTTATCTTCCAGGTACGCAAAGTAATCGATGTCGCAAAGGCCGCTACAAAGGAGAAAATACTTCACTACCAATTCGAAAACAACGAAAGTGTCCGTCATATCAGTCAGATCCTCGGTTTATTTCTAGATGAAGGTATTGGAGATGATGTAACGTTCGGCGAGGTAAAACAGCGTGCATTCACTATTCTGGACCGTGACAAGTTCCAGCAGGTGTCACAATACATAAATCGCCAATCGTTCAAGGACAGTTTTTTCGAATGGGAATTTATTGCCGCTTTTGCGCCAACCTTCAAGCAATATATCCGGCCACTGCTAATGCAACTTTCCGTCGCAGGGCATCGTGGCGATGACGTGTTAATTGAAGCAATTGAATTCCTAAAATCAAGTTTTGACAAAGGCAAAAGTCTGAATCGGTATAGTTTTGAGAAGATCCCCAAGGACTTTATTCCGCAAGGACTAAAGCAATATATCTATGAAGAGGACGAAAAAGGCCAGAAGCATATTAATCCAGACAAGTATGAATTTCTGGTGTATCGTTTACTACGCAATCATATCGAAGCCGGTGATGTGTTCGTCAGCGATTCCCTGCGTTTTCGGAGTTTCGAAGATGACTTGATTCCGCTTAACACGTGGCAAGATAACAAAGCGAAAATACTAAAAGAGGCCGACATTCCTGGTTTAGCCAAACCAATAACGGAACTTCTGCAGGACTTGGAAACTGAATTGGAGACCAAGTATGAAGAAGTGAACCGACGTATCCTTTCCGGTGAAAACGTACACATCAAACTCGCGAAACGACGAGGTGATATCACTTGGAGCCTCCCTTATTCTCGAGAAGAAGACACTGTAAATAATCCTTTCTTTGACAGACTACCGCAAATCAGCATAGCAAGCTTGCTCCAATTTGTGGATTGTCGTTGCCAATGTTGGACTGGGCAAAATGGGAGAAATTTCCGACCTGAATTATCAGACCCTCTATACCGCTGCCAACAGTTTTCTGCGCCCAGAAACGCTGCGTGCTGCTAACGATCAGGTGAGTAATGCGATGGCCCAACTGCCAATATTCCGCTATTACGACATTGATGAGGAGATTCACTCGTCAAGCGATGGTCAGAAATTAGAGACACAGTTCTCTACCATTAGATCGCGCCATTCGCCGAAATATTTTGGACTAAAAAAAGGCATGGAAAGGTATTCTACTATCTCTCGCTATTATGAAATCGACTTATCTTTAGATCAAGATGAGAAGAAAGTAACCACTATTGATTGTCGTAAACAATCCCTTAAAGAAACTCGTGATACTTTAACAGGGTGATATGTGATTGAAATAAGCCATGAAGACCTGAGTGCTGATGTTGTGGAGACTTTATACTACTTTAACGAAAGTAGAGGATGCATTTCAAGCATTGAAGACCGATTTAGGTTTTAGACCAGTCCATCATCAAATTGCTCGGCGGACAGAAGTACATCTCTTTATATCAGTATTAGCTTACCATTTGCTGATTAGTATTGAGTATCAATTACAAAAATGAGGTGACTATCGCCGTTGGTCTACCATTATACGGTGTTGTCTACGCACCAACGTAATACCGTGATTCTAACTGATGAGCAAGAACAGATTCATTCTATTCGCTTGTCAGGAACACCAGAATCCGCTCATCGGGAAATTCATAGTGTAATAGGTAAAAGGTTGTAGTGACATATTTTTTTAGATAGTTCTAGGTTTTATAGGGGATTTCTGTCCTGGCAAATGAAAGTTGGGCTAAGATTTTGTCCTAGATAAATTGCATAGATGCTTATTTCACGCATGTGCTTTTTTGCACTGTTTCACGATAGATATTGAAGCCGTCCTTATTTAAAGTATGAGCAATACGCCGTGATCTATAGTAGGGGAATTGTGTATAGAGTTCATCAAGCCTATGCCGAATGCTAACAATTCTTCTTACAGGAGGCTACACGTAGCCCCTGGGAACGGATACCAGACAGCCCGTTTTAATTACATGGCGTTTTCTGCTACCGTGGCTATGAGTAGCTCCCAGACAACGAGGGCATATTAAAATTTTATCTTGCGGAGTTAGGTTAAGTTGTGATATACTCGAAGTGTTTTTTGGAGGTCTCGTAGTTCAACCCGTTCTCTTGCTAGAGTGGTTGTCTGTCTGGCGGAATTTTTTCCTTTTTCTTTCCCAACACCCCATTCGACCATTATTGTAAAGTGATTTCGGCCCAAATACTTTCGGTCGAAGCACTCCGATTGTGGTCATATATGGAGTTAATAATCAGGACGTTGCCCCGTTATATTGCTGTTAGTCCTGTGACTGTTTGAATGGTATCGCAACTTAGATTACTCAAAAAATGATGCCAGGAAAAATTGGAAATATTTTCAAAATTGGACACGGCAACGTTTCTAGGAAATGGTACGAAAGGAGTAGCTCATGTGTTAGATGATCTTGCACTTAGATGTTAAATCCGTCAAGCAAAATGCAATCAATCGTAGAAAAGGAATTTTCGGCGAAGAATATGAACAAGACTGATAAAACACTAAAAAATTTAATGGATTTCAATCTGTATTCTCGATACAGCGGACTTTTATACCTATCCAATATTTCTTTACAGCTGATAGATACCACTGGCGATATTCTGATTGAGTTTAAACCGTCTCCCGATTTTTGCAAACTTATTTGCCAGGAAGATGAAACGCGGATATGTTTAGACTATATTTCTAGATTAAAACCAGGTAAGGGAGACCGATTTATCTGTCGGTACGGACTTTCAAACATTCTTTTGCCAATCGATATTAACAACCAAACCATAGGCTATGTCGTCGGAGCGCAGGTTTATTCACCGGATAGTGAATATCAGAAATTTCTGATTGATATAATGGCCATAGCAAAGGATAAAAAACTCGAACCGGAATTTATTGCAAAATCAATTGCAGCGATAAAAACCATCGAAGAAAACAAAATTGAAATTCATGAACAACTCTGCAACCATATTGCCAGAAATATTTTCTATGACTTTTCTGAAAACATCAATAATACCGATACGGTCATAGCAAGATTATCTATTGAAAAAGAAATGCTGGAAAAAAAGATTATCGACCTGGAAGCAAAAAATATGTCTTTGGTGATTAACCCGCATTTCCTGTTTAATACCTTAAATACTATAGCACGTATCGCCTATTATGAAAAATCCCATACAACGGAGGAACTCATTTACTATCTTTCCGATTTATTGCGTTACAACTTAAAGCAAGACGATGAGTTACATACCATCGGAGCCGAGATAGATAATATCGAGAAGTATCTTTATATTCAGAAAATAAGATTTAGAAATCGCCTGGAATATGACATTGACATTGCAGACCATATTAAACCCCATAGAATACCTAATATGATCATACAACCCATCGTTGAGAATGCTCTTATCCATGGCATTACCCCTAAAAGGGACGGAGGCAAGATGAAAATTTATGCAGAAAAATATAAAAATGACATCACTATATTTGTAATGGATAATGGGAATGGTTTTCCAAAAGAAGTTTTACAAAGTCTGCAGCAATCGGAAAATAAGCTGGGAATAGGTTTTCGCAGTACGGACAAAAGGTTGAAACGATATTTCGGAGATCATTACGGGTTGAAAATCGTAAAATCAGACTATAGTGGAAGTACCGTCACGATCACGATTCCCACCAAACTCAATGTGAGGCGACAGTGATGAGCGTAGTTTTAATTGTGGAAGATGAATTACTCGAATTGGAATTTCTTAAATTGATTGTGGCTGAAGATATTCTCCCTGAAGATAAAATACTCACTTGTGAAAATGGAATTCAGGCTGTCGAATTGGCAAAACAATATCGACCGAACATCATAGTGATGGATATACTCATTCCTGAAATGAACGGATTACATGCCCTTCAGGAGATAAAGAAATTCCTCCCCCGGGTATGTGTTATGATCATATCGGCCTATTCAGACTTTTCCTACGCGCAAACAGCAATTCGCCTCCGTGTTCAGGAATATTTACTGAAACCCTTCAAACCGTCCGTTTTTAAACAAGCATTCCGTGATCTGTTGACGAGTGTAGCTACGTGTCAGATATACGCCGACGAAGAAATTATGGAACCAAAAATCAATCAGATATATTTTGTTGAAAAATCAATAAAATATATCAAAGATAACTATAAACAAAAATTACCCCTGCAACTGGTCGCATCCTATGTATTTGTGAATCCCCAATATTTTAGCCGCATCTTTAAAAAAGAAGTAGGGGTCAACTATATAGATTATGTAAATAAATTAAAGATTGAGTATGCCTGTAAATTGCTAGAAACGACCAATTATCCCGCCTATCGTATTTCCGGTGAATGTGGTTTTTCTGATCCCTCTTATTTTAATCGTGTCTTCGTACAGCAAAAGAATATGCCCCCCAAAGCATATAGAAAAAAAAGCATGTTGCTATAGTAGATTATCAAAAATTATAAAATCCAAGTGTAAGATACTTGGTGGAGCTATATATGAGAATAGAAGAATTAGTACAAGAAAAGCTGCGCCAAGTTTTTCACGATGAAAGCGTTGTATTCGACAAATCCCGTTTTGCCGGCGGACTTACCAATTACAACTACATAATGGATATAAAGGGCACAGAATACGTCATCAGGCAACCCGGTGTCATGACGGAGCAGATGATCGATCGGAGAGTAGAAAGGATTAATAATAATATTGCCGCAGAGTTTGGCGTGAACTCTAGGTGCGTTTACTTTGATGAAAATAGTGGAATCAAAATAAGCAGATACATAATCAATAGCCAAACTGTGGCCCACGCCGATCCTTGCGCTCCCAAAAACTTGGAAGCGGTGTCCAAGTTAATGAAAAAAATTCACTCTGTTCCAAAACATTTTTCAAACCGCTTCATTTGGCAAATGGAATTGGACAAATACGAACGGATTATCCAACAACTACACGGCGAACTTTTCTTTGATTACAGAATACTAAAAGGGCAATTAGTCAATTTTGTCCAAGAAAACATTAAAAATACAATTTTTGTTCCCTGTCACAATGACACAGTACCTGAAAATTTTATCATCGACGATACTGATAGAACATATCTCATTGACTGGGAATATTCTGGGATGAATGATCCCTGCTGGGATGTGGCAGCCTACATTCTTGAATCTAAACTATCTGCAGAAGCCATCGACTATTTAATTCAGAACTACTTCAGTGAGGCATTGACACCTATGGAAGAATTAAAAATAAAAAGTTTCATAATGGCACAAGATTTACTCTGGACAGTCTGGGCATTAATTAGACACTATAATGGGGAAGACTTTCTGGAATACTGCTATATCAGATATGAACGCTTCCGAAGAAATATCAAAACAATGACCCAATCACCCTATTGTTCCATTGCCAGCATGGTCATGAGTTAATTAAAACCACAATCTAAGATACATATCTATATTGATAACCAGGCTATCCCTTACAGGAGCGTCTGGTTCTTTTTTGCGTTAGCGCCAAGAGGAAAAAATAGTTGTATTGTAGTGGATTTTAAGCTGTTAGTCTCAATTGTTCAAAAAAAGTCATTTTAATACAATAACTGAATTTTGTTAAGATTCAATAATCCAAACTATATATACTGATTATTCAAAAAAAATGGTTTTGCATGTGGTATTATAAGGATAATAAATTAACGGTTGATTAGAGTAAGGCAAATAAGTAGTAGTAAAATCATAATTTAGATGTATGAGACATGGACTCACTCCTATCGTGCCTTTTTGTTTCGGTGACTTATTTGTACCACAGTTGTGAGTTTGTTGTCTCTATTTGCTATGAGTGGAATTAAATGGGGCTATATATGCTCATTTATATAATTGAAAGAGCGTACATAGATCAGTTGCGATCCTTGGGAGTTTAAATCGATAGAAAGAGGAGTTGTTTCGATGGAATACTTTGGAGAAGAAGCTTTGGGGCTTGTTGAAACAAGAGGTATGGTTCCGGCCATTCAAGCAGCGGATGTCATGTGTAAAACTGCTGATGTTATTCTTGTTTCCTATGAAAATGTGGGTTCGGGTCTAGTCACAGTCATGGTTAAAGGCGATGTTGCAGCAGTGAGGGCAGCTGTAGAAAATGGTGCAGCAGCAGCTTCTGCCATTGGTGAGGTTACAGCCTCCCACTTCATGCCGCGCCCCGTCAGTCGGGTAGGCAAGATTGTTTCGAAACATGACATTGATGCGGACTAAGCATTAATTATTTTGGAAGGGGAATATTTGCGTGCAGAAAAATGATGCGTTAGGATTCATAGAAACCTATGGCCTGGTTTCGGTGCTAGAAGCTGCGGATGCCATGTGCAAGGCGGCGGATGTGGAATTAATCGGTTATGAAAATGTGGCTTCTGGTTTGATTTCTGTCGTGGTTTGTGGTGATGTGGGAGCGGTGAAAACGGCTGTAGAAGCTGGCACAGCAGCGGGTAGTAAGGTTGGCAAAATTTATAGTTCAAATGTTATTGCTAGGCCTCATGCGGATATACAAAAGATTATTGAGAGATACGTTATCAACTGGTAAATCAGGTAGCTCTAAACATTTGATTTTGTGGATGTAGGGGGGAAGATATGAATAGAATTGACAATGATTTGCTCTCCGTCCAAGAAGCTCGGATTCTTGTGGAAAACGCCCGTGAGGCACAAAAGATACTGGCAACTTTTCCACAGGAAAACCTGGATAAGATTGTTGGGCGTATGGCTGAAGAAGTTTATAAATATGCAAAAGAACTTGCCATTATGTCTTATGAAGAAACGGGTTTTGGTAAGTGGCAGGACAAGTTTGTGAAAAATGTTTTTGCCAGTGCTTTTCTTTATAAAAGAATGAAGGATATGAAGGTTGTTGGCATTATTGGTGAAGACGAAGAAAATAAGATCATAGAGATTGGTGTGCCCGTGGGAGTGATTGTTGCTTTGCTTCCGTCGACCAATCCTACATCTACCACAATATATAAAACCTTGATTGCCATAAAGTCTGGAAATGCTATTGTTTTTTCTCCCCATCCTAAGGCGAAAAAAACCATTGCCAAAGTCCTTGAGATATTGATACGGACGGCTGAAGAAAGTGGATTGCCTTGTGGAGCCATCGGATATTTACGTACTCAGGCTCATGATGGTACCCTTGCATTGATGAACCACAAAGATACATCAATGATTTTGGTTACGGGTGTGCCTAAGATGGTCAAGGCAGCATATACATCTGGAAAATCAACAATTTATGGTGGTCCAGGTAATGGGCCTACTTTTATTGAGCGTTCTGCGAACATAAAAAAAGCGGTGACAGATATTATTCTTAGTAGAACGTTCGATAACGGAATTGTTTCCGCTTCGGAACAATCCATCGTTGCTGAAGAATGTATTGCTGATGAAGTGAGGAGAGAATTCAGGGAAAATGGAGCTTATTTCATGTCAGGGCAGGAATCAGAGAAACTTAGCCAGTTTTTTTTTCGTCCTGATGATAGTATAAACCCAGAATTAGTTGGGAAAACGGCGTTCCAGTTAGCACAGAAAATCGGCATGAGTGTTCCTGCAAATACGAAAGTATTGATCTCAGAACAGAAATATGTATCTCTTAGCAATCCCTATTCACGAGAAAAGCTTTGTCCCGTTCTGGCATTTT
>Ga0316600_10001240_pt1 | contig 11745 bp, 8 predicted proteins | sample OWC_soil_day5_CT_FD_207652 | JGI IMG/M metagenome (GOLD analysis project Ga0316600, IMG submission 207652) | Wetland soil microbial communities from Old Woman Creek delta, Ohio, United States - OWC_soil_day5_CT | ecosystem: Environmental > Terrestrial > Soil > Wetlands | place: USA: Ohio...
CAGTAAAACCATGCGGGTACGGGTAGAACATGCCAAACATAATACCAATCGGTATACCATTTTATCCAATACCGCCCTTACGATCCTTAGAGAGTATTTCAGGACCTATTTAACTTCTGCACCCTTTCAGCCAGAGGATTGGCTTTTTCCAGGAAGAAAGAGTCGTGAGCACATCAGCATTAAAACCATTAAAAATACTTTACTTAAGCTGCGCCATCATCTACAGATGGATCCAAACATTTCTGCCCATACCTTACGCCATTGCTTTGCCACCCATGCCTTGGAAGATGGGGTCGATCCTGTATTTATTCAGCAAATGCTCGGACATAAACGTCTTCAGACTACCTTAACCTATCTTCACATGACTTCAAAAAGTCTTATGGGCGTGAAAAGCCCCCTTGATACGGGCTGTGGTGAATGACAATGCCTACTATACAGGATATTTTCTATCAATTTCAAGTGTCCTTTACACAAAAATATGCTGTATCCTCTCAGCAAGCCAAAGCTGCTAAGGACATTATGAGTTGTAGAACAGCGGCTTTAGGTGGGCATGCTTCTCGCTGCGAAGCGTGTGGGCATCTGGTCATACGCTACCATTCTTGCCGGAATCGTCATTGCCCTTTATGCCAAGGAATTAAAAAAGACATTTGGGTAGATAAAAGGAGCAAAGATATCCTTCATGCTCCCTACTTCCACAACGTATTTACCATACCAAAAGAACTTCATCCCTTGCTATATCAAAATCAAGAGTTGCTTTACAACTTACTCTATAAGGCCGTTGCTCAGACACTTGTGGAACTTTCTCAAGATGACAAATACCTAGGAGCACAAATTGGCTTTTTCTCTTTACTTCACACCTGGTCCCAAGATTTACATTACCATCCCCATATTCATACGGTAATAGTAGCTGGTGGACTTACCAAGCAGAATCAGTGGCGTAAGAGCCGGAAGAAATTTTTTATTCCCGTAAAAGTGCTATCCAAAAAGTTTCGTGGAAAATTTTTGGACGAATTAAAGCAATATTATCACAAAAATTTGCTGCAGTTTTACGGGGCTGCTAAACCTTATCAGAATCCTAAGGCATTCCAAAACTTACTGAATCAATGTTACAGTAAAAGCTGGTATTCTTATGCGAAAAAAACGTTTTCTGGACCCCTGGCTGTTATGAAATACCTAGGGGCATATACACACCGCATTGCCATATCCAATACCCGAATTGTTGCCATAAATCAAGATACGGTAACGATTCACGTAAAAGATCGCAAGAAAAACAATCAAACCAAGAAAGTCACGGTAAGCGGGGTTGAATTCATGAGGCGATTCTTACTACATGTACTGCCACGAGGATTTGTAAAGATTCGGCATTATGGATTACTAGCAAACCGCAACAAAAAAAACAAGTTAGAACTGAGCAGAAAATTAACAAGCAGTCCAACCTACCAAGCCATGTTTGAAGGTCTGAACACGACAGAAATTGTTTCGATTCTTGTCGGTAAAGATATCACAGTGTGCCCTGCATGTGGCAAGGGGCAGATTCACCTACTTTATTCCTTGCTCCCTGGTTCATCGCCTTAACTTTCATAAAATGGAATAGTTAAATGGTTACCCATTTGGGGAGGGGGAAAGTATACTATGGTAGAGGAACGTTAGCAACTATTCTGATGAAGAATGTCCTGAACTCACAAGAAAATCAGCCAATTGAGTACTTTATCTTTTTAAAAAAGCCACTCTTGGTGGATTGAAAATCCATAGACACATTCACCGCAATTTCCTTCTTCCTGGGCAATCAAAAATTTTGTGCGTAGATAGTTTCAAGGCTCAACTTGCAGTTTTTCTCTGTTGGTTGAGCCTTTTGCCGCACAAAACTTCCGATTGAACCCTAAACGAACCGTCCTCTTGTATTTCTCTTGCATTTAAATTAAGCTTCCCTTAGACACACGCTAACCCTGTCACAGAATCAAAGATATGCATCTTATTCATATCAAATACCATGGTTACCGTTTCACCGACTTTATATTCACTACGAGCAGCCAGACGAGCAGTGATCTCTTGTCCACCAAGATTTAGGTACAGTATAATTTCCGATCCTAAAAGTTCCTGCACTTCTACTTTGGCCGTAAAGCGTGCTTTCTGATGAACGTCTATCATAATAGCTTCATCACGAATGTCCTCAGGACGAATGCCAAATATCACCTCTTTATTGCAATATTTCTCCAACTGAGAAGTTTTGCCGCCAGGAATGATTGCTTTAAAGCCTTCACCAACCACATAGAGTTCATTGTCTTCTTTTGGAATGATCGCCTTCATAAAATTCATCGATGGATTACCAATAAAGCCTGCTACAAATAAATTGACTGGAGAATTATACAAATTCATCGGTGTATCTACCTGTTGTACAATACCATCTTTCATCACAACAATACGGTCCCCCATTGTCATGGCTTCGGTCTGGTCATGCGTCACATACACCGTCGTAGTTTTTAACCTTTTTTGTATTTTTGAAATTTCCACCCGCATACTCACGCGTAGTTTAGCATCAAGGTTTGATAATGGTTCATCCATCAAAAAAACAGCCGGTTCACGCACAATGGCCCGGCCCATAGCCACTCTCTGCCGTTGTCCACCTGATAAGTTTTTGGGTTTGCGATCAAGCAAATGTTCAATTTCCAATATTTGCGCCGCTTCTTTTACCCGCTTATCAATTTCATCTTTAGACATTTTTTTGAGTTTAAGGCTGAAAGCCATGTTTTCGTAAACATTCATATGAGGATATAAAGCATAGTTCTGGAAAACCATGGCTATATCTCGGTCTTTGGGCATTACATCATTGACCAACTTATCTCCGATGTACAATTCTCCTGAACTAATCTCTTCTAGCCCAGCAATCATTCTCAGCGTAGTAGACTTACCACACCCAGATGGTCCAACCAAAACAACCATTTCTTCATCATTAATTTCTAGATTAAAATCCTTTACGATTTCATGCTCATCATATCGTTTGAAAATATTTTTCAAAACCACTTTAGCCATGATACATTCTCCTCTCCAGTTGGATCTATCTATTCCGAATTACTTCACTTGCTGTCAGTCGCCAGATCACACTTTGAAAATCTCCATACAATTCAGGCACCCGAATACCTACATGCATCAATTCATCACCACCATAACTCTTGCCGCTTTCCATGATTGTGTAGTCTATATCTAAATTTAAACCCTTGAGTTTAAGAATTTGCTGTGGTGCATTAGGCTCGGCCAATACTTTGTAATAAGAAATAAGTGCCTCTTTTTTATCCTCGGAAACAAACATCCATGCCGCTGTATTACCTGCAAAGGGATTCAACAAGCGATAAAATTCTCCAAATTGGATTAAATGCCGAATATCTTTATAGGTAGTTACCTGTTCCTGCACAAGTTCCTGCTCACTTTGAGAAAGGGTGGTCAAATCTAGCTCATAGCCAAAAACCCCAGACATAGCTACATCTCCACGCATCTTTAAGGACGTGTCTCGATGCACTTGATGGTTAGGAACAGCCGATACATGCGACCCCATAGAACTCATTGGATATACCAAACTGGTACCATATTGAATCTTCAAACGAGAAACAGCATCCGTATTGTCGCTCGTCCAAGTCTGAGGCATATAGTAAAGTATACCTGGATCAAAACGCCCACCACCACCAGAGCAACTTTCAAATAATACATGGGGAAAGGCCGTTGTAATCGCTTCCATGACTCGGTAAAGTCCTAACATATAACGATGAGCCGTTTCCCTTTGCCTATTAGGCGGCAGAGTTGCTGATCCAATTTCCGTCATATGACGATTCATATCCCACTTGACATAAGTAATTTTGGCACCTGCCAAAATCTCCGACACCGCTTTAATAATATAATCACAAACTTCCTGGCGAGAAAAATCCAAAATTAATTGATTTCTACTTTCTGACCGCGGACGTAAAGGAACATGCAAACACCAATCTGGATGTTTCCGATATAAATCACTGTCCACAGAAATCATTTCTGGTTCAAACCACAAGCCAAACTCCATATTCATGTCCTTAATACAACCTACCAATGTCTCTAATCCCTCAGGAAGTTTAACCTTATCAACAGACCAATCGCCTAAAGAGCTCGTATCATTATCCCGTTTGCCAAACCATCCGTCATCTAGGACGAACATTTCAATGCCAAGTGCTTTGGCAGCCGTAGCAATGTCCAGAATTTTTTCAGCAGTAAAATCAAAATAAGTCGCTTCCCAGTTGTTAATTAATATAGGTCTCTCTTTATCACGAAACTCACCGCGGCACAAGCGAGTACGATATAAACGATGATACGTTCTGGACATTTCCCCTAGCCCTTTAGAAGAATAAACCATGACCACTTCTGGCGCCTGGAAGCATTGCCCAGGCTCCAATAGCCAGAAAAAATCAAATGGATTGATTCCTAGGGACACACGTGTTATTGCAAATTGATCCACTTCTGCTTGGGCAAGAAAATTTCCACTGTAAACCAAACTAAAACCAAACACTTCACCAGTATCTTCATCAGCACCTGTAGATAATAATGCTATAAAAGGGTTATGTTGGTGACTACTAGCACCACGACGACTTTCAATTAATTGATTGCCTGGTGCAAGTGGTCGCCGCTCTATCTGCCGTTCTTTGCCCCAACCACCCGAAAGATGTAATAGTTCAAAATCCGCGCTTTGAAAATCAACATTCATGCTCAGAGCACGAAGCAGCGTTAATGTTTCACGTCCTTGATTTACAAAACGAACCGATCGAGTCATTACGTTTACGTTTTCATAAACAGAATAGGATAGAATTACGGTTAGGCCAATCAATGGGTCTTCCATTTCGACTTCTAGCGTTTCCGCTTCAGCATCATTTTCGACATAAGTAGCTGGTAAATTTTCTAATTTAGGTTTTCCTTTAAAAATACGATGACTCTTGTATTCCAAATCCGTTATAGTAGATCCATTTGCTAGTTGTATTTGATACGCAGGTGTACGAAAATCTGTATTCCCATAAGCAGGGTATTCTTGCGGCAGAGTATCTAGGGAAAATGTCCTATCAGCAGCTTCAGAGTTCGCCGAAAAAGCCCTATCTACAAATCTGAGTTCGTTAGTTTTCTGATAATTTCGAACTTTCCGCCCCCAGTAAACATGGGATAGGTACTTCGCCCTAACAATTTTAATTACATAGCTCGTATCAAAAGCTTGCAAATGAAAGGTTTGATTTGATACATTGAATGTAATACTCATATAAAAATCCCCCAATTAATCAAGTACGTTCGCTTGATTTTATAATTTTACCACTAAGTCTTTGAGCCAGTACTAGCAACACCTTCAATAAATTGTTTTTGGAATATAATAAATAAGATAACCATTGGCCATATAGCGATCATTGAACCTGCCATAAGTTGAGGAAAATTTGTTGTATACTGTCCTTGCAATGATGCAAGTCCTGATACTAAAGGCATCTTATCGATTGAACTATTTACGATTAAAGGCCACATTAAATCCTTCCAAGCAAATAATGCAGTAAATATTCCAAGTGCTATTAAACCAGATCTAGTTAACGGCATCATAATTTTCCAAAATATCTGCCACCTGTTACATCCATCTAATATTGCAGCTTCTTCAAGTTCATTCGGTATTCCAATAAAAAACTGTCTAAGTAAGAATGTACCAAATGCACTTACAATTCCAGGTATAGATAAAGCTGAGATAGTGTTTAATAGTCCTAGCGCTGAGACTATTTCATACTGTGGAATAATAAATAATTGTCCTGGTATCATCATTTGAATAAGCACTATCATAAAAAAGAAATCTCTTCCTGGAAACTTTATTCTAGCAAAAGCATATGCTGCCATTGCACTAAAGAATACTGAACCAAGAACTCTAAATAGCAACATTAACGTTGTGTTTAAATAGAATGTTCCAAAAGGCAACAGCTCCCATACCTCTTTATAATTACTCCACTTAAAATTTGGGGGAATAATTGTAGGCGGAACTGCCATTGATTCAGTAAGGGTCTTTAAAGAAGTTATTATCATCCATATAAATGGAAGCAACATTGCTACAGATCCTATAATTAATATCGCATGAACAATAATAGTTCCTAATTTTAACCTTTTTTTCATAAAATACACCTCCTAAACGTTTCGGAGACTTGCATAATTCCCTCTATTGATAGTGAACCCATTTTTTTTGCAATTTAATTTGAACTACAGTAATTATTAAAATAATTACTAATAACAACATAGCTATAGCCGAACCATAACCTTTATCGTTCGTAATAAATGAACATTTGTAAAACAAATATACCAATGATTGGGTAGATTCTATTGCACTATTCCTTTTGTCAATCATCATAAATATATACTCAAATACTTGCAATGAACTTATCATCGTAGTAACAACAACAAAGAATATTGTTGGAGATATTAATGGAAATGTAATAGAGAAAAACTGTCTAATCGATCCAGCACCATCAATTTCAGCTGCTTCATAAAGACTTTTTGGTATTTCTTGAAGTCCCGCAAGCAGAATAACCATATTGTAACCAATCGTACTCCATACCCCTACTATTATTATAGAAAAAAGGGCAACTTGTGGATTGGTAAGCCAGTTTACTCCTGATATACCCACTAATGAAAGTAAATAATTAAATAAACCATAATCCGCACTATATAACCATCTCCAAACCATAGCTATCGCTACCGGAGCCGAAACCATCGGTAAGAAATAAATTGTACGATAAATAGTCTTACCTTTAATCTTCGCATTAAGTAAGACCGCAACAAACAAGGAAATAATTACCCCTAATGGAACAGCAATTGCAGTATATTCAAGGGTATTCATTACTGCATGCATTACAGCTGGATCAAAGAGCATACGCTGGTAGTTAGCTAAACCCACCCACTCATTAGCTCCAAAACCACTAGTTTTATTAAAGCTTAAATAACAAGTTTGTATTAACGGCCAAATATTTAATATAATCAGCCCTAGTATGGTAGGTGCAATCATCAAACAAGCCCAACCATACTCATTCATATTTTTGTTGTTTATTGTTAGCTTTTTATTTATAACTTTTTCTATGTTTTTTTGAAGAATCATAATGCTAAGTCCCCCTCCTTTGTATTGAATAGACTCTCGGCATTCGCCGAATCAGTTGGAACAAAGGCGACTCCAGCTAGTTCAGCTGGACACATAATTACGCTGATTTTCCCCTCAAAAACTTCGGTCATCTTTGCAATCCGAAACTCAAAGCGATGTTCATATACAAATATACTTTTTCATTTTGGATATCTTATAAAGATGACCTCTGTTTTTTAAGGTCTTATTTTCCCATTTCAAGAGAAAGAGTTATCACTCTTATAGACGGTGATTATCTATTTTTCGGTAGCTAAAAGATCATTCATTTGCTTAGCAAGACTATTACATCCATCTTCTACTGAAACTTGTCCAGCCCATACTTTTGAGAATATCTCATTTTCTAATGCATCCCATCTTGCTCTTGTTTCTGAATTTGGATATATATTAGCATACTGTAACATTTGCGGATACACTTTTACATTGAATTGTTTGTTATTGTCTATCCATGCTTGTTCAGTTCCTTTATATGCTGGTATTGCCGCACCTTTTTCCGCTTGAATAGCATTTGCTTCTTTCGTTCCTAGATATTCTAAAAAATTCCAAGCAGCATCTGGGTTTTTAGTTTTAGCCGAAACAGCATTTCCTAGCCCATTATACAGAGTTGCTTTTTTCTTGCCAAAAGGAATAATTGCTACATCACAATTTTGGGTTACATAGTCATTCGCTTTTAATTCACTTACCATCCATGATCCAAAGAATGCCATAGCGGCTCTGCCTGATTCGAAATATTGATCACGGCTTGTATCTGCAAATTGCTGTGCCGTTGGAGAAACCTTATATTTCTGGCTAAGATCAACAGCAAACTGGATCGCTTCCTTTGTTGCCGCTGAATCAAAACCTGATTTTTTCTTATCCGCCGAAAGAATAGTTCCTTCATTTTGGTAAATAAAATTATAGTAACTTTGTTGATTATCTACTGGAGACAAAAATCCATATACCCCTTTTGCTGGATTGTTCAATTTTTGAGCAACTTCTAAAAGTTTATTCCAATCCCATGTTTCATCTGGATAAGCGATACCTTTTTCATCAAATATAGTCTTGTTATACCACAAAGCTATGGTATCGTAATCTTTTGGCATTGCATAGTTTTTATTTTTGGCTGTGTATAACTGTACAAGATCTTTAGGGAAATTGTCCAAATTCACATCTTTGCTATTCTTTATTTTATCTGTTATGTCCATCAGCATATCATTGTTAGCATATTTCAAGAAACTATTCGAATGCATCCAAAAAATATCTGGGAGAGTTCCACTAGACGCTCCTGCATCTAACTTGGTCCAATATTGATCCCATGGTGTTACTTCAACATTGACTGTAATATTAGGATTCTTCTCATGGAACGCTTTTGCAATAGCCTCCATACCTGGTTTTTGATTTTTATCCCAGATTGAATAAGTAAGCGTTACATTAGCAGATGAAGAACCCGTACCACTGGCTTGTTTTTCTGAACCACACCCTGCCAAAGTAGACATTAGTGCAGTTGAACAGGCTATAATCGCAATAATTTTTTTAAATTTTTTATTCATTAAAAATTCCCCTTTTTTTAAATATTTTTAATTTCCAAAAATAAAAAATATTTAATTAATTAAAAAACTTTTTTATTTTACTTTTGAATACCTCCTTTTCTTTTTCTACTTTCACCCATTTTCAGTTCCCATTTAACTTGCCAATCTATAGTATATAATTGCAATGTTCATTATTAGTCTGTCCACCGCAACTCTCCCGAACAATAAGTTTAGTAGGTATCACTATTTGTATAGGAACGTCTCGATTATTAAAACGCTCCGCTAAAACCTTTACAGCCATTCGTCCCATCTGCTCGGTATAAATTTTTACGGTTGAAAGCGTTGGTTGCAGATAGGCCGCTGTTTCTATATCATCAAAACTGATAATAGCTACATCCTCAGGAATCTTAATATTGGCTTCATTCAACGCACGTAAAGCACCAATTGACATGGGGTCACTTGCAACTACGAATGCACTGGGAAGATTACCTGCATCAATAGCTTTTTTCATTAGTTCATACCCCTCAGCTGAGTTCCAATCACCAATGAAAATATGTTTGGAATTAAGGACTCCTCTCCCCTCCATGATCCTTTCATATACTTTTCGACGTTCTTCTTCCACCTCTACTGTTTTAACTGAGCCACTAATATTCTTAGATTTTTTCGGTCCACCAATAAATCCAATATGTTGATGACCAAGCTCAAATAAATATTCCAATATATTTTCTGTTGCTTTTCCTAAATTAGAAATAACGGAATCAAACTCACCATCTTTCGGAGCGTGATCGACAAAAACAATATTGTTAGTCTGAGGAAAGATTACTTTTAAATTGTCTGAAGCAATATTTCCTACTACTATTAATCCATCTACATTATCAAGAACAACGTTGAAATTATTCCCATTCAAACGAATAATACTTGAAATATTTATCTCTAAATCTGCAGTCTGTTTCTCAATACCCTCACGAATTGATAAAAAATAGGGATCATTAAATTCTTCTTGTTGCGTAACCGATAAAAGCAGTCCAATATTTTTAATTCTATTTTCTTTGTTTATTATGTTAACTTTGGGTTTAATGTTATTTTTGCGTTTTGACTTATAATTAAATTCTGTGGCAATCGCTAAAACTAACTTTCGTGTATCATTAGTCACTGAAAAGGATTCATCGTTATTTAGAATGCGTGATACGGTAGTGATTGAAACATTTGCCTTACGAGCGATATCTTTAATATTCAATGTTATCCATCCTCGTTTTTTACTAAAATATATTTATTTTAGTAAAATTATTTAAACAAACTATTTTAAATTTGTTTAAATATAACAAGTTTTCAGATTAATTGCAATGTTTTTTCGTTTTTTTTAAATAAATATCCATTTTTTCTATTTTATTATAATTACCCCGTCGGTATTTTACTAAATCAATAATAATTTTAGTAAAATACCAACGGGGTAATTATAATTTTTATATTATCTGCGATATAATGTCAGGCCTCAATCAACAAACTTAAATAAATATTCTCCATGCGCTTTAATAAGATCATCGCAGAGTGCAACAATATCATCCATTGATAATTCGGCACTGGTATGGGGATCAAGCATTGCCGCTTGATAAACCGCTTCTTTTTTTTTCGTTACCGCAGCTTCTATTGTTAATAGCTGGGTATTAATATTGGTACGGTTTAGCGCAGCTAACTGTTCTGGTATATCGCCAATATAACAAGGTACAATACCTCCTCTATCAGCTATACAAGAGACTTCTACACATGCTTTTCTCGGAAGATTGCTAATTAAACCTCCAGTATTTAATACACTGCCTCCAAATTTAAACGCTACATTTGTTTCCATCGCTTCAATAATGCGTGCTCCATATTCATGTGTCTTTTCATGAGTAATTTGTTGATTATCAACCAAGCTATCTCTCATTGCTTCCCAGTCCTTAATTTGTTTTTCACAACGCTTAAGATATAAATCCAACGGTATGTTATATTTTTCAATCAATGCAGGGTAGCGATTCTTAATAAAATACGGATGATATTCCGCATTATGCTCAGACGATTCGGTTACATAATATCCAAACCGATTCATCATTTCAAAGCGAACCATATCATCATGCGTCTTTTTTTGTTTTTCAGCGGCTCTTCGTTTAATTTCAGGATATAAATCTTTACCATCGCGCTTCACTTCCAGAAGCCATGCCATATGATTGATACCTGCAATTTTTTCTTCAACACCTGTTGCATCCATATCAAGAGATTGCAACAATTTGTCGGTACATACTTGGACGCTATGACATAAACCAATTGTTTTTACATTTGTATAATGCAGCATAGTTCCTGTCAAAGTCGCCATAGGATTCGTATAGTTCAAAAGCCAGGCACTTGGGGCAACGGCTTCGATATCATGGGCAAAATCCATCATTACTGGAATGGTTCGCAGTGCGCGAAAAATTCCGCCAATTCCTACTGTATCAGCGATAGTTTGACGCAATCCGTATTGGCTTGGTATGTCAAAGTCAATCACTGTACTTGGCTTGTAGCCACCTACCTGAATAGCATTTATGATATATTTTGTTCCCGATAACGCTTCTCTTCTATCACCATAAGCCTTGATTATAACATCCGATTTCAAATTTTCTTTTAAATTGATTAACATATTTTTAGATTCTTGTAAACGTTTATGATCAATATCGTACAAAGCAAACTCAAAACCAGCTAACGCAGGAGTCATCATACAGTCTCCCAGTATATTCTTGGCGAAAATTGCACTCCCTGCACCCATAAATGTAATCTTAGACATTTCCATCCCCCTAAAAGTATTAAATATTGTTATTCTTTTTTACAATCCTCCTTTTCCTTAAATCCTTTGATATAATATATATTAAAGGGTTTCACATGCAATCACAACGGTAATATAGTGCTATTGGAGGGTAAAATATTGAGCATATTATCACCTAAGAACTTTGCTTCCTACGGTTTTCGTTTTCAAGAAGAAGCACCCGAAAACATGGTCAACATTTGGAATGTCGGATGGGAAAAACAAACTTCTCCGACCTACAACTGGGATGGCAATAAGCGCAAAGATAA
>Ga0316600_10001241_pt1 | contig 11744 bp, 8 predicted proteins | sample OWC_soil_day5_CT_FD_207652 | JGI IMG/M metagenome (GOLD analysis project Ga0316600, IMG submission 207652) | Wetland soil microbial communities from Old Woman Creek delta, Ohio, United States - OWC_soil_day5_CT | ecosystem: Environmental > Terrestrial > Soil > Wetlands | place: USA: Ohio...
TTCAATTTGACGGTGTGGTTTGCTTTTCATCGATTGCCGCACATCGCCGATTTGCAGTCTTTCGCCTCGCTGTACAGCAGGTGATATGCTGCAAACTTGCAACGTAATACGGGGATCAATCATGCAAAAGTGGTGCGGTCGTATCCTGGTCGGTGTTCTGTTCCTGCTGTGGAATGCGGCCTTTGCCGCTGCCGATCCCGGCAAGATCGTCCGGACTGTGTTCGAGGCGCCGGACGATGGGTTCGACTTGGTTCGCACGCAGAACTATTACTCCGGCTGGGTTGGCGATGCCATCTTTGAAACGCTGCTGACTTACGATTATCTCGCACGGCCCGCCAAGCTGGCGCCGAATACAGCCGAGTCGATGCCGTCGATTGGCGATGGCGGCAGAACCTATACTTTCCGGCTGCGGAAGGGCATTCATTTCACGCCGGACCCCGCATTCCACGGCAAGCCGCGCGAGTTGACCGCGGCCGATTACGTTTACACGATCAAGCGCCTGGTCGATCCTCAAAACCGTTCCCCGTCGGCCAATTTCGTCTCGGGCAAGATTATCGGCCTTGATGAGCTGGCGGCACACGCGAAAAAGACGGGGCGCTTCGACTATGACGCGCCCGTTCCTGGCCTGCAGGCGCTTGACCGCTATACCTTGCGCATCCGGCTGCGCGCGCCGGATTCCAATTTCCTGTATGTGCTTGCCTACGGCGGTCTTGCGGCGGTGGCGCGCGAGGTGATCGAGGCATACGGAACTCAGAGCGGCCAGCATCCGGTTGGAACCGGGCCATACATGCTGAAGCAGTACGTCCCCCGCAGCAAGATCGTGCTCGTGGCGAATCCCGATTACCGGGGCTTCGTCTGGAATTTCAAACCTTCCGGCGATCCCGAGGACGAGCGCATCGTGCGCGACATGAAGGGCAAGCACATGCCGCAGGTAGGGCGCGTGGAAATTTCTATCATCGAGGAAGAGCAATCGCGCTGGCTCTCCTTCCAGGAAGGCAGGATCGATTTCGACAAATTGCCGCAACTGGCGGCTCCCACCGTGCTTGACGGCGACCGGCTCAAGCCCGAATTCGCCGCGCAGAACATTCGGCTTTTCCGGATGGACGAGCCGGAAATAACCTATACCATCTTCAATTTCCGCGATCCGATAGTGGGAGGCTACAGCACGGACAAGGTCGCCCTGCGCCGCGCCATTGCCATGGCTTATGACGTGCGCGAAGAGATTGCATTGTTGCGCAACGGGCAGGCGGTCAAGGCCGAGATGATCGTCCCGGGCGGCGTGGTCGGGCACGACCCTGCCTATCGCAGCAGCATCGCGTACGAGCCTGAACTGGCGTCGCGCCTGCTGGACTATTTCGGCTACCGGCGCCAGCCTGACGGCTACCGCACGATGCCGGACGGCAGTCCGCTGGTGCTGAAGATTCATACCGAGCCGAGTGCAAGTTCGAAGATCGTCTCGGAAATATGGAAGCGCGGGCTGGACCGTATCGGCATTCGCGCCGAATTCCCGGTCAGCAATTTCGCCGACAACCTGAAGGCCGCGACGGAGTGCGGGCTGATGATGTGGGGCGCGGCCTGGCATGCCGATTACCCCGAAGGAGAAAACTTTCTTCAATTACTGTATGGTCCGAATGCGGGACAGGGCAACCACGGCTGTTATCAGTCGCCTGCTTACGATGCCCTGTTCAGAAAGGCCGTTGCGCTGCCGCCCGGCCCCAGGCGAAATGCGCTTTATGCCCAGATGAACCGCCAGATGGAGGCGGATACCGCCTGGGTGGTCCATGTGACCCGCACGCGAAACTGGCTGGTGCGCCCGTGGGTTCAAGGGTTCAAGAAGCATCCAATCCTGCAATCGGACTGGCAATACATCGATATTCAGAAATAAAGCCGGAGACCGTTCGGAGCCGGGGCTTGCGGCAATTTGCCTGTATTACTCTTCGTAGGGCTCTTGGCGATTCCCAAGCCAGCACAAGATGATGGCTGCGATGATCGACAAAACAGCTACGGTATAGGCCAACGGTTTTCCATGCCACAGGCTGGAAAACCAGTGCGTCAGTTGGACGCCAAAAACAGCCGATTTGCCGCCGATTTTCTCCAGCTGGAATTGGTATGCTTTGCTATTCTCAAGGTCGAGATCGGGTATGTCGTTGTTTGCAGCCGATATGAAAATGAAAGCGGCGCAGACCATGCCTGCGATCAGGATAGCGATGCTGGCCGCATAAAAGAGGACATGGGCGGGCAGCCGCTTCTTCACCGTATCATGCTTGCTTTGCTTATCCATGCTTTGTTCTGTTTTCGATTCGCCGGGGCGGCGTCTTATCATTTAAGCGCAACGTGGCCGGCAGGTCAGGCTGGACAGGAAGAAAACTGATCAGCTACAGCCCACCACCTTCCTTTTTCCTTGATAAAGAAAAACATATCCCTGCCTTCCATATCGAAGGCTTGCCCGCTCATATCGAAGCGAATGCGGTAATAGTATGCCACTACGGCAGATTCGCCGTAGACATGGATGGCGGGATCGGTTTCTTCCCAATGGTGAATGCGTGCAGTGTCGGCAAAACGCTTCCATCCGGCAATGCAGGCGGCGGCACCGTCAAGCAGATCACGTCCGAAAGGAGTAATGGCAACCATGTTGCGATGAAAGAAACCGGCAAGATCGTCCGGGTTTCCCTTGGTCCATGCATCGTTCATGGAACGAACGGTTGTCCAGATTTCCTGTTTTCCCCGATCGCTGAAGGAAATGGCCATCGTGCATCCTTATCGTTGTGTCACGATGAGTCTACCAACTTCTCTTGCGTGTGGCCATTCTTGGGGGGGAGAGGCCGCCCCTGCAGGCGGCCTGGGCAGGCAAGTTAAACGTGGACCGGCACGTGCAGCTTAGAGCACCAGATAAGCAGCCGCTCCGCTCACGATACCGATCAGCATGATGAGAGCCGCTGCCACTACCAGCACCTTAGTCTCGATGACCTTGCGCAGCATCAGCAGGGACGGCAAGCTGATGCTCGGCAGCGTGATCAGCAGTGCCGCTGCCGGAGCGATGCCGAGCCCCAACGATAGCATCGTTTGCACAATCGGAATCTCGGCGGCGGTCGGAATCACGAAGAGCGTGCCGAATACAGCCATCAGGATCAGCCACAGCATACTGTTGCCCATGGTGCCGTCGACATGCGGGAAAAGCCATACACGCGCAGCTCCCAAAGCCAGTACAGCCACAATATAGATCGGCACGATGCTCCAGAATAGCTGCCACAACTTCTGCGCCCAGAGCACCAGCAGGTGCTTGTCCGCATTTTTCATGGATATGGTCTCCAGCATGGCTTCCGGTATGACGGCGTCGGGGCGGGCCATACGCTGTGCGATCAGGGATACGCCCAGGACTACGATCACTCCGGCGATCAGACGAAGAATCGTGAAATCCCAACCAAGTACGAATCCCATGAACAGGAGCGTGGCCGGATTGAGAGTAGGATTGGCGATGCAGAATGCCAGTGCGGCACCGACCGAGACTTTCTGCCGTCGCATGCTGACGGCCACAGGAGCCGCACAGCAGGAACACATCATGCCGGGCAGGGCAAACAATCCTCCGCGTAATGTCGAGACAAAGCCTGCTCGGCCGAAGAGACGCAGCAGCCAGTCCTGAGGAATCAGCACTTGCAGCAGCGAACCCAGGACCATCGCCAGCGCAGCGGCTTTCCAGATAGCCAGAAAGTAGGTTTGCGCATACGCTAGCGCGGCAGCGACGGGCGATCCCTGATGGTCGTTCAGGATCGATGCACCAATGGAATGGGTATCGGCTGCGGCAAAAGCTTTGAGGTAGTAGGGGGACCACTTGACATAATAGAGGCCGACTGCCGCTACCAGAACAAACAGAGCCGGTTTCCACCAGAAGGATAAACCCCGGTCGGGCGAGGTCGAAGAGAGAGCGTGAGACATGACGAAGCTTCAGAGAAAAGACGCGGATTATACCTATCCTTTGCAAGGACGGTTGAAAGACGGCAGCGGAGCGAGGGAATGCGTGCTCAGGGGCGAGGAAACGGACGGCTCAGGAATGGCGAACCCGTAAGGCCGAACCGCCAAGGTACGTCTCTCGCCTTTGAGATGCCGATGCGCGGGCCTGTTGCTACTTTTGCCACGTCGACTGCCGCAGTGGGAGGAAGCAGCTCAAACGGGGGGGCACCGATGGCCATCCCGTTGTGTTCGCCGGTTATTCCAAGCGCCTGGCACACGCGTCCAGGACCGGCGCAGAGCAGGCGGATGTTTTCCTGCCCGCGTCGTTCGCGCATGATGTCGATCCCGGCAGTCGGTTCCAGCGCCCGAATCAGAACAGCCGCGCCATGGCCTTCTTCCCTGCAGACGAAATTGACGCACCAATGCATACCGTACGAACGGTAGACGTAGATGCGGCCGGGCGGGCCGAACATGACCGCATTGCGCCGTGTCGGTCCGGCAAAACTGTGAGAAGCGGGGTCTTCCCGGTCGTATGCCTCTGTTTCGACGATGCGTCCTCCGATGCCGTTGACGAGAAAGGTCGCACCGATCAGGCGTCTTGCAACCTCCGAAGAAGGAGCGCGGAAATCGATGGGCAGGTTGGGGAAAGTATCCATATTTGTGCGGTTATCCAGGAGACATGGCAATGACATGCCGGATCAACGAGAGAATAGTCCATTGAAGCAAAACATGCCCGGACTGACAATCATTCTCCGGCATTAGTGAAATCGTTCCGTCAGGATTACACTATGCTAACTACATTGTGGATCAATCGTCAGCCATATCATGAAACCTGGAAGCGGACCGGAAACACCAGCGACAAAATTTCTGCGGCAGCACAACGCCGTGTATTCCAGCCATCTCTACGCTTATGAGGAACATGGGGGAACCAAGGTCTCCGCGCGTGAGCTTGGCGTGGATGAGCACTGCGTCGTCAAGACACTGATCATGGAGGATGAGTCGGCAAAACCGTTAATCGTGCTCATGCATGGAGATTGCACGGTGTCTACCAAGGATCTCGCCCGCCAGATCGGTTGCAAGAGAATCGAACCGTGCAAACCGGACGTGGCCAATCGACATACCGGTTTTCTGGTCGGCGGTACCAGCCCGTTCGGGACAAGGAAAAACATGCCTGTCTATCTCGAAAAAACCATCCTCGATCTTCCGCTCATTTACATCAATGGGGGGCGCCGGGGTTACCTGGTCGGCATCGAGCCAGGCGAATTGATGCGATTGCTTGAGCCGCGTATGGTCGAAGTCGCCTTGGGATAAATTTTCCAGGCTAGTACGATTCTCGCACTCATGAGCAACAAAAAACCCGCCGGGAAAGGCGGGTTTTTTGCTTTGGACCTGGCGGATCACGCTTGAGCAATCTTCTCCAGCCTGGCTGCGGAACGTTTGTAGGCCGGTGTCTTGGACTGCCTGTCCAGCGACGGGCCGGTCAGCCGGTTGGCGGAGGCTTCCGTGAAGTGGAAGGGATAGAAGATCATGCCTTCCGGAGAACGTTCGGTCACCTTGACCTTGACCTCGACAGAACCATGGTGGGAAACCAGGCGAACCTTCTCGCCGTGCGATACGCTGAAGCGGCGCGCATCTTCCGGGTGCACCTCGACTTCACCTGACGGCTTCATCACGTTGATGCCACGGTTGCGGCGGGTCATCGTGCCGGTATGGTAGTGCTCCAGCAAGCGTCCGGTGGACAGGACCAGCGGGAACTTGTCGTCGGCGTTTTCGCCATTGTCGTCGAACTCGATGGCATGGAATTTACCGAGGCCGTTCTTGGTCGGGAAATCCACGGCATACAGAAAGCGCGTGCCGGGATGATCCACGTCATAGCAGGGCCACTGCAGTCCGCCATTGTGCAGGCGCTCGTGGCGAATGCCGCCGTAGGATGGCACCATCGAGGCGATTTCTTCCATGACCTGGGCCGTGCTCGTGTACGGCATCGGATAGCCCATTGCTGCGGAAATATCGCAGACGACTTTCCAGTCGGGACGAGACTCGCCGATTGGCGGAATGGCGGGCTGGATCAGTTGTACGCGGCGTTCGGTGTTGGTGAAGGTGCCGTCTTTCTCGGCAAAGCTGCAAACCGGGAACACCACATCGGCCAGCGCGGCGGTTTCGGTCAGGAACATGTCCTGCACGACCAGGAAGTCCAGGCTTTTCAGACCTGCTTCAACTTCATTCACGTCAGGGCTGCTTCCCATCGGGTTTTCGCCCATGATGTACATGGCCTTGATTTCGCCGTGCAACGCGGCTTCTTCCATCTCGACCACGGTTTTGTCTTTGTTGGTCGGCAGCGGGCCGCCCCAGACTTTTTCAAATTTGGCGCGGTGCTCGGGGTTTTTGATATCGTGGTAGCCGGGCAGCGCGTTGTGCTGGCCCTGCATGTCGCTGCAGCCTTGAACATTGTTCTGGCCGCGAATGGGAATGAACCCGGAGCCGGGCTTGCCGACATGCCCGGTCATCAGGAACAGGTTCGACAGCGCCAGGCAAGCATCGACGCCGGTCAGGTGTTGGGTAATGCCCATGCCCCACAGCAGCATGCCGCGCTGGGCCTTTCCGTAAATGGCGGCCGCTTCGCGCAGACGGCTGGCGGGAACCCCACTGATCTGCTCGACATATTCGGGCGTATATTTTTCGATCGTGGCAACGAAGGCGTCGAAATTCTCGGTGCGGGCATGGATGAAGGCATCGTTCGCCCAGCCTTCCTTCAGGATCACGTGAGCGATGCCATTGATCACCGCAACGTTGGTGCCCAGGCGCGGGCGCAGCCAGACATCGGCATGATCCACCATTTCCACGCGGCGCGGATCGATGACGACGATCTTGGCGCCGTCGTCGTACTTGGCCTTCATGACCGCGCTGGAAATGACCGGATGGGTTTCGGTCGTGTTCGAGCCGGCCACGATGAAGGCGTCGGCAAGGCGAATGTCCGGAGTCGAGGCGCTCGGCGCGCTGCTGCCGACCGACATGGCAAGGGCTACCGCGGATGCCATGTGGCACAGGCGGGCGCAGTGGTCGATGTTGTTGGTGCCGAGCGCGATGCGGACAAAACGCTGGTATACGTAGTTGTCCTCGTTGGTGGCGCGCGCCGACGCAAAGGCGCCGATGCCGTCCGGCCCGTATTTTTCCTTGGCGACCTTGAGACCCTTGGCGGCAAATGCGATGGCTTCTTCCCAGCTCGCTTCTTCCAGCGGGCTGTCCTTGCCGCCACGCCGCACCAGCGGTTTGGTCAGGCGATCCTTGCTGTGGATGAATTCCATGCCATAGCGGCCCTTCACGCACAGGTTTCCTTCGTTGGCATCCGATGAGAACGAGCCATTGACGGCAACGACCTTGTCGTTTTCGACTTCGAGGTCGATGGCGCAGCCGACGCCGCAGTAACTGCACGTGCTCGTCACTTTCTTGCGCTTGCTGCTCAGCATCTGTCCCCAGTCGGACAGGTTGCGCAGGGCGCCGGTCGGGCAGGCGCTGACGCACTGGCCGCAGTTGTTGCATTCGGTGTCACGGTAATCGTAGGTGCCGCTGAGCAGGGCGGGATAGCCCATCTCGTCGATGGTGTAGACGCGGCGGTGCTGTACTTCATTGCAGATGCGGACGCAATCCAGGCACTGGATGCATTTTTCCTTGTTCATCTCGAAAAAAGGCAACGATTGCAGCGGCGTGAAAAAGCCCTCGATGGCGTCGTTGCCGCGCACAACCGGCTCCTGCAACGAGTGAGGCGCTCTGTGCTCGTGGATATAGTTGTCGACCATGGCGATGTCATCGTCGACGATGGCGCGCGCAACGTTCTGGCCAGCACGGGAGCCGGTTCCGGAAGCGCCCGTCTTGACTTCGCCCGCACGATTCACCGCGTAGTCGCCTACGCCGCAAGTCCGGGCTTCCGTTCCGCCGCCGTCCTTGCCTTCTATTACTTTGTCGTTAAGCCGTTTCATGTCACGCTCCCTCCTGTACGGTTTCACTACCGTCTTTGCTCGTCTTTCCAGAGCCTTTCGTTTCCCCGCTTCCCGCTGCGATGGCCTTTCCCGCCTTGGAACCGTTGCCGGCAAACGCCAGCGGCCCCTTGTATTCCTTGGTGCCGGCACCAAATTCGAGCGAGTATTTCTGCAGATCGCACTTGCCGGAAGCCTGGCAAACGCATTGCAGGCAGCGCTCGGCCTCGGTAACGGCCTGTTCTTCGGTGAAGCCGAGTTCGACTTCCAGGAATGCTCCGGTGGCGGACAACGCTCCGATGTCGCCAGGGGCCACGTCCGTTCCGAAAACAGAGACACGTTCCTCTTGCGGCAATACCGGCATTTCGGTCAGTTCGGCGTGCTGTTTCGGGAACGCGCCAATATCGAAGAATTTTGGCCGTTCGATCTCGATTACCTTGGCAATTTCGCGGTCGTCCGCGCCACGCAGATAGGCATCGATCGCAAACGCGGCGCGGCGTCCGGCGCCGATCGCCTCGACAGCGGTTGCTGCGCCGAGAGATGCGTCGCCACCGGCGAAGATGCCGGTCAGGTTGGTCTTCATCGTGGCTTCATCGACCTCGATGCTGCCCCAGCGGGTCGTCTTGATGTCGGTAATCTGCATGCTCTTGACGTCGACGTCCTGGCTGATAGCCAGAAGGACGGTGTCGGCAGGAATCAGGTATTCGGAATCGGGCACCGGCACCGGGCTGCGGCGGCCACTGGCATCGGGTTCGCCCAGTTGCATGCGCTGGCAGACCAGCCCGACGGCGCGGCCTTGCTCGTTGACTTCGACACGCACCGGAGCCGACAGCAGGTCGAGCTTGACGCCTTCGACTTCGCAATCATGAATTTCATGCGGGCTTGCGGGCATTTCCTTGCGCGTGCGGCGATAGGACAAGGTCACGTTGGGCGCGCCCATGCGGCGCGCGGTGCGGACGGCATCTGCTGCGGTAAAGCCGCCGCCGATAACGACGACGCTCTGGCCCAGATCGACTCTCTCGCCGCGGTTGACCTTGGCCAGGAAATCGACTGCCGGCATGACGCCTGGCACGGTCTCGTTCGGAATGCGCGCCATCTTGCCGATGCTGGCGCCGATGGCGAGGAACGTTGCATCATACTTGTCCGTCAGCGTGTCCAGCATGTAATCGCGGCCCAGGCGCTGGTTAGTCTTCATCTCGACGCCAAGGGAGAGAATGTCGTTGACCTCGTCGTCCAGGACCTGATTCGGCAGGCGGTACGGCGGAATACCGTAACGCAGCATGCCGCCGGCGGCTTCCTGCGCTTCGAGCAGGGTAACCTTGTGGCCTTCGAGCGCCAGATAATAGGCGGTGGTCAGGCCGGCTGGGCCCGCTCCGACGACGGCGACTTTCTTGCCGGTCGGCGCTTTCGGCTTGGGCTGGGTGATCGCCCCGAGTTCGCGCGCGCGGTCGGCGGCAAAGCGCTTGAGCGAGCAGATCGCAACCGGTTGCTCATGATCCACCTGGGCACGGCGGCAGACGCTCTCACATGGTCTCGGGCAGACGCGGCCGATGATCTGGGGCAGCGGCAGCTTTTCCTTGATCAGCGCGGTCGCCTCGACGTATTTCTTTTGTGCGATAAGCCCGAGATAACCGGGGATGTCGATGTTGGCGGGGCAGCGGTATGAGCACGGCGGAGCGCAGAACGCATTATGGTTGGACAGGTAATTGTTCAGGATGGGACGGCGGATTTCCGTTAATGCATCCGATTTCGTGACGACTTGCATGCCTTCCAGGATCTTGGTTTCGCAGGCCTTGACCGGCTCCTGTGCACCCTCCAGCTCCACCACGCACATGCCGCAGTCTCCGCTTGGCTTGATGCGCGGGTCCGAGCACATGGCCGGAATGTTGATGCCCGCTTTGGCGGCTGCGACGAAGATCGTGTCGCCTTCTTCAGCACGGACGGCCACGCCGTCCACCGTGATGTTGATCTGAGCGGCTCCTTCCCGAACCTTCCATTGCGGATAGTGCGTCGAGCGGGTCTTATTCAAGCCAAGGTCTTGAACCAGCACGTGTGATGTCATCGTTAACTCCTAGTGTGACGCCCTTGTCGCAAGGCATGCAAGGCGCATTCTGTATTACTGTCCTGCATCGGCGGTGCAGTCGGAATCCGTTGCAATCACGCCCGTTTGGAACCGGTCAGGGCTTCTTGCCGCCCTGTTACGTTCCAGCAGAATCATCAGAGGAAACCTGCGATTCTACCTCAGCTTATGCAAAGCAGATCATATATCGCGCCAATTTACATCATTTTTTTTATGCGTGCCGGAGACGCTAAAGTTTCAGTCCGCCTGTTGCGATAGCGCAAGCAAACCACCCGTATGCGTGCATACTCATCGAGCGTCTCCTCATGGCCATCCCGTCATGTGTGTTCTCTCTTTTATTGGCATGTGAGCGCCGAAATGCATGAGGTTTTGAGACAATTGTATGTCGGCGCCGTTTTTTCCGCTGGCGGCCAAACTGTTCCGGATGGGTAATTAACATTAAGATATCGGACAGGCATCACAACACGGAAATTCCTTCCGACTTTAAAACGAAAACAGCCATGAAATTTGAAACTTTATCGATCCATGCGGGCTACTCGCCCGATCCGACTACCAAATCGGCGGCAACGCCTATATACCAAACCGTCGCCTATGCCTTCGACAATGCGCAGCACGGGGCGGACCTGTTCGACTTGAAGGTGCCGGGCAATATCTACACCCGCATCATGAACCCGACCCAGGATGTGCTGGAAAAGCGCGTCGCCGCACTCGAGGGCGGCATTGCTGCGTTGGCTCTCGCTTCCGGCATGGCCGCGACCACCTATGCGATCCAGACGATTGCAGAGGCGGGCGACAATATCGTGTCGGCCAGCGCCCTGTATGGCGGAACGTATAATCTGTTTGCCCATACTTTCCCGCAATATGGCGTGGAGGCGCGCTTTGCCAATCCCCGCCAGCCGGACAGCTTCGCTCCTTTGATCGACAGCAAGACCAAGGCTATTTTCTGCGAATCGGTCGGTAACCCGCTCGGTAATGTAACCGACATCGGCCGGCTGGCCGAGATTGCGCATGCGCACGGCATTCCGCTGATTGTGGACAACACTGTTCCGAGCCCGTACCTGTGCCGCCCGATCGAATGGGGTGCCGACATTGTGGTGGAATCGCTGACCAAGTATATGGCCGGACACGGCACGACAGTCGGCGGCGTGATCGTCGACAGTGGTAAATTCCCATGGGCCGAACACAAGGAGCGCTTCAGGCGGCTGAACGAGCCGGACGTGTCCTATCATGGCGTGGTCTACACCGAAGCATTGGGAGCGGCAGCCTATATCGGACGGGCTCGTGTGGTTCCTCTGCGCAACATGGGAGCGGCCATCTCGCCGATGAATGCCTTCCTGATCCTGCAGGGCATCGAAACGCTCGCGCTTCGGATGGATCGCATTTGCGACAACTCGCTGGCGATTGCGCAATATCTACAAAAGCATCCCAAGGTCAATTGGGTCAACTATGCCGGTCTCCCGGATCACCCGGAGCATGCGCTCGCCCAAAAATACATGGGGGGCAGGGCGTCGGGCATTCTCTCTTTTGGTATCAAGGTCAATGCCGGCGACGATGCGCGCAAGGCGGGCGCCAGGGTGCTCGATGCGCTGCAGCTCTTTACCCGACTGGTCAATATTGGCGATGCCAAATCGCTGGCGACACACCCGGCGTCAACGACGCACAGGCAGCTCAGCCCTGATGAGATGAAAAAGGCTGGCGTCAGCGAAGACATGCTGCGCCTGTCGGTTGGCATCGAGCATATC
>Ga0316600_10001242_pt1 | contig 11738 bp, 9 predicted proteins | sample OWC_soil_day5_CT_FD_207652 | JGI IMG/M metagenome (GOLD analysis project Ga0316600, IMG submission 207652) | Wetland soil microbial communities from Old Woman Creek delta, Ohio, United States - OWC_soil_day5_CT | ecosystem: Environmental > Terrestrial > Soil > Wetlands | place: USA: Ohio...
CGCTCGGTCCGCTCGGCTCGTTCATCGTCACCCAGACGATCCTCGTGCAGGGCCTCTTCCTCGCGCTCTTCGTCGGGATGATCTCAGGCGTCGTGCCGGCTCTCGGTGCGGCGCGCCGCAGCGTGGCGGAGACGCTGCGCGAGGTGTTCTAGGCGTGCTACCGCTGCGCTATTCGCTCGGCAATCTCGCAGCGCGGCGCACTCGCACGCTGCTCACGGTGGCGGTGATCGCGCTGGTGGTGATCGCAACGACCCTGTTCGGGAGCCTCGTCTCCAGTCTGCGGCGCACGCTGGTCGGCACTGGCGACGAGCGAAACCTGATCGTGTTGCGCAAGGGCGCCACCAACGACGGTTCGAGCGTGATTCCGCTCGAAGCGTTCCAGTCGCTGCGCTTCTTCGAGGGCATCGCGCGCGACGCGGCGGGCAATCCGCTCGCGTCGCCCGAGCTGGTGGTGCAGCCGTTCTTCCGCACCGCGGAGGGCGGTCGCGAGAACGTGCTGGTGCGCGGCGTCGAGGCGGTGGCGCTGCAAGTGCACGACGAGGTGGCGATCGTCGAGGGCCGCATGTTCCAGCCGTCGAGCGGCGAGGCGATCGTCGGGAGCGGCGTTGCGGGCCGCTACGTCGGCGCTCGCGTCGGCGACACGCTCCCATTCGGGCGCGGACACTGGAAGGTGGTCGGCCGCTTCGACAGCAATGGCTCCTCGTTCGAGAGCGAAGTCTGGGTGGACGTGCGCGAGCTGGCCGCCGACGCGAAGCGCACGATCCCGTATTCGGGACTGCGCGTGCGCGCCGCCGACGGCGCGGACATGGACGCGCTCGCGCGCCGCATCGACGCCGACCCGCGCTACGCGCTCGAGGCGCTGCCCGAGCCCGCCTACTACGAGAAACAGGCGGAGTCGGCGAATTCGCTCTATTTCATCGTCATCGGGCTCGCGGTGCTGGCGGGGATCGGCGCCGCCTTCGGCGCGACCAACACGCTCTACGCCGCGGTGCAATCGCGGCGCGCGGAGATCGGCACCTTGCGCGCGCTCGGCTTCTCGCGCACCGCGATCGTCGTCTCGTTCCTGATCGAGTCGCTCGCGATCGCGTTCGGCGGCTTTGCGGTGGGTGCAGCGCTGGCGGCGCTGCTCGGGCGCCTGGTCTCGTACTGGCTCGGCGGCATCGCCTTCGGCGCCGCGACCTTCACCACCAACGTGATCCAGCTTCGCGTCGGCGCGAGCGACCTCGCGGCCGCGCTCGCGCTCGCGCTCGTGATCGGCCTCGCCGGTGGACTGGCGCCGGCCGCGCATGCCGCGCGCATGCGCCCGATCGAAGCACTGCGGAGGGCCTAGATGCCGGAAGACCGCCGGGCGGCGCGCGACGATCTCGCGGCGCTGCGCATCGACCGCGACGCAGTGCCGCTGCGGCGCGGCCCGCAGTGGCGCGGCTGGCTGCTCACCGCCATGTTGATTCTGTCGTTCGGCGCCGCGTCACTCGCCGCCTGGCGGATGACGCTCGGCCGAACGGCGAGCGTGCAGGTCGCATTTGCGCAGCGCAGCGCGCCGGGTGCCGTGTCGGCCGGAGCGGTGCTCACCGGCTCGGGCTACGTCGTGACGGGCGAGCGCTACATCTCGCTCGGCGTGCGGGTGCCAAGCCGCATCGAGAGATTCCTCGTCGAAGAGGGCCAGCACGTCGAGGCGGGACAGGCGCTGGTGCAGCTCGACGCGCGCCAGTACGAAGCCGCGCTGGCGCAGACCCGCGCGAACCTGGCGCGCGCGCGCGCCAACGTCGACTTGGGCCGCAAGGAACTCGCGCGCGCTCGCGCGCTGACACAGAGGGGCGTGCTGTCGAAGGCCGACCTCGACCTGAAGGACAACCATTTGCGCGTCGCCGAAGCGGAGGTGGCGCAGATCGAAGCCGCGATCACGCGCGCCGAGGTCGATCTCGAAGACACCGTGATCCGCGCGCCCACGCCCGGCGTGATCCTCGAGAAGTTCAAGGAAGTCGGCGAGATCGCGGTGCCCGGCGGCTTCGAGGGTTCGGGTGAGCTGATCCGGATGGCGAACCTGAAGGACATGCGCGCGGAGCTGGACGTGAACGAGGCGGATCTGGCGCGCGTGAAAATGGGTCAACCCGCCGAGGTGAAGCCCGACGCATACGCGGATCGCAGCTACCAGGCGCGCGTCGTGAAGCTGTACCCGCAGATCAACCGCCAGAAGGGAACGCTCAAGGTCGAAGTGGGCATCGAGAACCCCGACGAATGGCTGCGCCCCGACATGAGCGTGCGCATTGCGTTTCTCGAAGAGGCGAAGCCGGCGGCGCCGGGCGAAGAGGCGTCGCTCGTGCTCGCGCCCCGCGAAGCCGTGCGCACGGACGACGGCGCGCCCTTCGCGTGGGTGGTGACGAGCGGTCGCGTGCGCCGCCAGCCGGTCGAGACGGCCGGCGAGCGCGGCGCGCAGATCGTCGTCTCGAAGGGCCTCGCCGGCGGCGAGGCCCTGGTGATCGGCGGCGACACCGACAGCCTCCGCGAAGGCCAGCGCGTGGAAGTTCCGGGCGAGAACTGATGCTGGTTGCGAGACCCGGTCTCCTGACTCGTGTTCGGCTCGCCGCCGGACGACGGCGAGAGTTTCCATGAGGATCATACGCGGACCAAAATCCCGCTTGAACCGCTCCTCCGTAGCGGTCTGTAGCATCGTGCCTGTGGCCGACGTTCCTCCGATCCTCGGTTTCTGCGCTCCGCACTTCGGGGCGGTGAAGGCTGCGTTCGAGAACGGCTTCCGGGAGCACGCTGAGGTCGGCGCGGCGGTTGCGGTGACCGTCGGCGGCGAGTTCGTCGTCGATCTGTGGGCCGGTTGGACGGACGAGGCGCACTCACGGCCGTGGCAGCGCGACACACTCGTGAACGTATTCTCGGTGGGCAAGGCCGTCGCGACCGTATCGCTGCTCATGCTGGTCGAGCGTGGGTTCGTCGACCTCGACGCCCCGGTCGCGCGCTACTGGCCGGAGTTCGCGCAAGGAGACAAGGGAACGATCAGCGTCCGCTGGCTCCTTGCTCATCGCGCCGGACTGCCGGCGATCCGGAGGCTGCTTCCGGACGACGCGATCTACGACTGGAAGCACATGACGGAAGAGCTCGCGGCGCAAGCACCGTTCTGGGAGCCGGGTCGCCTGCACGGTTACCACGTGAACACGTTCGGATTCCTCATCGGTGAGATCGTCCGGCGTGTGACGGGTGACTCGATCGGCGCGTTCGTGCGGCGCGAGATCGCGGGGTCGCTCGGTGCAGACTTCCACTTCGGCGTCGTGTCGCGGGACCTCCACCGGGTCGCCGACTTCCTGCCGGGCGCGCTGTTCGGCGGCGGAGCGCGTGAGGAGACTCCGGCCGACGCCGAGCACGCGCAGCTCCTGCAGCGCGTGTACATGAACCCGCGCGGCGTGTCGGGCATGGGCACGGTAAACACCGAGCAGTGGCGCGCGGCGGAAATGCCATCGACGAACGGGCACGCCAATGCGCGCGCCGTGGCGCGCATCTACAGCGCGCTCGCGTGCGGCGGCGCGGTTGGCGGGATCCGGCTGTTGCAGCGAGCGACGATCGACGAAGCGATCCGGGAAGCGTCCGCGGGGGAGGACTTCGTGCTGCGCCGGCCGACGCGCTTCGGACTCGGGTTCCAGCTCTCGATGCCCGAGCGGCTGTTCGGCACGAGCCCGCGCTCGTTCGGCCACTTCGGTGCGGGCGGCGCGTTCGGCTTCGCGGACCCGGATGCGCGCCTCGCCGTCGGCTACACGATGAATTGCGCCGGTCCGCGCTGGCAGAACCCGCGCGTGCGTGGTCTGCTCGCCGCCGTCTCGCACGCCGCTCGCTGAACCCGCCAGGAGCCGCTCGATGCAATCCCGACCCGGACGTACGCTCGCCCGCTGGCTCTCTCGCGCTGAGCCGAGAGTTGCCATGGGGTCATTCTCGACAGAAGCCTGCTCGAACTGCGCGTGCGCTTCGGCTCGATCGGCGTTCCGTCCGTTCGCCGGAGGATTCCGGGCCGGGCACTACCCTGGAGGAATGGCCAGACCGTTCTCTGCTCTGCTGTTCGGATTCCTATTCGCCGGTTCGATTGCGGGTGTATCCGCCGCGTCCGGTCTGCGGGTGATGACATTCAACGTGATGTGCATCATCTGCGGCCATAGCGACGAGATCGGGCCCCTTTCCGAGCGGATGGCGGGAATCGCCGACACGATCAATCGACACGATCCGGACCTCGTCAGCCTTCAGGAGCTTCTCACCGGAGCGCAAGCGAGGGACCTTCGGCGCCTTCTCCATGGCGACTACCAGATGGTCTACGCCGACGGCCCTTTCTTCGGCTTCGCGGATCCTACGCTGCTGGTCCGGACGTCGCGCTTCCGCGTTCATCGGACTGGCGGATTCTGGCTCGGCCCGAACTCGCCGGGATTCACGCTGGGATGGGTGCTCGCCCTTCCGCGCCGGGTCCAGTGGGCGGAACTCGAAGACCGAACGACCGGTCTTCGGTTCACCTTCGCGGGCACCCACTTCGACGCCAGGCGGAAGAACAGCAATCCGAGCGCCGAGCTCGTCGTCAAGACCTTGCTTCCAACCGACGCTCCGCTGGTCTTCGCAGGCGATACGAATCTTCCACCGGGAACTCGCGGCTTCGACGCGCTTGCCGCGTCCTTTCGCGACACCTTCACGGAGGTTGCCGAGCACCCGTACGTCGCGAACGGACCGACGCTGAACTCCGACGGATGCGCGCTCGATCCAGCGTTCGTGTTCCCAGACTGCCGGATCGACCACGTCCTCTTGTCGCCGGGCGCGCCCTGGCGAACCCGGAGTTGGAGCGTCGACGTGTTCAAATACACTCGCGGATTCACTTCCGATCATCGCGCGGTCGTGGTCGATCTCGAATGACGGGGATCCGCTTCACACCGCCGCCGATCGCGTCGTCGCGGCGGTCAGCTCGTCGTCACGAAGGGCCTCAGCGGCGGCGAAGCCCTCGTCACCGTCGGCGAAACCGAAGGCCTCGGCGAAGGCCAGCGCGCCGAGGTTCCAAGCGGGAACTGAGCGCCGTTGGCGAAACCAGGTCCCCTGACTCGTGTTCGGCTCGCTGCCGTCCAGCGGCGAGCGCCGACATCGAGCCCGGGTACGGTGAGACTGGCCCCGGCCGCTTAGCTAGCTCGCCCCTGTCCCCCGCAGCACGGCCGGTAGCGTGCGCAGAAGGATCTGGCAGTCGAGCGTGAGCGACCAGTTGTCGATGTACTCGAGGTCCAGGCGCACCCAGTCCTCGAAGCCGATCTGGTTGCGACCCTCCACCTGCCAGAGGCAGGTGAGACCGGGACGCATCGAGAGACGGCGTCGCTGCAGAACGTGGTACTGGTCGACCTCGTTCGGAATGGGTGGCCGCGGGCCCACCAGGCTCATGTCGCCCCGCCACACGTTCCAGAGCTGGGGAATCTCGTCGAGGCTGTAGCGGCGCAAGAAGCGCCCTACGAGCGTGACGCGCGGGTCATTGTGGATCTTGAAGACGGGACCATCCATCTCGTTACGCTGCTCGAGCTCCGATCGACACTCCTCCGCGTCAGAAGACATGGTGCGCAGCTTGAGCATCGTGAAGCGGCGCCCGTGGAGACCGCATCGCTGCTGGCGGAACAGGATCGGCCCGGGCGACGTCATCCGGATGGCGATCGCCGCCGCAGTCAGGGCGGGCGCCGAGATCGCAAAGAGCACCGTCGCGCCCAGGAGGTCGATCGCGCGCTTGATCTGCGCCTGCGCAAGGCTGTGGTGCATCACGGGGAAGCTGAGTGCCGGGTGCGGCCCGAATTGCACCGGGTGCGGCAGCGGGAGGATGTCGCCGAAGAGATCCGAGAGCAGCGTCACCGGGACGCCCACCGCCGCGCAGATCGTGACGACGGGCACGATCGCCGCGAGCATCGAGCGCGGGCACGCCACGACGACTTCATCGATGACCTTCTCCCGGAAGAGGTCGGCCACCTCATGGATCTTGTGGACGCGCAAGCTGCCCCGCCGGGCGGAGGACGCCTGCAGCAGCCCCGGATCGAAGGGGAAATCGCCTTCGTCGACGAAGCCGATCACGCGCAGTCCCCACTCGGGGTGCTCCTGGATCACGTCGCTCACGTGGCGCGCGCGCGGACCGCTCCCCACTACCAGCACGTTCTGGGTGTTGCGGCCGTGGCGGCGCAGCGTCCGCAGCGTGCCGAGGACCACGACCCAAGAGGCACCAAGTACGAGCACCTGGGCGGCGATGCAGATCAGCACGAAGCGTACCGACAATGTGCCATCCGCATCCGTGTAGATGCCAGCCGTACCCGCACGCAACTTGGTCGCATCCGGCAGCCGGAGTGTCGCCAGCGGCTGCGATCGACCGCGCGTGGCGACCGTGTCGGCGCCGGCGTCGATGCGCGGGATCGAGGGGAACTCGTTGAAGGTCGCGAGCTTGCCCTTCAAGAGCGTGTTGGTGGGCTGCGGCACGTCGGCGCCGACTCGCGCGACCGGGATCAGCGGTCCCTCGGTGCTCAGGTCGCGTTCGTAGATGCCGCGCTCGGGCTTCCCGCCCATACCACCACGCCCACGCGACACCACGAGGCCGCGGTCGTCCAGCGACGGCTGACCGTAGCTGTTGAACTTCGCGCTCGAGCCGGGAATCACATCTCCGTCGTTCACCAGCGTGCGCCGGCTGAAGGAATCCGGGACGTACGAACTCCTCGACAGCAGCAACGCGGCGAGAGCGATCGCCGCGGTCCGTGCGGGCAGAATCAGCATCTCCATCTCCGACTCAGCGTTCGCGCCCGTGCGCGATCCGAACCGTCCATCAGATCAGCAATCGATGTGCCGCCCTGGCTGCGATGGAGAAAGCTTCCCGCGCTTTCGTTGGGCACCCGTGTCGCCCAGCTGTGTGACGGAAACGCTCAGTCAGTCGGGAATGTCGGCTTCCGTGCAATGCCTCGCGACGACGAGGCGCGCCACGGCGACTGCGGCGAAGGGAACCCTGGTTCAACGGCGCCCATTGGCCCGTTGACTCCCGCGCTCAGCGAGTCGTTGTCACAAGGCGCACCATCGACCCAAAGCTCCCGCTGATACCGCCCATGCGCGTTGGCTCGCCGTTGGCTCTCGGTACCCGGTAGGGCTTGTCACATGAGAGGTCATTCCCCGCAGATCGATCGCCGGAAGGGAACGCTCGAGCTCGAGGTGGGCATCGAGAACCCCGACGAGTGGCTGCGTCCGACAGGAGCGTGCGGATCGCGTTCCTCGAGGAGAGGCAACCGGCGGCGCCGGGCGAAGAGGCATCGCTCGTGCTCTCCTCGACAGGGCGCGTCAGCCGCGCGCTGAACCGGATCTGGCCGCGTGCGTACGAGCGGCTCATGGCGCGCGCGCTGCGGAGCGACCTTCGCTCCCCACACCAAAGCATGGCAGCGGGTCGCAGTGCAGAAGTCGTCCAATGAGCTTCGCGCACCCGCAGGCCGCAGGGTATGATGCGCGGTCGTGGAACGCCCGCCCCCCGGAACCTCGGAAGGTCCGGAGCTGTCCGTGGTGATGCCGTGCCTCAACGAGGCGGACACGCTGAGGCTCTGCATCGAGAAAGCCCGGAGGGCGGCCGCCGGCGCGGGAATCGATGCGGAGATCGTCGTAGCCGACAACGGGAGCAGCGACGGCTCGCAGCAGATCGCCGTCGAACTGGGTGCCCGACTGATCGACGTACCGGAGCGCGGCTATGGGAACGCGCTCATGGGGGGCATTGAGGCTTCCCGTGGTCGCTACATCCTCATGGGCGATGCCGACGACAGCTACGACTTCCTCGAGCTCCCCCGCTTCGTCGAGCCTCTGCGCGGGGGATTCGACCTCGTCCAGGGCTGTCGGCTTCCGATCGCGGGGGGCCGTGTGCTTCCTGGCGCCATGCCCTTTCTGCACCGCTGGCTCGGGAATCCCCTCCTGTCCCGGATCGCGCGTTGGATGTTCCGCTCCTCCATCCACGACGTCTACTGCGGAATGCGCGCCTTCGACAAGGACTTCTACCACCGGCTCGACCTGCGCTGTACCGGGATGGAGTTCGCCACCGAGATGATCATCAAGTCGAGCCTGATCGGGGCACACATTGCCGAGGTGCCGATCACGCTCCATCCGGATGGCCGAAAGGCCCACGCGCCCCACCTCAAGACTTTCCGCGACGGCTGGCGCACCGTGCGCCTCTTCCTGATGTGCAGCCCGCGCTGGCTCTTCCTGGTTCCCGGGGCGATGCTGGTCGCGCTCGGACTCGTCGGATACGCGCTGGCCCTGCCTGGAGCCAGGATCTTCGGCGTCGTCCTCGATGCCCACACTTTGATGGTGGCGAGTCTCGCGATCTTGCTGGGCTACCAGTCGATCCTGTTCTCGATCTTCACCAAGACCTTCGCGATCAGCGAAAGGCTGCTGCCCCCGGACCCGCGCATGGATCGGTTCTTCGGCGTGTTCGATCTCGAGAAGGGGCTGTTGCTCAGCGTCACCTCGCTGATTGCGGGCCTGGCCCTCCTGGTCTGGGCGACCAACGAGTGGCGCCTGGTCGGGTTCGGCCCGCTCGACTACTCGCATACCATGAGGCGTCTGATTCCAGGGGTCACTCTCACAGCTCTGGGCCTGCAGACGGCGGCGTCGAGCTTTTTCGTGAGCATCCTGGGCATGCGCAGAAGGTGAGCCTGCGCGACCGCGTCCATCGGGGCTATGTGCAGGGCCGGCGGGTTCGCGTGCTCGCGGAGCACATCGCCGAGCTGCTGCCCCCTCGGGCGCGAGTGCTCGACGTGGGCTGTGGCGATGGCACCCTGACCGCAGCCCTGGCGCTGCGGCGGCCCGACCTCTCTCTCCATGGCATCGATGTGCACGTTCGCGAGGTCGCGCTCGTCCCCGTGCGACTCTTTGACGGCAAGCAGATTCCGTTCGACGAGGGTGCCTTCGACGCACTGCTATTCGTGGATTCACTGCATCACGCCGAGGATCCCCTGCTGCTCCTCACCGAGGCTGTGCGCGTGAGTCGCCAGGCCGTCGTGATCAAGGACCATACACTCGATGGGTTCATGGCGGGGCCCACACTTCGCCTGATGGACCGCGTCGGAAACGCGCGACATGGTGTGCCACTACCCTTCAACTACTGGACGGAGGCTCGCTGGCGCGAGAGCTTCGCGCAGCTCGGGCTCCACATCGAAGTCTGGAGGGCGAAGCTCGGGCTCTACCCCCCGCCGGCGGGCTGGCTGTTCGACCGCTCTCTGCACTTCCTGGCGCGACTGGTACCGGCCGCCGCCGGCCCGGGAACCCTGAGGCGATGAGTGGGTCGGGTTCCAAGCGCTTGCTCGCGAAGGCTCGCAGGTCGTGGGAGGATGCGTACCTCCGCTTCGAGACGCCCGCCCAGGAGCGTCGGAAGTTCGCTCGGCGGCTGGGCGCCGCGGGTGCGCGGCACTGTGGCGGCGCGACGCCGCCATCGTCGAGCTCTTCTGTGGACGCGGGAACGGATTGCAGGCGCTCGAAGCGCTCGGCTTTGCGAACCTCGAGGGCGTCGATCTCTCGCCGACGCTCGCCCGCGCCTACTGCGGGCGTGCACGAGTCCACGTGGCCGACTGCCGCGCATTGCCGTTCGAAGACGCGTCACGCGACGTAGCCATCGTCCACGGAGGGCTCCACCACCTGGAGCATCTCGAGGAGGATCTACAGCGTACGCTCGAGGAGGTGCATCGGGTGCTGCGCCCGGGCGGCCGCCTGGTGGTCGTCGAGCCCTGGCTCACCCCGTTCTTGTCGCTGGTCCATGCGATCTGCGCACTGCCCCGGGCCCGGGCAGTGTCGCGCCGCCTGGACGCTCTCGCCGAGATGATCGAGAGCGAGCGTCCCACCTACGAAGCCTGGCTCGCCAATCCCGAGCTCGTACTGCGCGCTCTGAACGACCTCTTCGAAACCGAGCGCCGCACCATCCGCTTCGGCAAGCTCGCGTTGGTGGCGCTCCGGCGCCCGTGAATTCGCTCTGGGGCCAGCGGCCTGGCCTCCTCGGGTCGCCTCCACGAGGTTGCTCAGCGGAAGAAGAAGTAGTTCGATTTCGAGTGCTCCTCCACGACCTGGCTCACCCGGCCGAGCCGCTCGCGGCTCCGCTCCGGCAGGATCTCCTCCAGGACGACCAGGGGGTAGAGAATCCTCTCGCCGTTGCGGTGCGCCAGGAGGTCGCAATAGATGCACCCGCGGTGCACCGGCGCGTCCCAGTACTGGACCACCCGGGCGTCCCGGAACGCCTGGAACGCCGGCCGGATCTGATTGTACGCAAAAAACGGTAAGGAGTTCACGCAGACCTGCAGCCTCAGTGACACCGCGAGGATGAGGCCCAGCAGCGACAGGCCCACGATCCCGACCGCACTCCGGGCCGATCCGCGCAGCCATCCCGCGACCTCCACCGCTGGCAGCACCCCGACCATCAGCACCGGGACCAGGTAACGCGGGCCATAGCACCACTCACCCCTCCAACTCGCGAAGAAGAACAACGCCACGAGGTTCGTCGAGAAGACGAACGCCAGGAATGCGCAATCCAATCGGTGCTTCCTCCAGAACGCCGGGACACCCACGAGAGCGAGCAACAACAGCGGCTGGTGGAGGAAGATGTTCGTATTCCCTCTCTGAAACAGGAACTCCGGCATGGCGTGACCGAGAAACGCCGGTGAGAACCGGCCCGGGCGGAAACCCGGCTCGGCCCAGTCCGCGTCACCAACGTCCGTGACCCACTGGCTGTAGCCTGCCTCGAGCGCGGATCCGAAACGATGCTGATTGAGCGAGAGCACCAGCGCGACAGCGATCACGCTAGGCAGGAGCAGGTGAGCGAGCTGCGGCCTGAGGTCTCGCGTCAGGTTGTGCTTCAGGCGCCGGGAGAACGAGAGGGACGCCGGACGAGAGCACAATGCGAACAGCCACGCCGCGACCAGGAACAGAACAGAGAACAGTTTCATCAGCACCATCAGCCCCGCGTAGGTCGTCGCGAGGCTCAGGTGAATCCATGGGCGACGCGTGCCGGGCACGGGATCGTCCACGGAACGGAGAAAGGCCAGCATGTGGAACGTGAACCCGGACACACCGAAGAGCAGAAACACCTCGAGTGTAGGCGCTCGGAGATAGTGCCAGACGAAGCTGCAGTACAAGCACGCCAGGACGAAGCCTACCCGCAGCGAGCTGCGAGAGGTGTAGAAAGACACCGACTTGTACAAGTAGAGAGCGACGATCAAAGTGAGTAGGACGTTCTGGATGTTGAGAAATAGCAGCAGCGACTCCGACTGGTGAAGCAGATCGAGGCTGCCCCGATACCACTTCTCCGCCAACATCGGCGGGATGTAGAACAAGGTGTTGCCGAACCCGTATTTCGAAGCGAAGCGCCGGCTGCGATCGTTCTCGAAAAAATACTGACCGCGGTGGGCGACGAACGCCGCAAGGCGTTGCCGTTCCGCATACGGAATTCCGAGCTCCCCTTCCGTCAACAGGTACGCCGTCTCGGCCCGGACGGCGAAGGAATCGCCGAGGTAGAAGAACCTCGGCATCGTGAGCGAGTTGGCGATGCCGACGAAGAGCAGCAGGTACAGGAGCGGGCTCCTGAGGACTGCTCGGAGGCGCGGGCCGATCCCGGCCGTTGCGGGCTGGTCGCTCTGCATTCCGGGCATTACCTCGCTCGGTCACACTGGCGGCGGAATGCTAGCCGCCCCGCCGTCGCCGACCGTTGGCCCGTTGGCTCCCGTTCGCTCTTGCGTTCC
>Ga0316600_10001244_pt1 | contig 11730 bp, 10 predicted proteins | sample OWC_soil_day5_CT_FD_207652 | JGI IMG/M metagenome (GOLD analysis project Ga0316600, IMG submission 207652) | Wetland soil microbial communities from Old Woman Creek delta, Ohio, United States - OWC_soil_day5_CT | ecosystem: Environmental > Terrestrial > Soil > Wetlands | place: USA: Ohio...
AAATCTATTGTAGCATCAGGAGTTCCTAAAGAAGTAATTGAAATAAAAAATAAGCTTTGTAAGTTGGCGGATATCTGCTTACAAAACTTATTATACGAGGAGGATATAAACTTGCGTATTATTGTTACAGAATCTTATGAAGAAATGAGTACTGCTGCTGCCAGAATCGTTGCTGGGCAATTGTATTTAAAACCAAATAGTGTACTTGGTTTAGCTACCGGAAGTACACCGCTTTTGATGTATCAAAAGCTTGTTCAGGTGCATGAGCAAATTGGTTTGGATTTTTCAGAGGCGATTAGTTTCAATCTGGATGAATATTTGGGATTAGAACCAGAGAATCCACAAAGTTATCATTATTTTATGCATGAAAATTTCTTTGATAAGATCAATATTAAGCCAGAAAATATTTTTATTCCAAACGGTAAACCAGATAATTTGGACAAAGAATGCAAACATTATGATAAACTTATTGAGTCAAAGGGTGGTATTGACTTGCAAATATTAGGAGTCGGACAAAATGCTCATATCGGTTTTAATGAGCCGGATATAAAATTTGAAGCGACGACACATAAGGTAAAACTAGATGAGGAAACCATTGAGGCAAATGCAAGGTTTTTTCCCGACCGTAAAGATGTACCGAGGTATGCAATCAGTATGGGAATTAAGACAATTATGCTTGCTAAAAAAGTGATTTTATTGGCAAATGGGAAGAATAAAGCGGAGGCAATTTATAAGGCAATTTATGGCGGTGTTCGACCTGATGCTCCGGCATCCATTTTGCAATTGCATCAAGATGTGCTTATCATTGTCGATAAAGAAGCCGCGGCTTTATTACCTGAAAGAAACTTCCGCTAAACAAAGTCGTATCATCGGTGGTATTGAAGCTCAAATCTTATATAATCGTTTTTATGATATTAAACTATCAATGTATCGACATTACTATAAGGGAATGGGGCGGCGACAAAAATTTGTCATGGCGCCATTCCTTTATTTGTATGGTAAAATAATGTTAGGGAGGTGAGAGCGATGAATGCAATTATTAATGGCAAGATTATTTTAAAAGATACAATTTTAACCGATCAGGTTATTTTATATGATGAAACTATCAAACAAATCATACCCAAAGCTATTTTTAAAGCCAAGGATGGAGATAGTATTTTGGATGCGCAAGGAAAATACGTTGCAGCGGGTTTTATTAATCTTCATATTCATGGATGCAGTGGCTTCGATACGATGGATGATACTCCTGAAGCATTGGCCGTTATTCGGCAAAGTATGGCAAAATCCGGTGTTACTTCGTTCTTACCGACGACAATGACGTATGATTTTCCGACGATTTATCGTAGTTTCGAGCAAATTCGGGCAGCAATGAAGATCGAGGGCGGTGCTCAGATTATCGGCTGTCATGTCGAAGGGCCTTTTATTAGTGAAGAATATAAAGGGGCGCAGAGTCCAAAGCACATGATTGCGCCAGATTTTTCGTGGTTAGAACCCTATCAGGATATTATAAAAATAGTGACGATTGCTCCAGAGTTGATGAGTAATCATGGTTTTGTAGAAGAATGTAAAAAGCGTAATATTGTGGTTTCGATAGGTCATAGTTCAGCAACCTATGATGAAGCTATGCAGGCTATTTCAGCTGGTGCTGCCCAGATTACACATCTTTTTAACGGAATGCAGCCATTTCATCATCGTAAACCGAGTGTTGTTGGCGCGGCACTTGATACTGACGTGAATTGTGAGCTCATTGCTGATAATGTACATGTTCATCCGGCAATGCAGCGACTTGTTTACAAGATAAAAGGGAGTGACCACCTGATTTTAATTACGGACTCTATGCGTGCTTGTATGTTGCCAGATGGTGAATCTGAACTGGGTGGACAGGTAGTCATCGTTAAAGATCAAGTGGCAAAGCTTCGTGATGGTACGATTGCGGGGAGTGTACTTACGATGAATGAAGCTATTCGCAAGTTTCAATATAATACAGGAGCTCCTTTGCCCGAAGTCATTAAACTCGTAACCGTAAATCCAGCTAAGGAATTAGGTATTTACGATCTTAAAGGAAGTATTGAAAGTGGTAAACAAGCCGATCTTGTTTTGTTTGATGACACAATCGAAATTTTCACAACTATAGTAAAAGGGAAGCAAGTCTATCAAAGAAGACCAAGTTAGAATATCAATGAATAGGTAAAGAAGAAAGTGAGTGTAAAGCATGTTTGGATTTTTTAATAAGAAAAAGCTAGAAACCTATGCACCGATTGCTGGGAAAATTATTGATATCACCGAAGTTCCTGATCAAGTCTTTTCCTCAAAGATGATGGGAGATGGATTTGCGATTGAACCAGAAGCGGATGTTGTAGTTGCTCCTTGTGATGGAACTGTGGCATTAGTGGCAGCAACAAAACATGCTGTAGCTATAGAAAGCCAAGGTGTTCAGATTCTAATTCATATTGGGCTCGATACGGTAGAACTCCAAGGTCAAGGGTTTACGGCACATGTTCAGGAAAATGATACGGTAAAAAAGGGAGATCCATTGATTACCTTTGATCGAGGTTATATTGTAGCGCAAGAAAAACCACTTACAACGATTGTGGTTATTACAAATATGGATGAAAAAGTCAAGAAAATCGAAAAAAACTTGGCAGATTGTAAGGGCCCTATACTTGCCATTGAAGTAAAATAAGACTATTGTTTTTGTTAGAAATCTATGGTGCTAGCCAAGGTACTATAGATTGATCCAGCCAATATAACAAGAGTTTGTCAAGAGTTAACTAACAATTAAAGATTAAAGAAGAATAAGTCAATTTTACATATAACGCAAGACTGACCCCAAGAGTTTCAACTTACATTTACGAATAATTTTCGTTCCACCCATCAAGCTTCACTCCAGATAATTTTACTGGTTCAGAAAAGGCAAATTAATTATTAGAAAAGCAATGGATATCTTTGGCGATTTATTGTAGTCGCATTCTTAATCATTGCTTTAACATTACTTATATTAAGATCAGAAACAGTTCTAAATTAACAGTATCTTTTCCAATAATATGGATTTGAATTCGCAACATTCACTTTATATATAGATATAGAAAAACAAGAAGCTTTTTCATCACCATCTTAAAATAAAATGTACTCTACAGGATAGACGCTGAAAAAGCGTCTCCTATAGGGTACGTTTTTGTATATATAGAATAAAGGCGGGGAGGTGATATTTTCCCCTTAAAGAAGAAATGGTGCAGTTCAAAGATCTTAGCAGCTTTTTGGACTATTTTTGATTAAAGGATTATTGATGATGGTAAAATAAAGAAAATAATGTTAGAATATATATTATTTCTTTATTTGCTAATTATTAAATTTAGAATAAGCAATAATGTGCGTTTTTATTAAAACGGATATTAAAAATATTCTTCAAAGTAATTGAATAATTTAAATATAGACGAATTTTACTAGGAGATGTTAGTGATTGATTTATAGGGAAAGATATATATATTCTGTTGTTTCAGCTATATTAATTGTAATTGCATTTTTTATAGGACGTGCATCTGTTTATTATTATAATTTTAATATAATTTTAATTGAAATAAATAAATTTTTTTCAATTTATTATATGGCAATAATTACTGTCTTTGGCTGGTTTGCTGTATTTTTAGTTAATCATTTTCTACAAGAAGCAAGAATTCATAATGATTACATTAACTCGGCACGTTTAGATTTAGTTCGAAGCTTACGTGAATATCGAAATGAATTAACAATTTCATTCTCTAATATTCGTGCATATTCTATGTTTGCAAATGAACTAGGTCATCCCATCGATGGATGGGAAAATAGTTTAGAAATAGAAGAAGAACTACAAAACGGGTGTAAAAGTAATATTAATATGAAATTTTGGAAAGATTGTTTAAATGATTATGAGATCTTATTTCCAGAAATTATTAGTTTGCAAAAGGAAAAATTACAAGATATAGATTTTCATATAGATTTTAAAAGAAATCGGTTAGCGGCTTACGATAAGGAGTGTATTATGAGAGAAAAAGAATTACTGGAACTAAGCAAACTAGTAGAAGATCAAATAAATAATGTTAATAATATAATAAATAATATTCAACAAAAAATTTTTGCTAATTTAGTAAGGTGAATGGTCTTTAACTAATTTACATTTTAGATACAAAATTTAAAATGTAAATTGGAAATCCAATGTGGCGGACAATGTATCGGACAAAAAATCATGGTAGCTACACATTTCTATCAATGCGATGGATTTGGTGGAATGAGGCTCGTCTCCACCAAATATTAGGAATTAAATTTAAACCTGCGAAATTTCGCGGGTTTTTTACTATTTGGGTAGAGCTTTAATATAATAGAGGATAGTATTGGTATTGTAGAAAAGATTTTGCTGGAATAAATCTTCCTGTAGTTAAGTTAAGACTGACTATTGATGAAATGGTCATGCTGAAGATTTGAATAAATGACAAACAAAAGGGGCTGATGCATAATGCCTTTCTGATGTCGGCGAAAGGAAAAAGAGGCTAGGTTGAGAGGTTAGCATAAATATAGATAGAGTGAATATTGCTACAAATAATTCAAATCCAAGCGTCACAATTGATTGATCTTCCAAGCATTGTATTGGTAGAGTTAGTGTATGGGGAATTGGGCTAATGGATATGGAAGTGTTGGACATCAATATAGGAAAAAGATTATGTTTTAAATATTACCAACTTAAAGATAATCTTGAAGTTGATAAACTCCTAGAAAAGTCCTTTGCAACATTTAATGATTGGCTATGTAGTTTGTAGATATTATCAAGATTATAGGAGGGTAAATGATGGTTGATTTGAAAAAATTTATTGATCAAATAATTGAAATAGAAGATATACCGTTAATAGCGGAAGCGGATAGGGCTGCTGGATGCGGCGTATTGAGGGCTGCGTATATTATGATTTGGATAGCTTGTGCTGAGTCATTAAAACGGCGATTTAGAGAAGCTGGGCAACGAGACGGAAATGCGGGGAAAGTTAGTAAAGCTATTAAAGAGATGGAAAGTAAACACGAAGCAGTAGATCGAAAAATATTAGATGAGGCAAAGAAGTATGGATTTATTACAGATTCTGAATATACTGAGTTGATGCATATTTATGATATGCGTTGTGTCTATGGTCATCCATACGAACAAGCCCCTAGTGAAGAGCAGGTTATTCATGCTGTGGCGATTGTTGTGAAAAATGTATTATCGAAGACAATACAAATGCGTGAGGGATTTGTATCACAGCTATTGGATAAGATGACGAAGGAAATACATTATCTAGATGACCAAGATACTGTGGTAAGTGATTTTGCGCGAGAAATTATAATGAAAATAGATAAGAGTGTTTTTGGGTATATGCTTATAAAGTATTGGAATGAATTGGAGCAAATTTCGACTGATGCTACAATGGCTGTTTTTTATCGGCGGGGAATTATTTTTACACAAACAGTTTTATTGGCGTCGGATTTTGAAGTGTTTACCGATGATGAATGGCATAATAAAGTATGTGAATTTCCGCAAACGCTCATCAATGTTTTTTCTTTACCAGTCTTATACCGCAAAGTGGGATCAAAAGCACAAGATGTATTGGTTGGTAAAATAATAGAAAAAAGCAAAGCTCGTCCATCTATTATCCGAATATTGGAGGATATCGAAGCTGCAGAAGGTTTATCTCAACGTCAAAAGGAACGCTTTCATGAACAAATTACAATAATGAAATCGTCTAATTTGTATAACGCTAAATTAAGTTTATCTTTATGTTTTGAGACTGTAATTTGTGATCTTAGTTCTAGAAACTTTTATGTTCAAAATCCAGCAGTGGAATTTATTTCATCATGTGGATATCAGCAAGTTGAACGACTAGATGAAGCAAAGCAATGCTTATTGGGAAGAAATATTCTACAAGCAGCAGAGGGTGGCGCAGTTAAAGCGAAATCTTTTATTCGAGAGTTAACACAAAATCTAAGTGGTTATGCATTAATTTTTATTGAAGGCATTGCTTTGGAGTGCTTTACCAATGAAAGTAACGAAATCCGATTTAAAAGTGAATGCTTAAATATGGTCTTAATGGTTCTGGATAAGCTAAATGAGAACGAACGAAGTGAAATTATTGATAAGTTAATCGGTAGTATTAATATTGGACAAGCAAAGTATAGCTTAATTATGAAAAGTGAACTTGAAGAGGTACTTTCTTTACTTGCTGAGAAGGTATGGGCTGATAGGCTAGGAGAATGTTTAGAAGAAAAGAAAGAATTGTTATTAGACAATAACGAGTTATAATCAACAATATCATGGGTATGAAATACTTAGGATATTGTTGATTATGATTAGTATTAATTAATTTTGTGACGGTATGATTCGATAGATGTTGTACAAATTCGGTAAGGCTCGCCGTACCCGATCCCTGTCCAGCGTATTTAAAGAACTCGTTGTTTGGAATGATATGCGCTAACTAATGTGTTTATTCGTTTTTGCAATGAGTTGGTCGTAGGTTAGTAGCGTAGAAAAATAAGCGGAAAAAATCGTGTTAGATTTTTTCCGCTTATTTTGTTGCTTTGCATTCCCCAAATATAATTTCAACAGATGCGCTGACTCTTGCTCTAGCTTCTTTAGTCAGTGGTATACAATCATGGTGTAGTGAAGAATTTAGCGGAAGCAGGTATCATTGACGGTTATAGTGATGGTACTTTTAAAGGGAATAAGAGCATTACTCATTATGAAATGGCCCAACTAGTAGGGAAAGCGATTTATAGATCGAATAAAGTAAATATAGAGCAAAAAGCTGCTATTGAAAAATTAGCAACTGAATACAAAGATGAACTGCAAAACCTTGGTGTTCGCATGGATAATCTTAATTGGAATTTTATGGGGGTAGAATAATGGCAAAGGAACGAGATTTGGCTCAACAAATTATTAATACCGTTGGAGGAACAGAGAATATTGCCGCTGCAACGCACTGTATGACCAGACTGAGGCTGACAATCAGTTCTCGGGAAAAGGTTGATATTGCTAAGCTCAAACAAATCTCTGGAGTTTTGGGCACTTTGGAACAGGCGGGGCAACTTCAAATCATTCTCGGACCAGGTGTAGTAAATAAGGTAGCGGCAGAGTTTAGTGAGTTGACGAATCTAGCGATGGGAGAAGTCAATGATCTTAAAGCCGCATATAAGGATAAAAACCGCACTCCTTTCAAATTGTTTTTACAAAAATTATCTAGTATTTTTGTACCGTTGATGCCAGCTATTGTTGGTTCCGGTATGATCGCCGGCATAACGAATGTGGCAATTCGCTGCGGTGCTGATCCTCAGGGGGCATTGATCTCCATACTAAATGTAATTGGCTGGGGTATTTTTTCTTATCTAGGGGTTTTTGTTGGGATAAATACCGCTAAGGAATTTGGCGAATCGCCTGCTATGGGGGGCTTAGCTGGTGTTTTGATTATCAATCCGGCGATTGCTACCATAAACATTAGTGGAATGGCGTTGGTTCCCGGACGTGGTGGTCTAATTGGCGTACTATTGGTGGCTTGGTTTATGAGCGTTGTGGAAAAATGGTTGCGTAAATTTGTTCCGACTGCGATTGACATCATCGTAACTCCGACCTTAACTTTACTTGTTACAGGATTTGCTACATACTATATCTTGCAACCGGTAGGAGGATATCTATCGGATGGCATTATAGGGTTTTTTAAATTTATGATAAGCTCGGGTGGCCCTATCGCTGGTTTTGCTTTAGCCGGAACCTTCTTGCCTGTAGTTATGACCGGTCTGCATCAAGGATTAACGCCTGTCCACATGGAACTGTTAAATACATTGAAGGAAAATCCGCTTTTACCTATATTGGCTATGGCAGGTGGCGGTCAAGTAGGGGCCACTATTGCTGTATATTTTAAAACCAAAAATAAAAAACTTAAGGAATTAATAAAAGGAGCACTGCCGGTAGGCTTTCTAGGTATAGGTGAACCGCTCATTTTTGGTGTAACTTTGCCGCTGGGACGCCCTTTCATAACAGCCTGCATAGGCGCCGGATTTGGCGGTGCGTTTCAGGCGTTAATGCAGGTTAAGTCTATCGCATTAGGTGTCTCCGGGCTGTCTTTAGCATTTTTAATTAAGCCCGGCGGCGTTATGTATTATCTAAGCGGTCTTCTTATTGCTTATGTCGCAGGGTTTGCGATTACTTGGATTGTGGGTTTTGATGATCCTAAGAATGAAGAATGATAGAAGGAGGTATTAATTGATGGCAATGGAAAAAGGTATATCTGTCTATGTCGGCATGGGTTACAAGGAAGATGCTATTCGAGAATATTTGTTTTCTGCACACCAATATGGCTATTCACGGATCTTTACTTCCTTACACATTCCCGAGGCTGATAGTCAAAAGATTTTGAATGAATTCACGAATATGGTCAAATATGCAAAGCAGTTAGGATTTAGCATAACTGCCGATATTTCTCCAGCTTCATTTGAATTACTAGGAATAACGCGGGGAAATATCGATGATCTATGTAAACTCGGTATTGACACGCTGCGTCTGGATTTTGGGTTTAACCTTCACGAAACCGCTCGATTGGTTAAAGAAAGCGAATTTGATATTGAACTCAACGCCAGCACAATTGACCAGAAAATACTTAATACTATTTTGGGTGAGGGAATTGACCCCGCTCGTTTGCGAGCTTGTCACAACTATTATCCTCGTCCGGAAACCGGATTGTCGTACCGCCTTTTTGCCGAGAGGTCACAGCTTTTTCGCAGTTATGGTATACCGGTAGCGGCTTTTATTGCTTCACATAGCAATCCCCGGGGCCCGATATATGAGGGGGTGCCGTCCTTAGAGCAACACCGACATATGAATCCAGTCACTGCGGCAAAACATTTTTTTGCCAGCAAACTGGTTGATGCAGTAATTTTTGGTGACCCATTTGCATCCAATGAAGAACTGGCCGGAGTAGCTGCCTTGGATGAAAGTTGTATTGAACTTGCGGTTGAGATCAAACCTAGCATCAGCAGCATGGAAAGAGCTATACTTTTAGACAGACATACCAATCGTAATGATCCAGGTGAACATGTTATCCGTTCCCAAGAGGCTCGAAGTTTATGTCGTGAGACTATTATGAAACAGTCACCTTTACCCCGGCCCTGTGGTGCGGTTACTATTGATAATGTCGAGTATCTCCGTTACATGGGGGAATTACAAGTGGTATGCAACGCATTGCCAATTGACGCGAGAACCAATGTAGTGGCTCAAGTAATCAGGGAGGAATTATTTCTGTTGGAGTACATTCAGCCCGGCTGCTCATTTTGCTTCAAGGAGAAATGAGCATCGACATGATAGGAGGGATTTTATAAACAATGGAATGGGTATTAGGGATTGATGGAGGTGGCAGCAAGACCAACGGTTGGGCTGCGGATCGAAATGGTAAAATCCTAGCGAAAGTGGAAAGAGGAGCCTCGAACCATCATGTTATTGGTATAGTTAAATTTGGTCAACTTATCAGCGATATGTTGGATGAATTTGCGACAACTGGTCTGGAACGTAGTGATTTACGGTTCATTTCTTTAGGGCTGGCAGGTGTCGACCGCCAGCAAGATAAGGTGATTATTGGCATGACTCTGGATGATTTGGGATTAAAAGGACGTTATAGCCTCTATAATGATGCGGAGATTGCTTTGGTTGCTGGAATTGGCAAAAGGGAAGGTATTGTGGCTATTTCTGGTACAGGTTCTATTGCCTATGGGGTAAATGCACAGGGCGAATGTTTTCGGGTTGGTGGCTGGGGGCATGTAGTCAGTGATGAAGGAAGTGGCTACTACATTGCTCGGCAAGCCCTAGTGCAAAGTATTAAAGCGGCAGAAGGTATGGAGCAGCCTACCGTATTGTTAGCTGACATCCTCACTTTCTTGCAGCTGGCATCCTTTGATGATTTAATTACTTTCATATATCAGCCAAAGACAACTAAAAAGCAGGTAGCTGTACTGAGTAAAGTAGTGGTTAATGCCGCAACGAATGGTGATGCAGTAGCTATTGCTATTTTAAAGGATACAGCGGATAAAATAATAGCTTTGATCGAGGCTGTTATTGCTAGAGGATTTGCTGCTGCTCCGGAGATAAAAGTTGTATTATCCGGTAGTATTCTGCAAAAGATTCCACAGGTAGGAGAGCGAGTTATTGCGAAGTTGCAAGATAGAGTGGATATCAGGTGCTCTGAAGCTGAACCTGTGTCAGGTGCGGTAATACTGGCATTGCAAGCATTGAAATAAGTAATTAGGAACTTTATCCTGTATTAGGTGGTAAGGAATACGAAACATTAATGAGGTGAATAGTTTGGCAGTAGATATAGAAAGTTTGATGACAGAACAAAGAAACCAAAGAACGGAAGCTATCGACCAGTTAAGCACCGTAGAAATGCTACAGCTGCTTAATGATGAGGACAAGACAGTGGCATATGCTGTGGAAAAGGAGCTGCCCAATATTGCTCTAGCTGTCGACAAAGTGGTTGAAGCATTGCAACAGGGAGGGCGGCTGGTGTACATAGGTGCAGGAACAAGCGGACGGCTGGGCGTATTGGATGCTTCTGAATGTCCGCCAACCTTTGGGGTTGATGACAGTGTGGTTATTGGTCTGATTGCCGGTGGCGACCTTGCTTTGCGCAATGCTATCGAAGGCGCTGAGGATGATGAGGAAGAAGCGATTAGACAATTGCGAAACATCGATTTGTCAGTGTCCGATGTATTGATCGGTATTGCCGCCAGTGGACGTACTCCCTATGTTGTGGGTGGGCTTAAGTATGCAAAGGAACTTGGTGCGACTACCGTGTCGATTAGTTGTTCACCAAATTCAGCCATTGGCGATATCGCTAAAGTTGCCATTACGCCAGTGGTCGGTCCGGAAGCCATATCCGGCTCTACCCGCTTAAAAGCTGGTACAGCGCAAAAGATGGTACTGAATATGATTACAACCGGTGCGATGATCAAGATAGGCAAAGTGTACGGAAATTTGATGGTGGACGTGAATGCAAGTAATGTGAAACTTATAGAACGAGCAAAAAGAATTGTAACTCAGGCTACCGGAGTTTCCATAGAACAGGCTAAGGAAGTTTTGGAACAGGCTGACTATAATCCTAAACAGGCAATCGTTATGATAAAAAAAACATGTACGCTGGAAGACGCTAAGATTCAGTTAGAAAAAGCCCATGGGGTTATTCGTAAGGTATTAAGCATGAAACATCCTTAATATTGGACAGATAGGCCGCGGGTCGGCGATAAGCACTCATCTGCGTCGTTACAGTAAGGTGCTGCGCGTCGACGTACGAAAAGTGCGACTCCTTTGCATGCAGCTCCTTACTGTACCTAGCATCTGAGCACTTCTCGCCAACCGGCAGCCTATCTTCGTACTAATTTATAAGTGGTACGAATTTAAATTGTTTCTATTTATTGATATAAATATTTTTATTTTGTCGATAGTCTTAGCGTGATAATTTAATCACGCTATTTTTTTTTTATAAAAGTATTGACATGACAAAACAAACAGTGTAATATAATACAAGTCGCCAACGAGATATGCGGCAGACAATCGAAACTCTTCTTAAAAAAGAATTTCAAAAATATATTGACAACAACTTGAACGTTGTGTTAATATAAATGAGCTGACAACGCAAGACGTTAGCAAGTGTTCTCTGAAAACTAAACAATGTAGAAAAAATTAATGCCAGATGT
>Ga0316600_10001246_pt1 | contig 11718 bp, 9 predicted proteins | sample OWC_soil_day5_CT_FD_207652 | JGI IMG/M metagenome (GOLD analysis project Ga0316600, IMG submission 207652) | Wetland soil microbial communities from Old Woman Creek delta, Ohio, United States - OWC_soil_day5_CT | ecosystem: Environmental > Terrestrial > Soil > Wetlands | place: USA: Ohio...
TCCCGCAGGACGTCGTTGGCCACCCAGTTGGCGAGGACCTTCGCGTTCGGGTGGACCGCCACGGCGGCGTCGAAGAAATCGGCAACCACAAGGTCCCCCGTCAGCACGTCCGCCACTTCGGGGCCAAGCCCCAGGTTCGCGATGTATCCCTCGTACCGCCGGAAGAGGGACGGGTTGTTCGCGCGGGCCCGGACGCGCTCGTCGGAAACCGTTCCCGCGGCGGGAGGCTTCCCCTTCGGCTTCGGCGCAGCCGCCCTGCGGACAGGCTGTTTTTCCCGGTCGCCACCCGCCGACGGCCCGGTCTTCCTGTCGGCCCTGTACGTGTCCTTCAGATCGACGATCCGGTTGAACACGAGGGCGGCGGGACGGGAGTCGACGGCGTCGGCGATGAAATACCCGTTGCGCACGAACTGGAACCGGTCTCCGGACGGCGTGTTCGCCAGACCGGGCTCGAGGAGGCATCCCTTCAGGGTCTCCACGGAGCCGGGGGCCAGGAAATCGTGGACCGCCTTCCCCTCCCCTGCCTCCTCGGGGTTGGGAACCGTGAACAGGCGGCCGTACAGGCGCACTTCGGCCCTGACCGCGTGACGGCCCGAGACCCACTGGATGGCCGTGGTCTTCCTGCGCTTCCCCTCCGGCTTCCGGCCCAGCGACTCGGGGTCGTAGCTGCAGCGGAGCTCGACTACATCGCCCGAAGCGGGATCCTTGACGGCCTCGTCGCACCGGACGATGTAGGCGTTGCGAAGCCGGACTTCCCCGCCCGGGCACAACCGCATCCAGTCGGCCGGCGGATCCTCCCGGAAGTCGGAGCGTTCGATCACGATCTCGCGGGAGAGCGGCAACCGTCGCGACCCTTCCTTCGGGATGTCGTGCGGCCAGTACGGCGCGTCCAGCCACTCGACCTTGCCGGAAGGCCAGTTCGTGATCGTCACCTTCAGCGGGCGCAGGACGGCCATGACGCGCGGCGCACGGGCGTTGAGGTCGTCCCGGATCGCGTCGTCCAGGAGGTCCATGCTCACGCGGCTGTTCGTCTTGTCGACGCCGATGCGGGACGCGAAGAGCCGGATCCCCTCCGGGGTGTACCCCCGGCGGCGCATCCCGGCGATCGTCGGCATGCGCGGGTCGTCCCAGCCGGCCACGTGGCGCTCCTCCACGAGCTGGAGGAGCTTGCGCTTGCTCATGACCGTGTAGTCGAGGTTGAGGCGTGCGAACTCGTACTGGCGCGGGCGAGGCTCGGGGAAGAGGTTGTCCACCAGCCAGTCGTAGATCGCCCGGTTGTTCTCGAACTCGAGGGTGCAGATGGAGTGCGTGATGTTCTCGATGGCGTCCGACAGCGGGTGGGCAAAGTCGTACATGGGGTAGATGCACCACGCGTCCCCCCTGCGGTAATGGGTCGCGTGGCGGATGCGATAGAGGAGGGGATCGCGCATCTTCATGTTCCGCGCCGCCATGTCGATCTTCGCGCGAAGCACGTGGGCCCCGTCCGGGAACTCGCCGGCGCGCATGCGTGCGAAGAGGTCGAGGTTCTCCTCCACGGGGCGTTCGCGCCAGGGGCTCTCCCGGCCCGGCTCGGAGATGGTCCCCCGATGCTGCCGGATCTCCTCCTCGTTCAGGCTGTCCACGTACGCCTTCCCGTCCCGGATCAGCCGGACTGCGAGCTGGTAGAGCCGCTCGTAGTAGTCCGACGCGAAGAAGAGCTTGTCCCTCCAGTCGAAACCGAGCCACCGCACGTCCCGCAGGATCGAGTCGACGTACTTCATGTCCTCGGTTTCCGGGTTCGTGTCGTCCATCCGCATGTGGCAGACGCCGCCGAACTCCTGCGCGATCCCGAAGTTCAGGCAGATGGACTTGGCGTGGCCTATGTGAAGGTAGCCGTTCGGCTCGGGAGGAAAGCGGGTGATCACCCGGCCGCCGTAAACGCTTGCGAGGGTGTCGCGCCGGACGATTTCCCTCAGGAAATCTGTTGGTTCTCTGGCTTCAGGCCCTTTCGGGGTGGTTGAAGGCACGATATTTTATTACACGAAAGGGACCCCGTGTCAAAAAGTCGGGGCGACGCACTGTTGACGGCTCAGCATGTTGCGTCCAAAATGACTGTTTAATACCTGATTCCCGGGGAGTGGATGCAAAAACCGGTTTATCTCGGGGTGCTTGGAACAGCGATCGTCGTCTCGGCCGTTTCCCTCGGTGTCACCCTGACCCGGTACCTCTCTTTGCGCGCGTACTCCCCGAAATCGCAGGCAGGTTCCGCCGGCGCACCGGCCGCACCCGCGTCACCCCCTTCGCCAGTAGAGGAGTGGAAGAACCTGTTTTCCCCGGCACAGGGCATGAACACACCCTCTCGCCTTCCCGCCGCGGCGAGCAAGGGAGTTGCGACGGCACCCCGGACGAACTTCATCCTCGTGGGCACCATCGTCTCCACCAGTCCCCACACCAGCCGGGGGATCCTCTGGGCCGCGGGGATGAAGGAGCCGCGGGCTTACCGGGTGTCGGAGGAAGTGGAGCCGGGCGCGGTGCTCGCCGCCGTGGAGAGGGACAAGGTCTGGATCGCGCGGGGGAGCGAGCGGGAGAAACTGGACCTCCTCCCGGTCGGAAGCCGCTCCCGGACCCCGCCGTCCCCACCCGCCGCCCCCCAGCCGTCCGCGGCGCAGCCGTCCGCGGCGCAGCCGTCCGCCCGGCCGGCGGCGGACATCCAGGTGACGCGGCTGTCGGACAGCCAGTTCTCCATCGACGAGGGGGGCCTGGCGGAACTGACGGGCAACTTCAACCAGTTCATGACCCAGGTCCGGCTGGTGCCGTATTTCGAGGGGAACAAATCGGCGGGATACCGGATCGCCGCTCTCCGGCCGGGCACCACCTTCGAGAAGCTCGGCTTCCAGGGAGGGGATGTTCTCCAGCAGGTGAACGGGCTGGACGTCTCGACCCCGGACAAGATGTACACGATCTTCCAGAACCTGAAGGACGAGAAAAAGGTCACGGTGAGCATCCTCCGGCAGGGACAGAAAAGCACGCTGACGTACGAAATCCGATGAGCAGGGAGAACCCGATGCGAATTTCGGCCCTTCTGTTCGCGGCCATCCTCCTCCTGTGCCCCGCCGCGCAGGCTCAGGCTGCGGAGCAGTCCCCCCTGGAGGTTCCGCCACCCGCGGTGGCCCCGCAAGTCGCGGAGCCGGCACCCCCTCCGGCTGCGCCCCCCGCGTCGGCCGCCCCTGCCGCTGCTGCACCGCCAGCGGAGTCCGCTCCACCCCCGGCTGCGGCTTCCGCGGAGTCCACGCCCCCGCCGGCGGCTCCATCCGCGGAGTCCGCTCCACCGCCGGCTGCGCCTCCCGCGGAATCCGCCCCACCCCCGACTGCGCTTCCCGCGGAGTCCGCGCCACCGCCGATGACGCCCCCCCCGGCGGCGCCACCGGTGGCGCCGCCCCAGGCCGCGCCCCCCCCGGCCCCCGCGCCGGAGAAAGCGGCCCGCATCCCCGTCTACATATCGATGGATTTCACGGACGTGGAACTCCCCGTGCTCGTCAAGTTCATGAGCGAGCAGACGAGGAAGAACTTCATCTTCGACGAACGCGTGCAGGGAAAGATCACGATCATCTCCCCCCGGAAGATCACGGTGGAGGAGGCGTACGAGGTCTTCCTCTCGGTCCTCCAGGTCAAGGGATTCACGGTGGTCGAACAGGGGAACACGCTCAAGATCGTCCCCGCCCGGGAAGCCAAGCAGGAGACCATCGGGATGGGATCTGCGAAGGAGCCCTCCGCCCCCGCCTCCGCCGAATTCATCTCCCGGCTGATCCCTCTGCAGCACGTCGACACGCAGGAGGTCCTCACCCTTCTGACCCCGCTCGTGTCGAAGGACGGGATGCTCAGCCAGTTCCCCTCCTCGAACACCCTCCTGATGATCGACTCGCGCGCGAACATCGACAGGGTCCTCCGGATCCTCTCCGAGCTGGACGTCGAGGGGATCCCCCCTTCCCTGAAGATCTTCCCCCTGAGGTATGCCGCCGCGCAGGACATCGCCAAGACCCTCGAGTCGATCTACGCGGAAACCGTGGCGCCCGGCCAGGCTCCCGGTGCGAGGGGACGGTCGCTGCGGGTGGCGAGGACCCGTGGTGCGCCGCTGCGGTTCATACCGGACCTCCGGACGAACGCCCTCATCGTTCTGGCCTCCCCCGATACGATGAAGGACGTGGAGGAACTGGTGCAGAAGCTCGACGTGCCCGGCCCCGCCTCCGCGGGCGGGAAGATCAACGTCTACTACCTTGAAAACGCCGACGCCGAGGACCTCGCGAAGGTCCTCGGTTCCCTGGCGGACAAGAAGGCGGAAGCCGCCAGGCCCGGACAACCCCCCGTCCCGGCCGCCGCCCAGCAGCCTACCGTGAAGTCCGTCATCTCCGCCGAGCTCGAGGGGGGGGTACGGATCACCCCCGACAAGGCGACCAACTCCCTGGTCATCGTCGCCTCCCTCAACGACTACGAGACCCTCGTGCAGGTCATCCGGAGGCTCGACATCCGGCGGCGGCAGGTGTACGTCGAGGCTGTCTTCATGGAAGTCAACATCGACAACAGCAAGGACCTCGGCGTCGAGTGGCGGGGCGCGATCGAAGTCGGGAACAGCGGGGCGGTCCTCGGGGGAACCAATTTCGGCTTCCAGGGGGGCGTCACCGACCTCATCGCCGCGATCGCGACGGGGAATCCCCTCGTCCTCGCCGGACAGGGGCTCATCGCCGGCGGGATCGGCGGGTCGGTCACCCTGCCCGACGGCACGGAGATCCCGGCCGTCACCGCGATCCTCCGCGCGGCCCAGACCATGGGGAACATCAACATCCTCTCCGCCCCGCACCTGATCACGGTGGACAACAAGGAGGCGGAGATCATCGTGGCGGAGAACGTCCCCTTCATCACCAGCCAGTCCCGGGACCAGACGAATCTGGCCAACGTGATCAACACCGTGGAACGGAAGGACGTGGGGATCATCCTCCGGCTCACCCCCCACATCCACGAGAGCGAGTTCGTCCTGCTCGACATTTACCAGGAGGCTTCCGCCCTCAAGGATGCGTCCCTCCTGCTGTCCACCACCATCGGGCCGACGACGACGAAGAGGTCCACCCGGACCAATGCCCTCGTCAAGAACGGGGACTCGGTCCTCCTGGGCGGCCTGATGCAGGAGCAGATCAACACCTCGCAAAACAAGGTCCCCCTTCTGGGGGACATCCCGCTGCTGGGCCGCCTCTTCCGGTTCGACTCGGTCACCAAGAAGAAGACGAACCTCCTCATCATGCTCACGCCGCACATCATCAAGGAACCGTCCGACATGGTCGGGAGGACCCTGGAGAAATCCGAGAGATTGCGCAGGGAGTTCGAACGGAAGCGGCAGCAGGCCGACGGCGTGCTGCCCGACTTCGGGACGAACGGGCAATGACCGGAAAATCCGCACCCGTCCCGGGTCTGGGGGAGCTGACGCCGGACCTGTCCCTCCTCCCGAAGATCCCGATCGGGTACGCGCGGAAGCATCTCCTGCTGCCGTGCAGGAACCCGGCCGGGGAGGCCGTCCTCCTCTCCGGGAAACCGGAAACGCGGGAGGCAATCGACGAGATGCGGTTCCTGGCCGGCCTCTCCCGCGTGGTCGCCGCGTCCCCGGAAGACGTCCTCGCCCGCATCGACGCGGCGTACGAGCGGTCCCAGACTCCCGAGAGGGAGATCGTGGAGGGGCTTTCCGGGGAGTGGGACCTCGACGTCGCCGCGACCATCGAGGAGACCCGGGACCTCCTCGACTCGCCCGACGAGGCCCCCGTCATCCGGTTCGTCCACTCCGTCCTTTTCCGCGCTATCCGCGACCGGTCCAGCGACATCCATTTCGAGCCGTACGAGAAGGAGCTGGCCGTCCGGAACCGGGTGGACGGGATCCTGTACAACATGGTGACCGCCCCGAGGAAGTGGCACGCGCCGGCGGTGTCGCGGGTCAAGGTCATGGCCGGCCTGGACATCGCGGAGCGCCGCCTTCCCCAGGACGGGCGCATCCGGATCCGCATGGGGGGGAAGGAGATCGACATCCGGGTCTCCACCGTGCCGACGTCCTTCGGGGAGCGCGCCGTGCTGCGCCTCCTCGACCGCACGAACGTCGTCGTGGGCCTGTCCGACCTCGGCCTGTCGCCCCCGGAGCTGTCGCTCATCGAGCGCTTCCTCTCCCGTTCGAGCGGGATCGTCCTGGTGACGGGCCCGACCGGATCCGGCAAGACCACGACGCTCTATGCCGCCCTGCGCCGGCTCGATTCCGGGACGAAGAACATCATCACGATCGAGGACCCGGTGGAGTACCAGATCCGGGGGATCGGACAGATCCAGGTCAACCCGAAGATCCACCTGACCTTCGCCAACGGCCTGCGGTCGATCCTGCGGCAGGACCCCGACATCATCATGGTGGGCGAGATCCGCGACGCGGAGACCGCCGAGATCGCGATCCAGGCGTCCCTCACCGGGCACCTGGTCCTCTCGACGCTGCACACCAACGACGCCGCCAGCGCCGTGACCCGGCTGGTCGACATGGGGATCGAACCGTTCCTCGTGGCCTCCTCCCTCTCCGCGGTGGTGGCCCAGCGGCTGGTCCGGCGCCTGTGCCCTGCGTGCAAGGCGGCGTACGCGCCCACCCCGGAGGAAGCCCGCGGGATCGGCCTGCAGTCACCCCCCTCCGCCCCCTTCTACCGTCCCGGGGGGTGCGAGAAGTGCCTCCACACGGGTTATTCCGGACGGATCGCCCTGTTCGAGATCCTCCCCGCCGACGAGACGGTCCGCACGGCCATCCTGACCCGCTCCGACGCGGACGGCATCCGCGCCCTCGCCGTGTCCCGGGGGATGCGGACGCTGCTGGCGGCCGGCGCGGAGAAGGTGCAGGCCGGCGTCACCTCGGCGGAGGAGGTCCTCCGCGTCACGCAGGAGGATTAGCCCGCGGTGCCGACATACCGCTACAAGGGGATCTCCCGGGCCGGCGTGGAGACGAAGGGGACACTGGAGGCCGACAGCCTCCCCCTCGCCCGGAAGAAACTCCACGCGGAGGGCGTGTTCCCCCTCGCCCTGCACGAGGGGCCCTCGGGCCGGAAGGCCTCTTTCCTCCCTTCCCTCCTCGGACGGCAGGAGTTCCTCCCCCTCCTCACGCGGCAGCTCACCACGCTGGTGGGTGCGGGCGTCCCCCTGGTTTCGGCGCTGCAGTCGGTGGCGGTCCAGGTGGACGACCCGGAGAGCCGCCAGATCCTGCTCGACGTCCAGGAGGCGGTGCGCGAAGGCGCCTCCCTCGCCCGCGCCATCGAGACCCGGCCCGGCACGTTCCCGGACCTGTACGCGGCGATGGTGCGCGCCGGGGAGGAGAGCGGGACGCTGGCGCTGTCCCTCTCCCGGCTGGCGGACCATCTCGAGGGGCAGGCCCGCACGAAGGGCCGCATCCGTTCGGCGTTGACCTACCCGCTGCTGATGGCCGTGGTGGCGAGCCTCGTCGTGATCTTCCTGCTGACCTTCGTCGTGCCGAAGATCGTCGGGATCTTCGCGCACCTCGGAAAGGCGCTCCCCCTGCCGACGCGCGTCCTCATCGCGGTCACCGACGTCCTCGCGGCCGGTTGGTGGGCGCTCCTCCTCGCGGCGGGAGGCGCTACCCTTCTCGCCCGGAAGTACCTCGCCACGGATCGGGGGAAGCGGGCCCGCGACGCCTTCTTGCTGCGGATGCCCCTTACGGGGCGGCTGGCTTACCTCTCCGCGCTTTCGCGTTTTGCCCGGACCCTCTCCACGCTGGTCTCCGGGGGCATCACCGTCGACCGGGCCCTCCGCATCGTGGCCCCCGTCGTCGGGAACGCGGTGATCGCAGAGCGCATCGCGGCCTCGGCGGACCGCGTCGTGGAAGGGACGACTCTTTCCGAGGCCCTGCGCCCGCACCCCGAGATCCCCCCCGCCCTCGTCCAGATGGTGGCGATCGGCGAGGAGAGCGGCACGCTCGGCGAGATGCTCACCCGGGCGGCGGACGCGATGGACGAGGAGACGAACGCGCGTCTCACCCGCCTCCTCTCCCTCCTCGAGCCGCTGATCATCCTGGCCATGGGAGGCGTCGTCGCCTTCATCGTCGTGTCGATCCTCTTGCCGCTGCTCGACATCTCCCAGATCGTCCGATAGGAGGGATCCGATGGAAGTGAAACGAATGCGGGACCGCAGGCTACGCGACCGGGCGGGGTTCACCCTGATCGAGATCATGGTGGTCATCGTCATCCTCGGCCTCCTGGCAGCGCTCGTCGTCCCCAAGCTGATCGGTCGGACCGAGGAGGCGAAGAAGACCCAGTCGCGCGTCCAGATCAAGAGCATCGAGCAGGCGCTCGAGCTCTTTAAGCTGGACAACGGCTTCTTCCCTGGGACGGACCAGGGGCTGGAAGCCCTCGTGCGGTTGCCCGAAGCGGGCCGGGCCCCGAAGAATTACCGGAAAGGCGGTTACCTGGACCGCGTGCCGAAGGACCCGTGGGGGAACCCGTACGTGTACGTGAGCCCCGGGTCGCACGGCGACTACGACATCAGTTCCTACGGTGCGGACGGCGTGGCGGGAGGCGAAGGAGAGGATGCGGACATCAACTCCTGGGAGACCCCGTAGGGACGGCTTCACCCTCGTCGAGCTCGCCGCCGTCCTGTTCGTGCTCGGCCTGATCCTCTGGATCGCCGTCCCGCGCATGGCGCTCCTGGGGGAACCCGGGAGGGACGCCGTATTCCGCGAACTGGCGTCGGCCTCCGAGGCGGCGTACGACGCCGCCCTCTTCGAAAAACGCGAGACGCGGCTGATCCTTCGCCCCGACGCCGGCACGTTCGAGTTCCGGAGGGCGGACCGCGCGGACGACCCTTCCCGGCCGCGGGAGCTCGGCCCCCGGCTGTCCATCACCGGGATCCGCGTGGAAGGCGAGGACCGTCTCCTGGACATCCCGACCGAGATCCGGTACCGGGCCGGCGGGCTCGTCCCCGAGGCTCGCATCTTCCTGAGCGACGCGGGCGAGGGGGACCGTCCGACCCTGTGGACCCTGCGCCTCGAGCCGTATGACGGCTCCCTGAAGATCCTGGAAGGAACGGTGCGGGACGATGGCTGATCCCGGTGGATCCGGGACCCGCGCGGGAGGGTTCACCCTCCTCGAGGTCCTGGTGTCGATGGCGATCCTCGCCACGACGCTGCTCCTCGCATACCAGGTCGTTTCGGGCGCGATCGCCGCGGAGGAACGGTCGGAGCGGTGGACCGCGGCATCCTACCTCGCGGAAACCCTCGTGCGGGAGGCGACGTCCGGATTCCCGGAAACGGGGGACACCGAGGGGAAGTTCCCCCCCCCGATGGAAACCTACTCCTGGAAGCGCTCCGTGCGTCCCGCCATCCACCCCGACGCCCGGGAAGTCCACGTCGAGGTCACCTGGAAGTCGGACGGGCGGGAAGAGCGGGTGTCCTTCTCCGGCGTGGCGGTAAAGTGATCCCGAAGCGGCGGCACGGTTTCACCCTCGTCGAGGTCCTCCTCACGCTCGCCGTCCTGTCCGTCGTGCTCATGCTCCTCCTCTCCGCCTTCACCGGCACGGGGCGGGCGAGGGAGGTTCTGTCCTCGCGCTCGAGGGAGTTCCGGCAGATCCGGCTCGTCATGGACCGGCTCGGGACGGAGATCCAGGGGGCCATCGCCTCCCCGCACCGCGAGGACTCCGCCCTCACCTGCCGCGAAGACCTGTTTTCCGGAAAGCCGGCGGCGACCCTCGTCTTCACGGCGCTCCGCGAGCCGGAAAGCGAAAGCGGCAGGCCGCCGTCGGACGTCGTGAAGATCCGGTACTTCCCACGGCTCTCGAAGGACGGGACGTCTCTGGAGCTGCACCGGGAGCAGTCGGATCTCCCCTTCATCGGAAGCCGGATCCCTTCGCGGGATGCCCTCGTGGCGGAAGGGTTGCAGGGATTCCGGGTGGAGTTGTACGACGGCACCTCGTGGCACCGCGAGTGGCCACCCGGTGGACGCCCCAGGACGGGGCTTCCCAGGAAGCTTGCTTTTGAACTGACCGGGGTGCGCGGGGAACCTTACCGGCGCGAGGTCCCCGTCCCCCTTGCGGGGCAGGAGGGAGAACTGATCCTCTCCGGGCGCCGTCCGGCGGTTTCCCCTTGACCCCCCTGCGGAACGAGCGGGGGATCGCCCTCCTCACCACCCTGCTCGTGCTGGTCCTCGTCGTCGCCCTTACGTACGAGATCTTCCATATCGGGGCACGGGCCGCCCAGACCGGCGCCTACGGTCGGGACTCTATCCGCTGCGCGCTCCTCGCGGAAGGGGGGATCGGCGCCGCCCGGGTCGCCCTCCGGGTGGACGCGAGGGGCAACTCCTACGACACCCTCGACGAGATATGGTCCCGGCCCGTGCCTCCCATCGACCTCGGCGACGGGATCGCGCAGGTCGAGATCGAGGACGAGGAACGGAAGATCAACCTGAACCGCCTGGTCCTGCCCAACCGAAACGCCCCGGACGAGCAGCGGCTCGCGGTATTCCGCCGCCTGCTGGAAACCCTCGGCGTCGACGCCGCGGTGGCGGATGCGGTGGTGGACTGGCTGGACAACGACGACACGCCGAGGGTCGGCGGGGCGGAGAGCGCCTACTACCTCGGACTGCCGTACCCGTACCGCGCCAAGAACGACCTGTTCGACGCGGTCGGGGAACTGCGCCTGGTGCGGGGGGTCACGCCCGAGGTGTTCGAGACGCTTCGCCCCCACCTGACGGTCCATTCCTCCGGGAAGGTGAACCTCAACACGGCGCCGAAGGAGGTGCTGATGTCCCTCTCGGCCGGGGCGGACGCCGCGGAGGGCGGCGTCATCGACTCCGCAGCCGCCGACGCCATCGTCGCGTACCGGAAGGAACACCCGTTCACCAAGCCCGAGGAGATCGGCAACGTCTCCTCCTTCCTCAAGGAACTGTACCGCCGGACCCGCCTCCGGGACATGGTGGACGTCCAGTCCACGGCGTTCCGCGTGCGGGCCACGGGGGTATTCGGGGATACCTCCCGGACCGTGGACGCGATCGGTATCCGTTCCGGAAATACGATACAATGGCGTTTCTGGCGACTGGAGTAACCCCGTAACCGACACCCCGGAGGGAACGAATGCACCCGTTCGTCCGACGCTTCCTGCCCGTATTCGCTGCGACCCTCCTGCTCGCCGCGGGCGCGCGTGCGGAGAGGATCGTGCAGGTCAACGAGATCGGCATCGGCCCCCGGGTGTTCGACCAGCCGTCGGTTGCGGCGAACGGCAGCACCATCCACGTCGCCTTCGTGGGGGACAGCACGGGCGGCAATCCCCAGATCCCTTCCACGGCGCTGTTCTACGCGGCGGTGAACGGGGCTGCCGACTTCACGAGCACGGCCACCACCCGTTCCCAGGTGATCGTCACTCCCGCCGTGCCGATCGACAACGGCCCGTACACGCAGGCCCGCCACCCACAGATCGCCCTGCGCTCGGCGAACCGCGTGGTCATCCTGTTCCAGGCACTGCCCAGCGACAATCCTGCGGCCGGATTCAAGCTCTTCCGGGCCCTGATCTCGCTCGACAACAATGTGGTGATGGCCCAGCAGGTGAGCGAAGTGCGCGACTCCCTCGGGGGCCGTATGGCGGGAACCCTTATCGATCCGTCCTTCGCGTTGGTCACCTCCGACAACACCGCGCGTGTCGCGTACGTCGAAAACGCGATCGACGTCCGGTACGCGCGG
>Ga0316600_10001249_pt1 | contig 11695 bp, 11 predicted proteins | sample OWC_soil_day5_CT_FD_207652 | JGI IMG/M metagenome (GOLD analysis project Ga0316600, IMG submission 207652) | Wetland soil microbial communities from Old Woman Creek delta, Ohio, United States - OWC_soil_day5_CT | ecosystem: Environmental > Terrestrial > Soil > Wetlands | place: USA: Ohio...
CAGTTCGGCATCAACCGGGTGGGCATCGTGGATTTCGACGTGCACCACGGCAACGGCACCCAGCACATCTTCGACGACGACCCCACGGTCTACTACTACAGCATTCACCAGCATCCCTCCTTCGCGTATCCCGGAACCGGCCGCGAGTTCGAATACGGCCGCGGCGACGGCTACGGGTTCACCAAGAATTCTCCGGTGCTGCCGGGGCAGGGCGACGAGGACTACCGGCGTCTCCTGGAACGCGACCTGTTCCCGGCGTTCGCGGAGTTCAAACCCGAGGTCATCATCGTCTCGGCCGGCTTCGACGGCCACCGCGACGACGACATGTCCGACACCAAGATTTCGACCGAATTCTACACCTGGATGATGCAGAAAATTGTGGATTTGGCCAACACCCATTCCGGAGGCCGTATCGTATCGGTTCTTGAAGGCGGGTACTGCCTGCGCCGGCTGCCGGAGCTGGCGCGCCATCACGTGGAAACGCTGTTGAACGGCTGAAGGGGTTAACCTTTTTGAGATGAGGGGGAGCATATGTTTGTCAGCAGATCAATGACCCGCCGGGTCGTCACCGTCGGACCCGAGGCGACGATTTTCGAAATCCAGGAGTTGATGTCCGAAAAACGGATCCGCCACATACCGGTGGTGGAAAAGGACGACAAACTGGTCGGCATCGTCAGCGACCGGGACCTGCGCAGCGCCTTGCCCTTCCGGTATGTCCAGGAAGGCATCCTCCCGGAGGAAAAAGCAAAGCTCCAGGGGCTGCGGGCCAAGGACATCATGACCCGCAAGGTTTTCACCATCTCGCCGGGCTACACGATCCAGGACGCATTGCTGATGATCCAGAACTCCAAGGTCGGCGCCCTGCCGGTGGTGGACGACGACGGCCGCCTGAAGGGTATTTTGTCGGTGCGGGACCTGCTCAGGGCGTTCATCAACGTGCTCGGCATCGGCCAGCCCGGGACCCTGCTGTGCATCCTGGTCGAGGAGAAAGTCGGGCAGCTCAAGAAAATCGTCGACGCGATCACCGACATGGGCGTCTCCTTCGGCAGCGTGCTGGTGGCCCGCTACTGGGAAGAGGACAAACGCGCGGTCTTCCCCTACCTGCTGACCCAGAACGTGGCCCACGTGAAGAAGCGGCTTCAGGAGATGGGCTACACGCTGCTCGACCCCATGCAGTGGTACCTGGACCAGCTGCCGGAAGAAGACCGGCCGGCGGACAAGCCGAAGCACTAGCCGGTGTGCATGCCCTGCCCGTACGAGGAGTTGTACATCTACCAGCTTGAGGGCCGAATGGAGCCCCGCGCCGCCATCGAAGACAGGAATTTCCTTGGCTGCTGGCAGGAGGAGGATTCGGCCTTTCTTTTTTTTTCAGCCCCGGCGGCGGACGCCGTCGGGGGCCTCCTGCGCCGCCGGCCGCACCTGCGCCTGCTCGACCGCACGCAGATGACCTACGCCCAGTGGCAGGGGGCTGTCTTCGCCGGCGAATGCATCGGCCGCTTCCGGCTGCTGCCGCCCTGGGGGGCGGCTCCGGCCGTCGGGCGGGACGACGCGCCGGCCCTGACGCTCCTTCTGGACCCCGGCCTGGTGTTCGGCGCCGGCACCCACCCCACCACCCGGGACTGCTTGATGGCGCTGGAGCGGGCCGCGGCGGACGGCGCTGCGGCAACGGCGCTCGATCTGGGAACCGGAACGGGCATCCTGGCCCTGGCGGCGGCCCTCCTGGGTTCGAGGGTCTTGGCGGTCGACCTCAACCCTCTGGCGGCGGAAACCGCCCGGCGCAACGTGCGGCTCAATCGGCTCGAAAAAAAAATCCTGGTCGTTCAGGGCAAGGCCGAGGAGGTGATCGAACGCCCGGCGGACCTGGTGGTCGCCAACCTTCACGGCGAGGCCATGTTGCGGGTGATGGAATCGGCGGGGTTCCGGCAGAAACGCCGCTTCATTCTTTCGGGCCTGATGCGCAGCGACGCCAAGGAAGTGCGGCGGCGGCTTGAACTGCTCGGCATCCGGATCGCCGGCGAGTGGGCCCAGGACGGCATCTGGCACACCTACTATGCCGAAAACCTTTCACGACGGGACCTCTCCGACCCCTGAACTTTCCGGACCTTTATGGACCATCTCATTCACCGCGCGGTCGACCATCTGAAGTCCGCCAGGCATGTCGCCGCCCTCACCGGCGCCGGCATATCCATCGAAAGCGGCATTCCCCCTTTTCGGGGCAAGGGCGGGCTGTGGGAGAAGTTCGACCCGATGGAGATCGCCCACATCGACGCCTTTCTGGCGGACCCGGCCCGCGTGTGGCGCATCCTGGTGAAGGACCTGAAGGAGATCATCGACCGCGCCCGGCCGAACGACGGCCACAAGGGCCTCGCGCGGCTGGAAACGATGGGCATCCTCAAAACGGTCATCACCCAGAACATCGACGGGCTGCACCAGGCGGCCGGCAACACCGACGTGATCGAGTTCCACGGCACCTTTGCCTGGCAGCGCTGCATGCAGTGCGAAACGCGCGTCGCAACTCAAAAGGTCGACGCCTCGGTGCTGCCGCCGCGCTGCACCTGCGGAGGGATCCTGCGCCCCGACGCCGTTTTTTTCGGCGAGATGATTCCGCCGGTCGCCCTGTGGCGGTCCCAGGAGATCGCCTCCCGCTGCGACGTGATGCTGGTGGTCGGCACCTCGGCCATCGTCCAGCCGGCGGCGAGCATGCCGATCATCGCCAAGCAGGCCGGGGCCGTCGTCATCGAGATCAACCCGGAGCCCACGCCCTTGACCGGCGTCATCAGCAACTACCTCATTCCCGGCACGGCCGGCGACGTAATGAACCGGATCATCTCCGGGCTGGAAGCGCAACGGTGAGTCCCTCACCCTCCCCCTGGGTCCGGTGCGTCGCCCTGCCGCCGCCGAGCCTCAAGGACAACACCGCCGACACGGACCGCCTGCTGACGGCCCTGAAAAAGGAACTGGCGGCCGAGACGATCGACGTCGACCTCGATCTCCTCAAGCAGCTGCCGTCGGCGCTGCGCACGGCCGGCTACCGCATCCGCTGCACCGTGTTCCGCGACCGCCGCCGCTGGGTCCTGACCGGCATCGACGCTCCCGACGCCCCACGGCCCGCGGCCGGGGTCGCCGTGGACCTGGGCACCACCCGGGTCGTGCTCCGGCTGATCGACCTCGCCTCCTGCCGGGTTCTCGGCGAACACGCCTTCGACAACCCCCAGATCGCCGTCGGCCCGGATGTGCTCGCCCGCATCCACCATGCCGACTCGCCCGGCGGCCTCGAGGAGCTGAAACGCCTAATCATCGACGGCCTCAACAGCGCCGTCAGCGAGATGTGCCGGGCGGCCGGAATCGCGCCGCACGACATCTGCGCCGTGTCGGTCGCCGGCAACACCGCCATGACCCACCTCTTCCTGGGGTTGGAGCCGCGCTGGATCATTCGGGAGCCTTACATCCCCGTGGTCAACCGGCCGGGGGTGCTCCCGGCGGCCGACCTCGGCCTCCGGGTGAGCCCCTTCGCGCGGGTGCTGGTCTTCCCCAACATCGGGAGCTACTTCGGCGGCGACCTCGTTGCCGGGATTCTTTTCTCGGGCCTGCACCGGCACCCGGAGCCGGCCCTCCTGGTGGACGTCGGCACCAATGCCGAGGTGGTGCTGGGAAACCGGGACTGGCTCGTCGGCTGCGCCGGCGCGGCCGGCCCGGCGCTCGAAGGCGGGGTGACCCGGATGGGCATGCTGGCCGGCCCCGGCGTCATCGACCGGGTGGCGATCGACCCGGCCGGCCGCCGCTTCGACATCCACACCATCGGCGAGATGCCTCCGGTGGGCATCTGCGGCTCCGGGGTGATCGACCTGGCGGCCCAGCTTTTCCTGGCGGGCATGATCGACATCCGCGGCAAGCTGGTTGCCGCCGCCTGCGGCGAGCGCCTGCGCGTCGTCGAGGGCCATCGGCACCTGGTCGTGGTCCCGGCCGCGCGGTCCGGCACGGGCCAGGATCTCACCATCGGCCAGGCGGACCTCGACAGCCTGGTCCGCTCCAAGGCCGCCATGTACACCATCCTCGAAACGATCGCCATGACCGTGGGTCTGAGCCTCGACGACCTCGGCACCTTCTACGTGGCCGGCACCTTCGGCTGCTACATCGACCCGCGCTCGGCCATCGCCATCGGCATGCTGCCGGACCTGCCGCTCGAGCGCTACGTGCCCATCGGGAACAGCTCCCTGCAGGGGGCCGCCCTGGCCCTGACCTCTGAAAACGCCATCGACGAAATCGACCGCATCCGCGACCGCATCACCTACCTCGAGCTCAACGTCAACCCGGACTTCATGAACCGCTTCAGCGCCGCCAAGTTCCTGCCGCACACGGATGCCGCGCGGTTTCCATCGGTGAAGATTCCATAAGGTGGAGGGAGCACCCGTATGCCCGACATGATCGTCAAGCTGTACGGCCTGCCCGGTCTTGATATCCGGGCAGACGGAATGAAACGACTCGGCGTGGAGATCCGGCGGCCGAACCCGTGGGAAAAGGCCCTGTTGTTGGACTGGGTTCGCCGCAATTTCACCGGGACCTGGGCGTCGGAATGCGAAACCGCCTTCGCCGCAAGCCCGCCATCCGGCTTCATCGCCGTCGAGGCCGATACGCTGATCGGTTTTGCCTGCTACGACTGCACCCGCAGGAATTTCTTCGGGCCCACCGGGGTGGCCGAAGCCGCGCGAGGCAGGGGCGTCGGGTTGTCGCTGCTGCTGACGTGCCTGCACGCCATGCGCGATGACGGCTACGCCTACGCCATCATCGGCGGGGTGGGCCCGGCGGAGTACTATGCGAAAACGGTCGGTGCCGCCCTGATCGAGGGGTCTTCCCCGGGGATCTACGATTTCGGGCTGCTGCGAAAAACGCAGGGGCCCGACCGCCGCACGTGACCCAGTCTCGGCCAAGGAGCTTGCCATGGACGAAAAAGCCGCCCTCATACTCGTAGATATACAGTACGACTATTTTCCGGGCGGGAAAATGACTTTGGACGGCATCGACGCGGCGAGCGTGAACGCATCCCGCCTGCTCGGCCGTTTCCGCAAAAAGCGGATGCCGGTCTTCCACGTCCGTCACCTCGCCGTCCATCCGGGTGCGACCTTCTTTTTGCCGGACACGCCCGGCTCCGAGATCCACGCGTCGGTGTCGCCCGTGGCCGACGAGACGGTCATCGTAAAGCACTTTCCAAACAGTTTTCGAGAAACCTCCTTGCTGGATCGATTGCAAAAGGCCGGCGTTGCATCGGTCGCCGTCTGCGGGGCCATGAGCCACATGTGCATCGACGCCACCGTGCGCGCCGCCAGCGACCTGGGTTTTAAGTGCCTGGTGGCCCACGACGCCTGCGCGACGCGCGCGCTGACCTTTGGCCGGGAGACCGCACCGGCCGCTCAAGTCCATGCCGCGTTCATGGCGGCGTTGTCCGCTGCATACGCCCAGGTCCTATCGACGGAAGAGTTGAACCGGAAAATCGCGTGAGCGCCCACTGATGAGAGACCCTTTGCCGATTACCTGCTGATGAAGACGTTGATCCGGACGATCGCAGCGACGCTGCTTGCCCTATCGATGGGTTCGGCTGCGTTGCGGGCGGCCGATCTCCCGCCCGCCGAGGAAAAACGGATTGAAGCACTGATCGCCGCCATCGAGCGAATGGCCGACGCCGCTTTCATCCGCAACGGCCGGACCTACGATGCGGCGACGGCCGGCGAGTTTCTCCGCCGCAAGTGGCGGCACCGCGCGGCGGACGTCCGCTCCGCCGACGACTTCATCGAGAAAGTGGCCTCCTTTTCCTCCACGACCGGCCGGCCCTACCGGATCCGCTTCAGTGACGGCCGCGAAACCGCATGTGCGGCCTTTCTCCGCAACGAGCTTGACAACCTCGGGAAGAAAGAGCCATAGCTCGATTCCTCGCAATCAAGGAGCATCCGAAACGTGAAGCCCATTTACCTCGACTACAACGGCACGACCCCCCACGACCCCGAGGTCATCGCCGCCATGCGGCCTTTTTTGGAGGAGGAATTCGGCAACCCCTCCAGCGGCCACCTGTATGCGGTGAAACCCAAGCAGGCCTTGAACAACGCCCGGCGCCAGGTCGCCGGCCTGCTGCACTGCGCGCCGGAGGAGGTCGTCTTCACCAGCGGCGGCACCGAGGCCAACAACTGGGCCATCGTCGGCACGGCGCGCGCCCTGCGCGACCGGGGCCGGCACATCATCACCTCCCGCTTCGAGCACCCCGCCGTGCTCAACGTCTGCGCGTTCTTGGAAAAAGAGGGCTACGAGGCGACCTACCTGCCGGTGGGGGAGCATGGGCTGCTGGATCCGGCGGATGTGCAGGCCGCCCTGCGGCCGGATACCATTCTCATAACGATCATGCACGCCAACAACGAGGTGGGCACCATTCAGCCCATCGCCGAAATAGCCGCTCTTGCGAAAGCACGCGGGATAAGGGTTCACACCGACGCCGCCCAGTCGTCGGGAAAAATCGCCGTCGACGTGAACGCGCTGGGGGTCGACCTGCTGTCCCTGGCGGGCCACAAGCTTTATGCACCGAAAGGCGTAGGCGCGCTTTTCATCCGCGGAGGGGTGCCCCTGGAAACCTTCATGCACGGCGCCGGCCAGGAGATGGGGCGGCGGGCCGGGACTGAAAACATCCTGGAGATCGTGGGGCTGGGAAAAGCATGCGAGATCGCCGGCCGGGACCTGGAGCGGCATTGCCGGCACATGCAGGCGATGCGCGACCGGCTCCATGCCGCCGTTTCGGCCGGCGTCGCGGACGTGCGCCTGAACGGCCACCCGGCCAAGCGCCTGCCCAACACTTTGAGCCTTTCCTTCCGCGACCTGGAGGCCAACCGCATGCTGGAGGCCATCGGCCTGGAGGTCGCCGCCTCGGCGGGGGCGGCCTGCCACGCCGACAGCGTCGAGATCTCCCACGTGCTCAAAGCCATGGGCGTGCCCGTGGCGTGGGCCAAGGGCACCCTGCGCCTGACCACCGGCCGCATGACCACCGCAGCGGAAATAGACCGTGCGGCAGCGGTCATCGTGGAAGCGGTCCTTGCGATCCGGGAAAGCCGGAAGAAAACCGCCGGATGAGGTTCCGCCGGCCGTTTTCAGCAAAAAGGGCCCGCGTGGCTGCGTGGCTTGTTGCACCCGCCGAGCTCGGCTATATTCGAATGGATATCCCGACCACCAGGTGCCCTTTGAATCGGCCTTTTTCCAGCTCGGTAATATGCTCGATCCGCAGCTGGTGATGACCGGACAAAGTGGCGGCGTCCGCGGGGGCAAGAAAATTCACACTCAATTCCTGCCCGACCTGAACCATGGTCAGAAATTTCGAATCCGCCCTCACGATGATACCTGCCCCGCTGGATGACACATCGCGGACTTTCAACTGATAAACGGGGACGCTGGGGAACTTGATTTCCACCCGGTGGCTGGGCGGTTGGGTGGACCTTGGTTCGGTCCTTCTTTCCGGCTGTTTGCCGGTCGGGTCCATTCTCTCGGAGCTGTTCATTTCATGCCTGCGGCTGAGAAGGTGGGTGGGTTCATGAACATCTTTTTCCCTACAGCCGGCTGTCCGCTTCGACGGCTTCCACCAGCATATCGAAGATGGAGGGGACCGCGGAGGCGACCCGGTTCCAATTGGCGATGTAGGGCACTTCCAGCGGGGTTTTGAGGTACTGCTGGGAGGCGCTCTCGATGCACCTCAGAAAGGCTTCGGATTGACTCACTTCCCGGTGGCGGTCGTACTTCAACCCATTGATCGCGGAGTCGTATTCGTAGCGTGCAATGAAATCCTGGGCGATGCGCAGGTAGCAGGACTTGAGGGAGATGAAGAACTCGTTGCTCAGTATGTGCCCGCGGCTGGCCAGGTTCCGGAATATGCACTTGGCGATGTCGGTCCCCATTTTCAAGAGACCCTGGTTGGGGTCTTCCAGGGAGAGCGGCTGATGCTTGTGTTCGTAGTTGTCGGAGAGGTCCACCTGGCAGACGCGGCTGAGAACACAGTTGCGATGCACCTCCGCCAGGACCCCCACCTCGATGCCCCAGTCGCCCGGGATCCGTAGCCGGCGCGCCACCTCGGTGTCCATCGCGAACTCGCCGGCCAGGATGTAGCGGAAGCTGTCCAGATAATCCAGGAATTGATGGGGGCCCAGCGTCGCTTTCAGGGAACGGATGAGCGGCGACACGAAGAGGCGCGTCACCCGGCCGTGCAGCTGATCCGTGACCCGGCTGTAATATCCCTTGCAGAACTCGAAGCCGATGTTGGGATGGGTCACGGGGTAGCAGAGTCTGGCGAGAAGCTCCCGGTCATAGGTGACGATGTCGCAATCGTGCAGGGCGATGACATGGCTGTTCTCGAGGGCGAGGATGTAACCGTAGGCGGTCCAGGCGGATCGGCCCTTCCCATCCTCCCCCACGTCGATGCCCTTTTCGCTCAAAAGTTGGTAGATCGCTTGAACCCTCGGGCCGGTGCACCAGATCAGCCTCGGTTTCTGATGAAAGGCGGAAAAGAATTTTCGGGCCTCCTTGAAATCCTCGACGGTGGCCCGGCCCACGGTTACAATCACGTTCTTGAGATAGTTGACCTTGCGAAGCTCTTGGGCGATCCTTGGAAGCCCGGCGCCCTTTAATTCGACGGGGATGTAGGGAAGCACCAGGGAGATCGGCCGATGTCGCGCGGCTTGCTCCAGCTCTCTTTCCAGCTCTTCGAGGTCTCGATGCCTGAGTTTGTGAAAGGTGGTAATCTCCCCGTTTTGAAAGAAGTCCGACATTTCGCCCTCCCTTGGCTGCCGCGCCCCTCGTTGAGGCCCGGCCGGTCATGCTCATCGGAAAAAACTGCATATGCAACGCCGCCCCAAGAAAGCGAAGCGGGGGCCGGAGTTGAAAAAGCGCAGGCCCGCTGATCGGTTCAAGGGATGCGCTTCAACGGGACCGGTTCAAAACAAAGCGGTTTTGAAATCTCGGCTGGATTGGAAAAAGGCGGAAATGCGGGACATCTGCCGCGGAATGCTCGACGGACATGGTGGGCACCTCCGGATTCGAAATGGTGGAGGAAAGACCCCCGCTCAATTCCGAAGGTTTTCCTCATCGACGCCTGCGAGGTTAGCTGATGGGCTAGGATCGAAGAGGTTATCCCTCGCCGATGGGCGATGCGCCCCGAAAACCTGGGTCCCCCGCTCCCGAAGAATTACGGGATTAGGCAATGACATAGATAGTCTACCGGCGATTTTTTGTCAAGCAACCCGGAGAATCTGCTTGGCGGGAAAAAACTCAGCAATGGTCTTTCATCGAGTGTCTCCAGCAAAAGGCGATCGATTCGTCCAGCACGGCAGGAATTCCGTCGTGGATGGTCGGGTACAAGGGCTCGATGGCGAGCAACTTCGACAAGGTGCCGGTTTCCACCGGCAGATTCAGGTTCCAGCTGCGAACGGCCCCAACGGAATAAAGGCTGGGGCTCGAGGAGGCCATGTGAACGAGGTCCAGGAGGCCGGTGCCCAGCAGGGCCAGGGGCTTGGGTATGTGAGTGATTTTGAGCCGGGGGTAGTACGTCTGCGTGGCGTGGAAGAGCTGGTTCCATGTGCAGGGCAGGTTGTCGGCCACCACCATCACGCCGCGGGCGCCGGTTTCGGCAGCACGGATGAGCGCCCGGGCGGCATCGGCCACGTTCAGGTGGGCGTAGTGGTTGTCGCCATGGCCCGGAAAAAAAATCCTTCCCCTGCGGGCCTCTTCAAAAAACAGGCTCCGCGCGCCGTAGGTGTGCGGCAGGCGCAGGGAGGCAAAGCGAATACCCGAATCCCCCGCCATGGCTGCCATCATCTGCTCCGCCTCCAACTTGGCGCGGCCGTAGCCCAAAACCGGGGAGGCTGCGGTAGCCTGGTCGATCGGCTGTTTGCGGCTGCCGTACACGAGAAGGGTTCCGCCGTAAACAAATTTTTTCACCCCGTTTTCCCGCGCAGCCTCCATCAGGTTTCGCGAACCATCCACGATCGATGGACGCACACGCCGGTACGAGATGAAGGCCGCCACGGCCCCCAAATGAATGATGGTGTCGATCCCCGCCACCGCCCTCCTCAGGCCTTGGGCCTCCAAAAGGTCGCCTTGGACCAACTCGGCGTCCAACGCCTTCAGGATCATGCCCCTGAACGGCCGCCGCACGAGCAGCCGGGGCTTGAAGCCCTTCTCCGCAAGCTGTCTCGCCACCTCGTACCCAATGAAGCCGGTGGCCCCCGTTACAAGAACTTTTTCCATGCGCTCTTTTCCGGCCCTGTTTTTTTGCACAGGAAGGCTTTAAAAAACCATGGCTGCTCGAAACGCTTCAGGCCGCCCCTACCCCCATCCGCGTGCAAGGCCTGCCCGGCGGTCCGGCCTGCGTCATCGGTTTGAACAGCAAAGGTTAGTTGCGGACAATAAGCATTTCCCGTGGGCCTGCCAACACGATCGGTTGGGAAACGTTTCTTGGGCGGTCCTGCCGGCAGCGGCCTTTGTCTTTGCCATTCCGCTCGTGATACTTGGAGTCGTGATGACGCCAACCGCGCAATCTTCATTGCACGGCCCGTTTTCCCCTCAGGTTCATCAATCCGAATTTATATGTCATTCCCGCAGCAGAGGCGGGCCGGTCAACCCCGGTTGCATCCTCCATGCCGACGGGTAAAGGCACACGCCTGCCTCCGCTCAAAATTTCACTCGCAGCTCCCGAATTTCCCTCTTCACACTGTTTTTGAACAAATAAAACACGTTGGCAGCACTCCCCATTCATCTTCCATCCGGCGCCGGCCGACCATCGGCCCCTCTTTTTCGGCCTTCATGGCCCCCTGGAACGCGGCTTGCTCTACCATGGGTCAACATCCATCGTCCAGGACACTATCCATGAACCTCTCCTCAGCCATAGAAAAACAGGTCCTCGCTGCCGCGGTCGTCGCGCCGGCACCGGCCCCGGACAAAACGCCCGTTCACCGGTTCATCCGCGGCGCCGAACCGGGATGCGAAAAGGAGACCACCCGCGCGCGCCGGCGCCGGCTCGAGGCGTCCCGCTTTGCGCCGCCCGAGATCGCCGACGGCGTCAGCATCCGGCGGCGCGCGGTCTACCGCCGGAACATCGAGAACTATGTGGGCACGGTGAAAGTGCCGGTCGGCATCGTCGGCCCTTTGCCGGTCAACGGCCGTTTTGCCGAAGGCGGCTTCATGGTCCCGCTCGCCACCACCGAGGCAACGTTGATCGCCTCCTACAACCGCGGGGCCAAGCTCCTGACCCGCGCCGGCGGGTGCACCGCCCGGGTTCTCCACCAGGGGGTCAGTCGCGCGCCGGGCTTCGTGTTCGCCTCGGCGCCGGAGGCGCTCGAGTTCGCCGGCTGGGTTGAGTCCCAGGCGCAAGCCATCCGGCAGGCGGCGGAGGCGACGACCCGCCACGGCCGGCTGACGCGCATGACCTGCATCCCCGAGGGCAACTACGCCTTTCTGGAGCTGCTGTTCGACACACGGGACGCGTCCGGCCAGAACATGGTGACGATCGCCGCCCAGGCCGCCTGCGACTACATCCGCGCCTGCAGCCCTATCCGGCCTTTGTCCGTCTACATCGAGTCCAATTTTTCAGGGGACAAGAAAGCCAGCCTGCGGACGCTGCACTCGGTCCGCGGCCGTAAGGTTTCCGCCGAAGCGGTGATACCGGAAGCCGGCGTCC
>Ga0316600_10001250_pt1 | contig 11682 bp, 12 predicted proteins | sample OWC_soil_day5_CT_FD_207652 | JGI IMG/M metagenome (GOLD analysis project Ga0316600, IMG submission 207652) | Wetland soil microbial communities from Old Woman Creek delta, Ohio, United States - OWC_soil_day5_CT | ecosystem: Environmental > Terrestrial > Soil > Wetlands | place: USA: Ohio...
GATTGACTTAGATACGATGTAACCATCGTAGTCAAAATGAGCGGAACAGCTGCAATTAATACAAAAAAAATGATCAGCTTTTTCTTTAAATTAAGACCACCGCCAATGATTGTCTGTAGATTTAGCATTATCTCTTTCCCCTCTCCTGACTATAAATAAATATTTAAGATAGCCTGAAAGCGTCCGAAATGCTCAGACGCTCATTAGTGTTTAGCTTAAGTCATAATTTAAAATCTAAATAACAGGCCCCTGCATGTAAATATCCATGGAATTAACATAGCCGAATATTTCAGCCTTCGTTTTCGTTCCCGATCCTATACGCACCAGTTCTCCCAATATGCGCCTTCCGGCATCAGGAATGGTGTCTCCCCCATCGATTACTGCGCTCAAATCCATATCAATATGATCACTCATCTTCTCAACAGCAGTGCGACTTCCAGTGATCTTAAGAACTGGCACGAATGGGAAGCCTTGTGGAGCTCCTCTGCCTGTAGCAAAAACAATAACATTACAGCCCGCTGCAGCCAGACCAGTAAGAATTTCCGGCTCCCGACCTGGTGAATCCATGACTACTAATCCTTTCACGGTAGGTCGTACGCCATACTCATATACTGCCTGAATCGGTGCCGTTCCCGCTTTTGCAATAGCCCCTAGCGACTTTTCTTCGATAGTGGTAAGCCCCCCCTTGATGTTACCACCCGTGGGTTGACCACCGCGAATATCTTCACCTACTGCCATTGCACGTTTCTCCATACGTTCCACGAGACCAAAAATTCCCCGGGCCACTGTCTCATTGGCAGCATGACTAGCCAGAATGTGCTCAGCACCGATGAATTCCGTCACCTCTCCAAGAATAGATATACCGCCAGCATCCACCAAGAGATCCGAAGCCACGCCGATAGCTGGATTAGGTACTAGCCCTGAGGTGGTGTCTGAACTGCCGCACTTCATGCCTAGGACCAATTCACTGATTGGGAAAGGTTCCCGTTCCTGGAGGGATGCCTCGTGAACCATTTCTTGGGCCAGTAGTATTGCTTCTGCAGTAGTACGTGTCGCACCACCTGTTTCTTGGACGACGAGATGTTCTACTCGTTTGCCACTGGCTCTAATTCCTTCAATCACTTCAGTAAGATTGGTACTTTCACATCCTAGACTAATAAGTATTACCGAATGAAGATTAGGGTTTTTCCCCAAAGCCGTGAGTGTGCGATTTACAATTCCTATATCAAGCATGGTCTGACAGCATCCTTGATGGTGGGTAAAGCGAGCTGTTCCTTGTACTTGACGAACAATATTCTCTACTACCTCATTTACACACACAACAGCAGACAAGATGCCCACATAATTACGTGTACCTACTGTACCATTAGTACGTCTATATCCCATAAAATTCATGGCTAATCCTCCTTGGTCTTCAAGTCGCCGCGTCCACGCAGGCTTTCAATGTTTTGAACATGGGCATGATAACCCGCTCCGATATCTTTGGTGGCCCGTCCAATAATTTCACCATATTTAAGAATCTCTTCTCCAAAATGGACAGGTTTCAACGTAAATTTGTGTCCATATGGAATGTCCTCCTGCAATATGATATGACAAACATCGTGATTGATCCGAACTGTCGCCTCTTGTCCTACCTTGAGATCCTGCACTGCAGTAGCCACATTATCTGCCATATGTAGAGCGATTGCGTCAATAGCCATTTTTCTTCCTCCCTTGCTGTTTTAACTTTTGTTTTTCTCGTCTATAAAAAAATGATATACGTAGTAACCATATTCGCGATAAGCCCAATTATAACCGGTATTGCACAACGCTTTGCCACTTGGAAAGGTGATACATCGGCTATACTAGATATAGCGACAATTGCAGGGGTTATCGGCGATATGCATCGACCAAAACCCGCAGTAATTTCCATAGGCAGTAGTATTAGTACAGGATCCACCTTAAGGTATGCAGCAATTTTAGGAGCCAATCCAGCGAAAGCAAAGAAAGAGGCATTACCTGAACCCATAATAAACGAACATGCAACCATGATCATGCTGATGATGAGAACCATTGACTTCAAACCGAAACCAGCTGATTGTGCCCCTTGTATCAGAGCATCCACAGCACCGATTTTCACCAAGCCCATTGCAAAAGTCTCTGCACAAATGATTAATGATACTACAACAACGAACTGTTTCCCCATCCCATCGAAAAAAGTCATAATGTTGTCCATGACTGGGCGAATATCCCTCAACCGAATAAATTCAAAAATCATAGCGACTATTGTGCAAATGAGCATCGCTGTAATAACATCCATTTTAACCGACTTAACAAACAATGGGCAGAATACAATTACCAATATCAGTGGCAAAGTGGGTAAAATTGCGTATACACGAGGTATCTTTTCTGTAGTAGCCGCCTCTTCAACGGCATTATTCGAAGCATCTACGCTATAGCCTTCACGTCTATCCCACCAGGGTTGGATGAAATAATGGGCAATACCAACCACTATTATTGACGGTATAACGACAGGAAGCTGATATTTGATGAAATACGTCACCGGATCTAATCCAGCAGTGTGAGCCGCTAGAATAGCATTTGATGAAATTGGACCAATATCGGTGAATTTTGCGGTAGCAATAATAGCAACAGCAGTTAACTTGCTAAGGCCTGCTTTTACCATAATCGGATACAACGTCAACATTAGGAGTAGTCCAAGACCAGCGTGACTTGGAATAAACACGTCCACCACCTGACCAATCATATATGCCACCATCATTACAATCATCGGCGAACGTACTAATTTGAGAGGATATGCAGATACTTCTACCAATGCTTTATTGGCACCGCACTGCTCCATATACCTTACAAATCCACCAATGGACATAATCGTTAAGCCTAATCCCGCCAGTCTGTCACTCATCATTTTTTTCACGGCTTCAAATATGTCAAACCAAATAAAGCCTGTCGCTTGTTTTGCTGGCAAGATGGTTCCGCTCCCAAATACAACCGCACAAACCATCAAAGCAATACCAGCTGCCAGTAGTACCCCTTGCGGCTTATACCTTTTGTAAAGCATATAGCCAACCCAAGCGGTTACGACCACAGACAGTGAAAGTCCTAACATTTCTATCCCTACCCTTCAATTTACTTTAAATCGCAGGAGCCCAAGATATCTTACTATGCCTTTTTCTAATCCGCCTTCGAAGAGCGATCCTTCTTAATATTTTCCACAACGTTTTCTGCTAATTTATAACTAAAGCCTGTGTAATTGTGGGGATTCAAAATGTTGTCCAGTTCCATTGCCGTACAATATGTATTGACTCTAGGGTCGTCTAAAAGATATTGTTTGAAAGAAGCATTATCTTTGAACGCCTTCATTGAAATTTCATACACCACTTCATGAGCTGTTTGTTTGCCGAGTTTTTCACCTAGATAAAGCATAGCAGCCTCCGATAGCAATAGACCTTTTAGAATATCTAGGTTCTGTTCCATTTTTTCTTTGTTTACCACTAAGCCACTCAGTACCTTCTTGGATTTTGCCATAGCAGAACCAGCGAAGATGAAAGCCTCAGGCATAACTACCCACTCAACTTTCCAAGCAGCCCCGTCCCTTTCGTGTTCCTGAATCATAGATTCATACATCACAAGCAGGTTTCCTTTGACAAGCTTAGACATGCTAACCATACCCTCTGCACCGTTAGGGTTTCTCTTGTGAGGCATTGTACTGCTGCCTACAAGTCCATCTGACCATGGCTCCGCTAATTCTGACATTTCCGTCTTTTGCAAATTGAGAATTTCATTCCCAATCCTAGCCAATGTTCCTGTAGCTAAAGCCAGCATGCTTACTAGTGAAACCACTCTATCCCGACTAACATGCCAAGTAATATCAGGTACCATAAGACCCAATTTGCTCATAACTTTTTCTTGCAATTCAAAAGCATGTTCGCCAAAGCCAGCCATCGTACCCACAGCACCGCCGAGCTGCCCCGCAAAATCTCTTTTCTTACACTCTTGCATGCGCTCTAGATTTCTGTGAATTTCACTTGCCCATATGGCAGCTTTATACCCAAAGGTAATAGGCAATGCATGCTGTGTGTGTGATCGACCAGTCATTATCGTATTTTTATGCTTTTCTACCAAGTCAATCAATATTTCTTCAATTTCATATAAATCATCATATATTACATCAAACGCCTTTTTCGCAGCTAGTATAAATCCAAGATCAATAATATCCTGGGTTGTGGCACCTAAATGAATAGACTCTCCCGCTTTACCATCACATTTTCTTTGCAGCTCCCGAAGTATTGGAACAAGGGAATGTCCAATCTTGTTAATGTCTTGCCTGACTACAGCAAGATCTAAGTTCTCTACTTTGGCTTTTTTGACAATTTCCTGAGCAACCTCAGCAGGAATAATACCAAGCTCTGCTTGACTTTCCGCCAATGCAGCTTCTACATCCAGCCAATTTTGAATAATTGCTTTATCATCCCAAATTTCTCGCATTTTTGCAGTAAGATAATTATCACTAAATAAAATTGAATCGATCATGTGACAAGCCATTATATAACCATCTCCTAATTTTTAATTTGTTTACATTAGGTGCCCCATTAGCATGTTTAAATCATCTAGTTTATTAATGCCTAAAATCATCTCCTTAACGGTTTCTACGCTTTGGCGCTCTAAGCAGGTACTCGCCAGTGATATGAATTTTTCCTCGAGAGCGCTATAGTCTGGAGCATCTTTTGATGAAATAGTTTCCTTTGCAATGACTAAGTTGTTATCCATTTCAATCTGAATGCTCGCCCTTCGTTCTCTTGGAAATTTCCTTGTAGCTTCTGGGTCCTCTGTAATTTTTATTTTTGCTGCTATTTCGGCTACAAGTGGATCATTTAGTTTATCAAGGGAAAATTCTTCTAGTGTCACCCTTTTATACAAGAGCGCAACAGCTATACAATAAGGTAATGAAAACTTTGCTTCTTCTTCATTGCTGTTTTTAAATTGTCCCGTCAGTTCAACAGCAGTAAGGTACGTCTTTATCTGCACCTGCCTTATGGATTGCGGTGATAAATCATGTTCTTGCAGGATCATAAAAATTAAATCTAATGGCGAGTTGGTATGTCCACAGGATGCGTACACTTTAAAGTACGCTGTTCTTGATAAAAAGTTGCTGTCATTTATTTGCTCAAGAATTTTACTATTATCGTTTGAAGATGTTGCCTTAATAAAGCCTTTCTTGCCTCCAAGAATATCTTCAGGTCCTGTAAAACCCTTCATCGCCAATAAAGCCGCTTGAATGCCACTTTGGCAAGCATGCCCAACATTGAGCGCTTTGGCATGTGTACCAAATGTTTCTCGTGATCCCGACGCCATTGTCCCTGCGATTCCAAGAGACATAAGAACCCTGTCTCTATCAAGTTTTAATACACTCGCAGCAGCAGCAGCAGCAGCAAATGTCCCACATGTACCAGTCGTATGCCACATGTGATAATGAGATGGATTGACAGCGGTACCCAATCTGATTATCACCTCATACCCCGCAATGATACCTGTTAATAGCTCCTTGCCCGTCTTGTTATACGTTTCTGCTATGGCAAGTGCAGTTGGAACCGTAACTGCTCCAGGATGGGCAATTGCCAGCCTGTGTCCATCATCAACCTCAGCTATATGCCCGATAATTCCATTGGCTAGTACAGCCTGAGAAAGCGGAACTTTTAAACCGCCTTTCAATACCGTTGCCTGGGCGATGCCGCCATTTGACTTTACCATTTCGGTGACAATAAGAGATGGTGTATAGCGCGCCCCCACTAATGCACCTCCCAGCCAATCAAGAAGACGATACTTTGCATCTTCAATAATTTCTCCAGGCAAGCTATCATACTGCAGTTCTGATATAAATTGAGCCACTTCAGCCTGAAGACTCTGCCGTCTTTCTTCCATTTCATCCCCTCATTTCCTTAGATACTCAATATTTTTCATTTGATCTAAAAACGAATGGAACCTTCGTACGCTCATTTCTTTTTTCATTATATATTATATATAATATATAATGAAAATTGGCAATCCAATTTTAAATTATTAAGACGATAGCAATATGAAAGGCTACAGCCAATTTAAGAACTTGAAATGCTTTTGACTCATTCATTATTTTAGTAAGATCCATAGGATTAACCACACTAAGCTTGCTATGGACTATTACCACTAAAGCAGCAATATTAAAATTATAACAAAATCAATATTTCAAATATATTATATATTCTGATATTATATATAATATATACCTAAAATTATAATCCTGTCAACGGCTTTTTTTTACATCCGCTCTTGTTATGGAGGTTAAAAAGCCAACTGTGCTTTATAGCCCCAGACTAAATAGATATTCAATATCGTTACTATTTAAACATTAAATTGAGAGCGTAGATATTGACGCATCTTGTCAAATACCTTCTTTTTATGATCATATACCACTTTTGCCAGCGCCTTGCCATTTCGGTCTTTTATAAATTGTAATATTATGCTGTGCTCCGTATTAGATGTTTCAATTATTTCTGGGAACAGTTGAAATATCATCTGCATTCTTTTCTCAGATTCCATTAATTCAAATATTGTTTTTGTCAGCAGCTCATTTCCACTAGCCTCAATAAATAATTTATGAAATGCTCTATTAAGATCACGGTATTCTATCACATCACCAGCTTCTAATGCACTTTCCATCTCATAATAATATCTTTCCAATACCGCTATCGTCTGCTCATCAATATTTTCCACAGCAAGTTCGGCTGCTAACGGTTCTAAGAATTCACGCATAAAGAACATTTCTTCTATCCCTTTTAAAGACATACTAGCAACTCTGGACCCAACATGTGGTGTTGTTTCAACAAATCCTTCGGAAGTTAGTTCCCTCAATGCCTCTCGTACAGGAATATCACTTACACCATACTGATTGGCTATGTGCTGTATCAACAAACGAGTTCCCGGTTTAAGGGTTCCATTAAGTATTTCTTTTTTGATTTCATTGTATATAGCTTCTGATTTGGTAATCGAAGTAATTGACATCCTTTTTACACCCCAATATATATAACATTATTTACGATAATATATAATATATTATTCTCATTGTCAATATTAGAGTCTATGTTCCTTCAATGGTGCAGATCTACCAGCTAGAAAGAGCTACGGGATACGCTCCTAGTACCTCATCTGCGTTAAAACTATAGATAATTTAGTGAGGATTTTTTAATGCAGATGAGGTACTAAGTATCCCCTTTAATGAAAAACTTTATAAATCTACCTTGTGCTCTAATAGATAGGAAGTAGCCATAAATAATATCCCAAAGGTAACAATATCAAATATCATGCTTCCAACATTCATTGTCATGGTTGTGACAGAATGAATTTGCACCATTTGGGGAAAGAGATTTGCGCTTGCCACCGATAGCCCTGTCCTTGCTATGCTTAGCAGAAAGAAAATAATGAAGGAACCTACTTTCCCTACCTTCTTCCCTTTTAAGGCGATTCTTCCAACAACCATACAAAAGTACATAAATGTTAATGTCGAAACGATAGTCCATAGATGCATCAGGATAAAATACAGTAATTCATGTATTTCAACTTGCTGTAAAATAGCATTGAGTAATCTTCCTTGATCAAGTAAACAAAACATGGACATGGACACAATCATAACAATGCTGATTTGAATCACAGCGGTAATCAGTCTAGATGCCATGATTGAGACACCGGACTGGGGAAGTGTAAATAACAGATACCCTTGGTCATCATACAGATAATCACTCATCAATGTTAACGAAGCTATGCATATAACGACCAGGGCACCGCCTCCTAAGAAACCAGATAGGACAGGTGCTCCAATTTGCCAGGAGTCTACCTTGGTCATTAAGAAGAGATTTCCGATTATAACTGTTAGGCAAATCCCCAGTATGGTTAACAACTTTCCTCTTAGTTCATATTTTATAAGATGAAACATTATTGAAACACCTCCCTGTACAATTCATCAATGGATTTATTCTTGTTCGATCGTAATTCTTCTGCATTCCCCTGCAGCACAATTTCTCCGTCGGAGATAAATGCCACTTCATCAAAAATTCGTTCAATATCATTTACAAGATGAGTCGTAATAATCATGGAACTGTTTTCACTAAAATTATTGATGATAGCATCTAATATTTTTTCTCGGGCAGTAGGATCTACTCCGCCAAGGGGCTCATCCAGTATATACAGCTTAGCCTTCCGAGAAAGCACTAAGGTTAGTTTTAATTTTTCTTTCATGCCCTTTGACAGACTCTTAACACTGCTATTGGCATCTAGTTTCATAAACTCCAGCAGCGCAAAAGATTTCTTTTCATCAAAGTCAGAGTAAAAATCCTTAAAATATTGAACCGCATCTTTTATTTTCATCCATTTGAATAAATACTCCGTGTCAGGCAGATACGAAACGATGGACTTTGTATACACCCCAGGTTTTTGGCCATCTATAAGTAATTTTCCAGAGGAAGGATGCAATATGCCTGCTGCTATTTTTAAAAACGTAGTTTTACCACTGCCATTCGGACCAAGAAGGCCTAGGATTTTTCCTTGTTGTATCGTTAAATTTGCTCCTTGCAATGCTCTCTTATTTAAATAGGATTTACTTAAATTTTCAGCTTCCAATACATTATACATGCTTATTCACCTCTGTTATATTTTTAGAAATACTCGCAATGATCTCTTCCTCGCTAAACCCCAAACGCTTCATTCGCAGGATAAAAGAATCGATAACTTCCTTTGCCATTTCCTGTTTCAAATCATCTATCATATGCTTTCGCTCCCCCACAAATGTTCCCATGCCCCTTTGGGTATAGACAATTCCAAGTCTTTCAAGTTCTTGATAGGCTCTTTGCAGGGTATTGGGATTTACCTTTAAAATCGTTGCCATTTCCCGTACTGAAGGCAATTTATCATTTGCTTTTAACTTTTCTGTAGCAATATCCATTTTTATGTGGTCCATAATTTGTAGATATATGGGCATCTTATCATCAAATTGTAAATCCATACCTTCATCTCCTTAGCTTGCTACATCTCCAATCTAGTGTATTAGTTAGATAATACACTAGATCATTTTATTTGTCAAAAAAGTTTTTTTCTAATACTATACATCAGGAATGCGATTCAATGCTAAAAGGGACACATTGAAATTTTTCAACCTGTCCCTTTGATCATATCCATTATTTTTTATTGATAGCCCTTATCGTAACTCTACCAGTGGTGACAACAAGTATCCCTATATGATGATACACTGTAAGGGCATCCTTAGACTCACAGGTTTTGGATAGTCATTTATATAGCCAACCCGCAATAGGAGTTGGATCTCCTCTGCAATCCCAAATGTCGACGAGAGCTCATCTCGTATTGCTACCTCTTCAATCATCTGCGTCATTGGGTGAATTGCGATTTTTTTATCTCTTGCTGCAAGCCATATTCGCTGAAGCTTCCGCCCCACATTAATCAACTCCGCAATAGAAGAATCTTTACTCGTAAGAAGCAGCCATCCACTGCCGGTTACTACCTGCTCCTGTATTTTCTGAATGGTTGCTTCACGAAAATGCTTTGCTAATGCAGATTGACGGGAGTAGAAATTCTTAACAAACCATCGTGGCATTCCCTCAATTTCCATTGTTTCAGCTGTCAATCCGTTTTGGTACTTCTTACTCTCTTCATTAGACCATCGAATCCATTTTGCTAATTCCTCTTGCGTAGAATTTCGATCAGTCTGTATTTGGTTTGCTAAAACAGTCCCTTGGGCTAGGTACTTACCTTCCTTGCCCTGCCTTGAGAAATAAAAGAACGGCTCTTTGCTTTCCCCTGTAAGAAATCGAATATCTTCACTGGATAATTCATTCGTAAGAAAGTTATTTCTTACGGTTCTGCGTAATTGAATCTTCTTAATGTTAAAAGGTTCTGTCTGACCTACTTTATATAGCTGCACATCCACTATTTCTTTGTCTTTGGAACTTTGTGCTTTTATCTGAATCTCTATATCATACCCTTTTGTCCTTGCCGCTACAGCTAGATTCTCCAAGAAAGCACCGATTGAAATCAAAGCTTCCCGATTCTCTGGATCCACAACAGGCAACCACCTGGCAGCATCTGTACCGATAAGCCAATGATGACAGGTAATAAACTTTACTGTCCATGGTTGCGTATTATGTCCGCTAGGCGCTAAGGATGCTAGATATAGCAGTTCCCTATACTCTTTTTCTGTTTCTTGGACATGATCATAAAAATTGTCTCTAGCTACTTCTTTTAGCTGTGCCAGGGAGTGAAATAGAGAAATTCCTCCTGCTGCGGCAAGGCCTGCACCACTCCACTTAATAAATTGCCTCCTATTCATAAGCCACCTCCATAGGGCAGAGACTTTAGCTATACGTATTAATCACTTTTTGCATTTTGATTTACCTTTTGTGCTGCCATGTCAGTCGCTTTATGAATCGCTTCCAGTACCGTTACCTTCTTTCCTACAGATGTATACGGAATGAAGGTTTTATTAGTATCTGTACCTGCCACGTCTTCAGACAGCACATATTGCTTTCTTGCCACGTCATATAAACGAATTCTTAATGTAGCATCTGATCGTATCGCCTTATAAAATACAATATCACTAAAGTCAGACTTAACCGGCAATATCTCTACGACTAGTACTTGGTCTGCACCTGTCTTCTTAGCCAGTTCTAATAACTCTGGCTGTTCAGCCTTCGCTACTTCACCAATCTCATGGCTGCTTTGATTTATCAGCTCACTTTCTTTCATCACTGCAGCCTTTAACTGTTGCTTTAATTGTGTAAATACCTCACTCTGCAGCTGGGTGCCATAGGTTTCTTGCGATTTATCTACAATAAGCAAAAGAACCTCTTGATTAGATACACTCTGAGTATCATTGGCTAGGCAAGAGAATGATGCCCCAAAATAAATTAAAATGGCTAAGAAAACGCTTAAAAAACCAGATATTCTCTTCATCATTAACCTCCTTAAATTCATGTCTTTGCATATAGTTAGTTTCATGAAACTAACTATATGTTTATTTAAAACCCGCTTAATTGCGGGTAATATTATTGGTAACTTTATTTAAAAGAAATGTAAAGGTCTTCCTTTCCGTCTCATCCAATGTCTCCATAATGAGATCAGCAAATTGATAGTATCCCAAGTCCTCGATCTGAATTAAATGTTTTCCTTTCTCCGACAAGCATACATACACGACTCGTAAATCGCTTTGAGATGAAAATTTCTCAACAAAGCCACGCTGCAATAACTTATTAACTGCAACGGTTACTGTTGATCTTTGCACTCCAAATATTTCAGCAAGTTCGCTAATAGTAGGATTCGTCCGCTCCCTTATTGCATGGAGATAATGCAATTGGGTTATGGATAAATTAAATAATTCCTGACTATTCGGAGTCTGTTCCTTATGTTTTCGCATACATTCGCGCATTGAGTCTGATAAAACATTAATTGCTTTAACAATTACATCTTTAGTTGCCATAAAAGTATTCCTTTTGAATAGTTAGTTTCATGTAACTAACTATATAATACTTATATTTCGATGTCAAGCCAGAAACCTTACTATAGAACTAAATTGCCAATTAGAATTATCCTGCCGTTTGCATCAAGGATCAACGTCGTCACTGAGATAGGAAAGGGTGAAGACCG
>Ga0316600_10001251_pt1 | contig 11670 bp, 9 predicted proteins | sample OWC_soil_day5_CT_FD_207652 | JGI IMG/M metagenome (GOLD analysis project Ga0316600, IMG submission 207652) | Wetland soil microbial communities from Old Woman Creek delta, Ohio, United States - OWC_soil_day5_CT | ecosystem: Environmental > Terrestrial > Soil > Wetlands | place: USA: Ohio...
TGTTTTGATAATCAAATGCTCACACACAGCAAAATTGATGTTGTAGAATATGCAACTTATTTGTTAGCAATAATGCAACTAAATCGACCTTCCGACTTTTGCTTCATCGATTGAGTCATGCATCTTCCTGCTTAACATTGATGGGCCTGAAAGAAACTGTTGTCCCTTCTGTGAGTAAAAATTGACTATTAAGACAATACATAACATCGCAATACATCTGCGGCAGATATGTCTTGCTGTAGCTGTTCCATTGCTTTCAGGGTGCACTGGCACGATGGGAATGCACGTCGATTCCCGTTACACCCCTACCAACGCCATTTCTGCACCTGATCCGGTGGTAAAACCAATCACACAGGAACTGGTGCAGACGGAGCGCCGGACGCGTGAAAATATGCCGAGACAGGATATCCGTGCGTTAATGGGCACGCCGTCACCTTATCAGATTGGGAAAGGCGACATCCTGGCGATCATTCCGTGGGGGAACCCGGAACTCGCTCTTGCTATTGCCTCAATGCAGAGCGGCGGCACCGGCCAGGATACGACCGGTGCATCGCCACAAATTGCCGGGCTCGTGGTCGACCAAGATGGCAACATCACATTCCCATACGTTGGCATGCTCAAGGTGGAAGGACTGAGCGCAACGCAGGCAAGGGAAAGCCTGCTGAACAGGCTGGGCGCCTTCTACAAGCGGCCGGAAATTTCATTGCGCGTGCAAGCCTACCGAAGCAAGCGCATCTATGTTGGTGGAGACGTCAAAAGTCCAGGCGTCCAGCCGATCAATGACATTCCCATGACCTTGATGGAGGCGCTTAACCGTGCCGGTGGAATTCTGCCGAGTGGGGACCAGAGCAGCATCCAGATCAGCCGCCTGGGTACCAATTATCAGATAAACCTGCCCAAGCTGATCGAGCAGGGGGTTGATCCATCCGGCATTCTCCTTGCCAACGGTGACGTTGTCCGGGTTCGGTCGCGCGATGAAAGCAAGATCTACGTAATGGGAGAAGTTCTATCGCCCAGAGCATTGCTGATGAATGACGGCAACATGACGCTGAATCAGGCATTGGGCGAAGCAGGGGGGCTCAACCTGGTAACTGCGAACGGCAAACAGCTTTTCGTCATCCGTAATGCATCCAGCAAGGAACCGGTCATATATCACCTGGACGCATCCTCGCCTTTCTCCATGGCCCTGGCCGAGAACTTCGAATTGAAACCAAGGGATGTGGTCTACGTCGATACGGCGCCTCTGGCCCACTGGAACCGCGTTATCAGCCTTTTCCTGCCAAGTGCCGTATCGGTAATCAACTCGACAAAATGATGGATACGATTCTAGTGGTGTGCATTGGCAATATTTGCCGGAGTCCGATGGCGGAAGCGCTCCTTAAGCGCACATTACCGGGCAAGACAATTCTCTCAGCCGGACTATACGCACTGATCGGGAGCCCGGCAGACCCGAATTCAATTGCCGTCATGGATGAGCACGGCTTCGATATCCGTTCTCATCGCGCCCGGCAACTGACAAGCGTACTAGTCAATTCAGCCGATCTGATTCTGACGATGGATATGGAGCAGAAACACATTATCGAAACCAATTACTCGACTGCAAAAGGAAAGGTACGTCGCCTTGGAGAGTCCGGAAAATTCAACATCGACGATCCTTTCCAAAAAGGAATAGGTAGTTTTCATGCATCATTCGCGCTGATTGAGCGAGGCATCAACGATTTGAAAAGCCAACTGCTGGCAATTGGCCAATACCATTTATATTCATAAAGACAAATAAATGAACCAGAATATTCAGCAGCCTCCACAACAACCATCACAGCAGCTTCATCAGCAAATCCAGCAGCAGGCGCAGCAACTTCAGCAGCTTCAGATACTCCAGCAACAGATCAAGGCGCCAGTGCAAGAAACCGATGAAGCAATCGACCTGATCTCCTATCTGGATTTGTTTTTAGAATATCGCTGGCTTATTGCATGTGTTGCGATTACCGTCACGCTCCTTGGTTGCTCCTATGCCTTTATAGCCCGGCCGATCTATGAAGCAAACATTCTGATCCAGGTCGAGGACAGCCCGAATTCATCCAAGAACATACTCGGTGAAATGGCGTCGATGTTCGAAGTCAAAACTGCCGCGACGGCGGAGATGGAAATTCTTCGTTCTCGTATGATCGTATCGAATGCCGTCGACAAGCAACGCATTTATATCGGTGCCAAACCCGCCTATTTCCCTCTTATCGGTTCCTGGATTGCCAGAAGAAACAAGGAACTGTCCAATCCCGGATTATTCGGCATGGGTGGTTATGCTTGGGGCAAGGAAGAAATTCAGGTTACTGCCTTTGATGTGCCTGAAGTCCTTATCGGACAAGAGTTCGATCTTATTGCTGAAGGCGGGGGCCGATACAGATTGAATTACAACAAGGAAGATATTTCCCTGTCTGGTGTTGTCGGATCACGTCTGATCGAGAATACCGACCTCGGGAAAATTGAGTTAATGGTCACGGGGCTTGGAGCCAACCCCGGCGCACGATTCATAGTGCGCCGCGATAACCGACTCCAAGTCATTAAAAGGCTTCAGAGGGATTTGAGGATTGAGGAAAAAGGAAAGCAGTCCGGTGTCATTGGGGTTGCATGGCAGGATCCGGACCCGGTAGTTGCCCGTAACGTCCTCAACGAGATCGGTAACGAATATGTGCGTCAGAATGTCGAGCGAAAATCGGAAGAAGCGGAGAAGTCCCTTATTTTCCTGGACAAGCAGTTGCCGGAATTGAAGCAACAACTGGAGAAAGCTGAAAACAAGCTCAACCAGTTCCGCAACAAGATGGGCACTATCGACCTTGGCGAGGAAGCCAAGCTCGTGTTGAAACAATCAATTGACACGCAAACCAAACTCCTTGAGTTGAAGCAGAAACGCGGTGAGCTTCTGACACGACAAACCGAGAAGCATCCGGATGTCGTTGCAATCGATAAGTTGATCGGCGAGATGGATGGTGAAATCAATGCCGTTGCAGGCAAGATCAAGAAACTGCCGCTTCTTGAACAGGACGTGCTCCGCCTGACTCGCGATGTCAAGGTCAACACCGAGCTTTACACTGCGCTCTTGAATTCTGCGCAACAGTTGCGCATGGTCCGCGCAGGGAAAGTGGGCAACGTCCGCATGATTGATGCCGCTGTACTCGAGGATATCCCGGTCAAGCCCAAAAAGATCATCGTTATTACCATTGCCGTATTGTTCGGTGTACTCCTCGGTGTATTTGTTGCATTTGCCAAGAAACATCTATTCGCAGGAATAAATGATGCAGAAGAGATAGAACAGGCACTTGGGTTGAATGTCTATGCAACCATTCCCCACAGCGAAAGGCAAAAAGAAATCGGTCAGATGCTGCAGGCCAAGGAAAAGCATGTCGCTTTGCTCGGGCATATTTACCCTGATGATCCGGCTATTGAAAGTCTGCGCAGTTTCAGAACTGCCTTGCAATTTTCCATGCTGGAAGCCATGAATAACATTGTATTGTTGACCGGGCCGACACCCAGCCTGGGAAAATCATTTATTTCAGCCAACCTGGCATCCGTGCTTGGCGCAGCGGGGAAAAAAATCCTTCTGATCGATGCAGATCTCCGCAGAGGATACCTGCATCAGTACTATGGACTGGAAAGGCAGAATGGCCTGTCCGACATAGTAGCGGGAGCGATATCGGTCGAGAAAGCCATTCACAAAAATATCGAAGAAAACGTCGACTTCATTCCCACTGGCAACATGTCACCCAATCCGTCGGAACTTCTGGCGCATGGCCGTTTTGGTGAATTGCTGCAATCCATAGCGTCAAACTACGATTATGTCCTGGTCGATTCGCCACCAGCTCTGGTTGTCGGTGACACGATCAGCATGGCTCCCCATGCCGGCAGCGTATTCCTTACAGTCCGTAGCGGCATATCCACGATCGGCGAGATCAAGGAAACCTTAAAAAGGCTGAGCCAGGCAGGAATTCATGTGAGGGGTGTGTTGCTGAACGATATTCGAGTCCGGCCCGGACATTATGGCTACGGAAACAAATACGGCAAATATCGGTACGTCCAGTACAAATATTGAAGTGAAGGTCATTGCTTCATGCAGCGCCCCATCTCGGGGAAAAGTGAGCGCTTGCCAGCGCCCGCAAAGCGACGCTGCTATGCCTGTCTATTCTGGCCAAATTCCGGATTCACAAACTCTGATTGACGGCAGCGTTTCGTCTTTCCGGAATGGCTGGCCCGTCGATCAGGCATGAATTTTTAGATAGTTCAGATTACGTCTGCAAAAACGCTGCTGAGACACGAATAAGGCGAAAACAGGTTCATCTTGATTCGTTTCAGTATGAGCGGAGACTTGCCTGAAAGTTAACTCATGTAAAGCTTTCCCCAAAATAATTGAATATTGATAATTGTCATAATTGTTACCCAAAAAGACAATTAAGATGACAAAGTGTTAACTAGCAGCGGGCAGGGTAAAGATGGAAATCGCAATCAAATCCAACACTCAAACCACAAAGGTTGTACCTGTGCCGAAATCTGGCAGGATCAATGTCTACAAGCTGATCGCAGCGCTGTGCATGCTCGTATCAGCAGCCATCAGCATAGCGTTTATTTGGTGGGTACTTTCGTAACCATCTTTTGCATGGCGAGATCCGGCCAGCGCAATGAGGCGGTTTTTCTAACTATAAGTAGATTGACATGTGGAGCACAGAATGTATTTGGCTCAAAGTTTCGGGATGGCTTCCGTTGCAGCAGCAACCAGCTTTACAGCGAGTGTCCTGATAGTCAAGTCAAAGCACTTGCATGGAAAATTCTCGCTCGATTCTGACTTGGATGGCATACAGAAATTTCATACGACGGCGGTGCCAAGGATTGGCGGCATCGCTGTCGTGACAGGGATATTTCTGACGCTGTTGGTTTGCATCATCATGGATTCCCGCCTTGCCCAAAAATTTTATGCCTGGGAGACATTCCTGCTGACAGTCGCAGGCATGCCGGCGTTCCTTGCCGGGACTATCGAGGACCTTACTAAAAAGGTATCTGTCAAGGCGCGGCTGATTGCGACCTTCATCAGCGCCGTTCTCGCATCCTATCTGCTTCAGTCCACGCTCAACAGAGTCGATGTCTGGGGCATCGATTATTTGCTGGCATTTCTTCCTTTTGCCATCATGTTCACGGCTTTTGCCGTCGCGGGCGTCACCAATGCGATCAATATCATTGACGGATTTCATGGCGTCGCTGGTGGAACCATCATCATCATACTGGGGGCATTTGCATTCCTTGGATGGCAGGCCGGTGACCGATTCATTGTCGAACTCGCCCTTCTGGGAATGTGCGCCGCACTCGGTTTTTTCCTGGTGAATTATCCGACAGGACGAATTTTCATGGGTGACGGCGGAGCGTATTTCCTTGGCTTCTGGACATCCGAGGTTGCCATTCTTCTTCTGATGAGAAACCCCCACATCAATGCCTGGCAGATACTCGCCATCTGTGCCTATCCGGTTATTGAAGTCCTTTTCAGCATTTATCGCAGACGCATCATTCGCAAATCGAGTCCAGGAGATCCAGACAGATTGCATCTGCACACGCTGATCTACAGAAGAATTGCATGCCAAATATTGAAACGCAACGATGATATGCCGTGGATTCGTAATGCCGCAGTGGCCACGATCGTTTCGAAGTGGATTTCGACCATGGCAGTGCTCGCCATATTCATTGGAGACACGCTCTCCGGGGCAATTGCACTGTTCCTGTTTCAAGTCTGGCTATATGTGGTGATTTATACCAGGCTGGTACGCCGGCATTGGTACCTGTACCCGGAACTTGGACTCATGCTTGCCAAAAAAACGCATGAAAAACATACAAGTGAACTCAATGCGCCTCCCGACATCGCAAATATGTGCGTTACCGAAAAAAACCACGCGGGCCAAAGCAACATATGAAATGTTTCCCGCCAAGCAATTGCTTGCCAGGTGAATCCGATTAATCCTTGAAGGTGTTATCCGATATGAGCACCCCGACCATCTTGCCGGTCATACTCTGCGGTGGCAATGGAACACGACTTTGGCCATTATCCAGAAAATCATTTCCCAAGCAATTCGTACCGCTGGTTGACGGCAAGAGCTTGCTGCAACTGACATTCGAGCGCATGCGCTATCTCTCCGATACGGTCATGACAGTAGGCGCCGAAGAGCATCGTTTTTTTCTCCAGGAAGGTGCTGTGGCTGCCCAGGTAAAAGCCCGCCATATCCTTGAGCCAGTTGGCCGTAATACTGCTCCGGCCATGGCGGTTGCCGCCTTGAATGCCCATGACGATGATTTATTGCTATTTGCGCCAGCCGATCATTTCATTCCAGATAACCAGGCATTTATCGATACGGTTCAGAAAGGCATATCCGCAGCGATGGCAGGGAACATTGTCACATTCGGAGTCACACCTGCATTCCCGAGCACGGCGTATGGATACATTGCAAAATCGGCAGCGCTTCCTGATGGCTGCGCCTTCAAGGTTGATCGATTCATGGAGAAACCGAATTCTGATACGGCTCAGAGTCTGTTCCTAAGCGGATATTTGTGGAATGCCGGCATATTCCTGGTTAGGGCCGATGTATTGCTCGAAGCTCTGGCAGAGCACGCACCTGACATCCTTGACAGCTGCCGCGCCGCAACTGTCAAGGGAGATGATGGCCTCTTTACATACCTGAATGACGATGCCTTCAAGTTATGTCGCAGTGAAAGCATCGACTATGCCGTTCTGGAAAAACATTCTGCTGTCGCCGTTGTTCCCTTCAATAACAAATGGAGCGACGTGGGAAGTTGGAATGCCGTGGCCGACATGGATAACACTGATAGCGACGGCAACAGTACACATGGGCAAGGACATGTACTGGATGCCAAAAATACGTTCGTGCACGCGCCACACCGTCCTGTCGTTGCACTGGGAACCAACGACTTGCTCATTGTGGATACACCGGATGCCGTACTCGTGGTCGCGAAGACCCATGTCGAACAGGTAAAAAATGTGGTGCTCTATCTTGAATCGAGAGGAGTATCCCAAGCCACCGTTAACCGCAGTGTTACCAGGCCTTGGGGCATGTATGACAGCATGGACTGCGGGGAACGTTTTCAGGTTAAACGCATTACGGTCAAGCCGGGAGCGAAGCTGTCTCTTCAGATGCACTACCAACGTGCCGAACATTGGATAGTCGTCAAAGGTACTGCAAAGGTGACCCGTGAAGATGAAACATTTTTGGTCACTGAAAATCAGTCCACCTACATCCCTCTCGGCAAGGCGCACCGCCTTGAGAATCCAGGCAAAACGCCGCTGGAACTGATCGAAGTTCAGAGTGGCAGTTATCTCGGCGAGGACGATATCGTCCGGTTTGAAGACTCATACGGCCGCATCGCAAATCTAAACCCAATCAACAAGTACGCTTAAAGCAAAATGAAAAACAACTTCCGAAAAGTCGCCCTGATCACTGGCATAACAGGCCAGGATGGTTCGTATCTTGCCGAATTTCTGCTCGAGAAGGGATATCTGGTTCATGGCATCATGCGCCGCTCCAGTACCTTTAATACCAGCCGTGTTGACCATCTCTATCAGGGTCCATACATCAACAATCGCCATTTCATTTTGCATCATGGGGACTTGACCGATGCCACCAACCTGATACGGATCATTCAGCAAACACAACCGGATGAAATATATAACCTGGGTGCTCAAAGCCATGTGGCAGTGAGTTTCGAATCGCCTGAATACACGGCTGATGTCGATGCCATGGGAGCATTGCGCCTGTTGGAAGCCATTCGTATTCTGGGGATGGAAAAGAAAACGCGCTTTTACCAGGCCAGCACCAGCGAATTGTATGGGCAGGTCCGAGAAACTCCGCAAAAGGAAACCACGCCGTTTTATCCGCGCAGCCCCTATGCCGTAGCCAAACTGTACGCTTACTGGACCACGGTCAACTACCGGGAAGCCTATGGCATGTTTGCCTGCAATGGCATTCTCTTCAATCATGAATCGCCGCGTCGCGGAGAAACGTTTGTCACGCGCAAGATCACGCGCGGACTGGCCAACATCGCGTTTGGCCTGGAACCATGCCTCTACATGGGGAATATGGACTCGTTGAGAGACTGGGGACATGCGAAGGACTATGTACGCATGCAGTGGATGATGATGCAACAGGACAAGCCGGACGATTTTGTTATCGCGACAGGCATCCAGTACAGCGTGCGTGAATTCATCATCAGAAGCGCGGCAGAACTTGGCATTGTCCTGCGATTCGAAGGGAAGGGAATCGATGAGGTTGGCATCGTCGAGCAAGTCGATGGCGTGCTGGCGCCGGAAATAGAGGAGGGGGACGTTATTGTCAAAGTGGATCCACGCTATTTTCGTCCGGCCGAAGTAGACAACCTACTCGGTGATCCATCCAAGGCCAGGCAGAAACTGGGATGGTCTCCGGAAATCACTTTGAGCCAGATGATCGAAGAGATGATGGCCAGCGACCTCAATCAGGCGCGCCAGCATGCATTGCTGAAAAAACACGGCTATGAAATTGCCGTCAGCATTGAATAACGTCCACTCCGGAATTAATTCGGTTCACCTTGCACATCCGTGAAATATGACTACTGATGCCGGAATGAGAACAATAAACGCCAGGCTCGATTGCGGCCCGTCATGGTTTTCCCTCATAACTGGAAAACGGTTGCCGGAGAGTTTCCGCTCAATACATGGAATAGGCCGAATACATACTCGGCATGATGGCAACCATCAGGCATATACCCGATACATGGCGGCAGCGTGAACACACTATTGACGCAACGATCTTTAGGCGGGTTCTGGCGCTATCTGTCGAATACCGTATGGCTGATTGCCGAACAGGTATTAAGGATGATCTCCGGCATATTTGTCGGAATCTACGTCGCCCGTCACCTGGGGCCGTCAAACTTCGGCATGCTGAGTTATGCCGTATCCTTTGTCTCCATATTCGGGGCTGCCGCCAAGCTTGGTTTCGATGCGGTGCTGGTGCGCGATCTGATTACGCACCAGGGCAAGATCCTCGATTACCTTGGAACGGCCTTCTGGCTTAAGTTCATCGCCGGTTTTTTGGGGATGGGACTCATTTTTACAGGCTCGCTCGCGATCACCGGTGATATCAGAAATAATGTCTTGATTCTCATCATCAGCCTCAGCCTGGTTTTTCAGGCATTCGAGGTGATCGACTTCTATTTCCAGTCGAAAGTATCTGCCAAGCATATTTCTATCTGCAAGGTTATTCAGCTTTCCATATCAGCCGCGCTGAAACTGGTATTCATTTACGTTGATGCGGATCTGGTCTGGTTTGCTGCGCTGGTTTTGTTTGATGCGATCGCACTCGCTGTGTTCATGCAGATAGCATTCAGACTCGGCAGGAAAGGGCTTCAGGCAGGATACCTGACGAGGTTCAACTCACACATAGCCAGGGAAATGCTGATCGAATCCTGGCCTCTGTGCGTATCAGCCATTTCAACCATCCTTTACATGCGCATCGACCAACTGATGATCTCGTCCTATCTTGGCGATCACGCACTCGGCATTTACTCCGCCGCCATACGCTTGACTGAAGTCTGGTATTTCGTGCCGATGGTTATTTCATCATCCATATACCCTGCATTGATCAATGCGAGAAACAGCAATTACCCCTTATACGTGCGCCGTGTTCAAAGGCTCTATTCTTTTCTGATCTGGTCAGGGATTGCGATTGCCGTCTTCGGAACTCTCTTTGGCAGCCAGATCATTCATTTTCTGTACGGCTCGCAATTTCATGAAGCCGGGACCATTGTCGCCATCCATATCTGGACAGTCGTATTCATGGCGATCCTCGTATCGAGCGGAAAGTTCCTTACAGCCGAAAGCAAGCCTCTCTATATCCTGGAAAGAAATCTGCTGGCTGCACTATCCAATTTCTTCTTGAACCTGCTTCTTATTCCACAACTTGGCCTCGCAGGCGCTGCGCTCAGTGCCGTGATTGGCGTCTTCATTTCAGCCGTCGCGTATGACTTCATCAGGAAGACTTCAAGACAATATTTCCTGATGAAATGGAATGGGTTGATTTTCAGGGGTGTCAGATGATGATTAATCCGTGGCCTGGCGGATACGCCATACGGTTTGCACGGGATATCGTGCATGCACTCAAACCAAATAGAAAGCACGGGGCGGTCCATTCGCAGCCAATTACGGTATCAGGCGCTTTACGCTCGGTCAGTGCAACAGCAGGCAAGCGCACAGTTCCCGACATCATTCGGAATATTTTCCGTGGAATGGAAAAGTTTCCGCAGGTAGACGTTTTTGTTCACGGGAGCTGGGCTGACGACACGACGACAGCGTTCTCGGATCTTGACGACTTGATCATCTATCGCAGTAACAGCTTTGAAGACCCCGAATTGTCCAGTCAATTTGTCAGCTGGCTGAATACAGTTGACATGAAGTTCTGCAGGCTTGACCCGCTTCAGCATCACGGGCACTGGATGCTGGAGGCCGGGCAGCTCGACTGCCTGGACGAATCGTATATTCCTCTGACCGTGATCGACGGGGCAATCAGACTGCAGGGGAGGTCTTTGCTGAATGCAAGCATCGATGTAAGAAAAACCGTTTCAGGACTGACATCGAACATCAAGACAACCATCAATAACATCAAGACATTGTTCGCAAAGTACAAGTTCGCGAATATTAATCTCTATCAGATGAAAGGACTCATTGGATCGGTTTTACTGATGCCGGCCTATGCATTCCAGCAAAATGGAAAAAGGGTATCGAAAAAGTGGGCAATAGAAAACGCATCCGAACTGTTTTCCCCGGATGCAATGGAAGCCATATCCTGGAGTTCCCATGTAAGAAGCAACTGGCATCTCGCACTCGATAGTTACTCATATTGTCTGTTTGCATTCACACCCTATCTTTTTTTCAATCCTCACCTGTACCGTCTTTTTGCACAAAAAGCGGCGCCGTCGTTTCCAGCAGACCGTTTTCCGGAACTATCCACGAATAGCGTTATACGACTTGTGGATGAAGTTAATGACATGACAAGGAAGAAGAAACGATGAAAATAATCGACGACATTCCTCGCCATCTCACTTTAGATGACTATAAAGAGGCGAGCATTCATTTTGAGGCGCTGTGCATCAGGGCCGGATTACCCAAAGAAAACATCGGGTATTTTGGCTCGATATCATTCCCCGGCATATCCGATATTGATGCTGCTGTCGTGGGCAATGCCGCACAATTAAAGAAATTGGATGAGCTTTTCATTGAGGAGCAGACAAAGCCCGGCGAGTTCGCACACATGTTTTGCCACCGGCCGGTATATTTGCTGGATAAAGCTTTGCCCTTCATAAATAATCTTCACACCCTCAACGGCCTGGATGACCGCATAGGTATTCTGATCAAAAACACGGGTTCGCCGCATGCGGCCCCCGAGCATAAGTTATTGAATATCGTCTGGTTTACTTTTCTGCTTCAGACCATTTCCCAGATTCAGCGCGCGAAAACCGTATCGCTACGGTCCTTGTTGCTCCTGTACAAGAACATCGAGTATTCCAATACCGTTTTTTCAGGAATGTCATCAACGAATAAGGCGCCATCGTGCATAAAAAGTTGCGATCTGCGCAAATCCATTTGGGAACGGACAT
>Ga0316600_10001252_pt1 | contig 11669 bp, 15 predicted proteins | sample OWC_soil_day5_CT_FD_207652 | JGI IMG/M metagenome (GOLD analysis project Ga0316600, IMG submission 207652) | Wetland soil microbial communities from Old Woman Creek delta, Ohio, United States - OWC_soil_day5_CT | ecosystem: Environmental > Terrestrial > Soil > Wetlands | place: USA: Ohio...
AAGTGGTTTACTTACTCCGTCATTACTATTCTTCATTATGCTTTGGAATGAATTCTATCATTTTACCTTTACTAATGTCAATATATTTTTATCTTTTTATGCAAGTTTGCGTACCTCCTCAGCAACTACTGCGAAGCCACGTCCCGATTCACCTGCTCTAGCCGCCTCTATAGCGGCATTCAACGCCAACAAGTTTGTCTGGCTGGCTATATTACTAATCATATTAACAATGTATACCAGCAAACATCTTCTCAACTATAAAAACCGTATTATCAACAGCCCTTACCTGTGTTTCTGCACCGCAAGCTATGTCCACAATTGCTGAAGCAACTTGATTTGACGCCAGAGTCGACTGTTCAGCACTTGCAGTCAGCTCCTCAGAAGATGCTGCTAATTGCTGTGCATTATTTTGTACCCCTTGAATTAAAGCACGTAAATTATAGGTCATTTTTTCAAATGCGCCAGCCAACTTTCCTAATTCATCTTCACTTTTTATTAGATTCGTTATCGAAAGGTTTCCTTCAGCAACCACAGTAGTAGCTTCTTCTATCCCTTACTAAAATGAATAATAATCACCTTGATAGACTTTATGCCTATCAAGGTGATTTCAAACTAATAAAATTCTCATTTATTAATTACCTGTTTGATTACATTTGCGCAACTGACAAAATATTCAGAAAACACTATTTGTACTGACTATTACAAAACCCCATTATTAACCGAAAATTGCTTTCGTTGCCAAGAAAAGAACCGATGGACAAAGTAAACAACCTAATCCTGTGTAAAAGGTAGCTGTCATTGCTCCATATGGAACCAATTTAGGATCAACAGCAGCAAGTCCAGCGGCTGTTCCGCTTGTCGTTCCCATTAACCCACCATATACCATAGCAGATTGTGGATTATTAAGACCTATGCTTTTTGCCATAATTGGTGTAATAATCATAACTACAATAGACTTCACCACACCAGCAGCAATACTAATAGCAATAACGGGAGAGCTTGCATTCAAGGCAGCGCCTGTAACAGGTCCAACGATAAAGGTAACTGAACCAGCACCAATGGTAGTAAGACTTACAGTATCAGTATAACCAAAGGCAAAGGCTAAAACTACCCCAACAATATAAGACAAAATAACACCTAACAACAATGACATTGCTCCTACTGTGCCGCATTTTTTAATTTCTTCCAACCTCGCACCAAAAGCCGTAGAAACAATCGCAAAGTCCCTTAGCATTCCGCCACCCATCAAACCAACGCCAGTGAACAACTTAATATCAGCCAGTCCCTTATGTCCAGCAGTTTGTATACCACCCCAATAGGCCAACATTAAACCAAAAACAATTGCAATTGCTGAACCGTGGATTCTTTTATTCGTTAATTTATCCGATATGAGGTATGCCAAGTATGTTACTAGCCCAATAAAAAGAAATGACATAACCAAGCCATTCTTCACGAAAATATCTAGTATTATTTTTCCGAAATCCATTATGGAAATTCCTCCTTATTCTTATATTGCATGATCCTTATAAGTTGTTTTATTGCCAATTTTACTTATTAGAGGAACAAATAAGAACCCTACTAGAACAGTAACAATCCCCGCTATAATTGCAAGAGGCCCTCCTGTTATAGCCGCCAATACATCCTGTTGAGCAGCCATCGCCACAACTATGGGAATGTACATCGCGCTCCAAAAGGAAATACCACTTTCAGCAAGCTTTGACAAAATACCTTTTCCCATTAAATAATCAGTAAGAACAATTAGTAATAGCATTGCAAAACCGACCCCGCCAACATTAGCAGCAACCCCAAGAACATCACCTAGAACATCACCTAAAAATATACCAATAAACATACATAAAGATAGAATTGCCACACCATAAATAGCCATAGTTTAGCCCTCCTCTTTTTATTTATTCCCAGAACCCTATAAAGAGTCCTGGGAATAACCCTTAGTATTTTTACTCAACAATCATAATTACATCGCCTGCGGAAACTCTGTCACCAGCGTTTACTTTAATTTCTTTTACTGTCCCTTCAACGGAAGAAGGAAACTTTTGTTTCATTTTCATAGCTTCCATTACAGCTACAACATCCTTAACCTTTACAGAATCGCCTACTTTAACAGTAACCTCAATAACTTTGCCAGGAACGCGTGCTTTTAATTCCATTATGATCAATTCCTCTCATTTTATATTTCTTACATTAAATGACCTATTGGCCAAATAAACCTACTGAACTTCTGCCATCTCAGCTAAAATATCATGTTTGGGCAGAAGTATTACATCATTTAATCCCTTAGCTAATACCGTATCAGTATGCATAAACAACTCTGCTACTTTAACCCCGTAGCCTGAATCTAGCTCAAGCTCTGCATCCACTTTGCAATGAAATGTTCTTGCGATCTCTGCTAGGCGATTTGTAAAGGTTCGAATCGTATCCAGCCTAGTCATACCAACAAGCAAATCCAGATCAGATGCCTCATCCGTATACTGCAATCCTGTAAATATCTCCAATCCTGACGATCCCCACACACCAAGTTTGAGTCCCAGTTCCCCTGCCACTGCAAGAACCTCTACCAAGACATTTAAACAAGGCGTTCGTGGAAAGAATTCTCGATCAATTACCGCAAAAGGAGAAACAACCTGTATCACTGCCGATGTGGGAACAAATCCCGCAATGCGCAGTCGGTTACCATCAATGCGAAATGGTGAAGAAAATCCTACAGGAATCGTATCTGGAATCTGCTTCCGGTCTTCACGTCTAGCAATACCAGGGATTTTTATTCCTCCTGGAGTGCCAATAATGAGATGTTTGACTAACTCAAATTCACGGAACAGGAGATGAGGAGCAACTCGCTCAAATGCCAATCGACGACCTTTGTCGCTTATTTCTACTAAATCATGCCGACGTATAATCGATCACCTCTTCTTTACCCAAACAGGATCACTTTTACTCATCTGCTGGTAATCAAGCTGAGCCTTTACCAGCTCATCAAATAAACCAGTTCCTTGGGGTCCAGTAATAATGATTGGTTCTGCCGATGCATCGCCTCCCGAACATAACTCTAGCACAGTCTGGGAAGCCATGGTCTTGACCTCCGGATCGACTTTTACAATGCGTCCCTTTATCCGTAGAATCGTTCGCGCAACTCTTCCAATGGTTACATCCGAAGATAAAGTCGTAGCACGTACTATAACTTCATATTCTGGAAAGGTACGTTCTCGCCGATAAGTAATAATTTTTCCTATAGAATTACAAATATGACCACTATCGGCAACGGGAAAGCTATCCCCCATGGGAAGTCCGCCAACTACGACCTCGTACATTGAATTACTTGACAAGGAAGGCTTCACAAGCGTAATATCATCTCTTACGGGAATGCCATTGATGGTAAGCCAACCAAATTCCTGACAGCCATATAGATCATGGACCCATCCATTTAAAATTCGTTCTACAATGGCAGGTAGTTCAAGATCTAATGGTGCACCAGCAGCCAGTATAATAACTCCCTTAGGAAGAAAGGCATCTATCCCCATGTATTTTGCATCTTCCAGAGCCGAACGTAAAAAGGAAGATTCACCAACAACAACGTCTGGACGATTACTATAAAGGGCCGCCAAAAATGCATCTCGGCTAGAACGCCGCAGAAAAGAACAATTCATACCACAAGCATCAAGAGCCTTTTTAGTAAAAACATTGACTAAGGGAGGATAGGTAAATAAAATGTTACTCCCACTTTGAACCTTAGCCTGCTCAAAAACTAAGCGAGTGGCTTTTTCCCGGGCCTCTATCTCTGGATGGGTAACCCCAACGATATTTTGAAAGGCGGACGACCCTGTCGTAAAACTAAGATAAGCTAGGTTTAAAGGAACATGAACTTCCTCGATAACATGTGCCGCAGTTGGACCACAAATACCTTTATCCTGAAGGGTACGTCTTGGCATTTCTTCAAGAGTAGGAGCCGTTCCAAATTCTTCAACCATCTGAGCAAGACTATCGAGAATATCTTTCATCACAAACTCCCTTACGCGTATAGATATTTGTCAGCCACAGCATCAAACTCTTCTGTCATCTTTTCAATCACCATTTTCCGTGTTTGACGGCCACCACGCTCTGCTCCGATGGTTCCACGTCCCCATGGACCAAGTTTATCAAATTGACCCGTGCGCTTTAATTCACGCACCTCATCAATATGACGAATCATCGCATCTCGCATTCCCTCAACTTGATCAACAACTTCATTGACGCCACCTAGACGATAAAAGAAGTTTACACCTGCGGCAAACACTGGATTCTTCGTCGACAAATCCTCCAATAATTCAATGTCAAGTTTGGTAATCCGAGAAATACTGGTTAACGGCATAACGTGAATCATTGTACCGAATTCTTTTGATAGGGACAAAATATGGTCGGCTTGCAAACCATGGCAGAGGAATGCACCGCTAATAGCCCGTCCAATTACAATAGCAATAACGGGATGACCAGCTTTTCTTGCTTCAGCTAAAGCTAGCTGATAACCACCCGTGGATTTATTCATCCCCATGATTTCTTCAATTTTTCCTGGGCCATTGCCCGGAGTATCAACAATTAACAGAAGTGCCCGTTTTTGATCTAATGGTTTTTCCTTATCAACAGCGATGGTTCTATATACTGCCAACGCCATTTTGTAGCCTTCTTCTAAACCAATAACACCAGCAAAAACTACGGGAAATCTTGGATTATATTCATCAGCATCATTTGCTATAATCGTCGCAGGTTGTCCACCAATAGTAACTGTGCCTACTACTGCACCAGGACCAAGTTCTGGATCAAACTGAAATTCACCAATGATGCCTTCTTGAAGAGAGTCAGCGTCAATAATCATATCAATAGCTTCTCGACCTCGACCAATCATGCTTTCCACTTCATCCATTAACTGAACCTCCCTCAACTTTTCTAACCCGCCGTTTAGCTTGCTTAAGAAAATCCGTTAACGATAACTCTGGCAAAATTGCCGGAGATTCATTTCCAAAATATTTCCATACATCCATAGAATCTCGCGGATCAAGTTCAACAGCTAGTTTTACAAGTTCAAGCTGTTCTTCTATAAGTTTTTGACTACCAACACGCCACATTTCTTCGATGGATGCCATAGAAAAGGTAAGAACTTCAGAAAGCTGCGCACGGAAAGCCTCAATGCTGTCTTCTACAAGAAAATTACAATCTTGCATGATGTACTTATGTTTGCCGCCAGTAGTTCGATATACTAATGCTTTATTAGAAGCATCAAACTCATCTTTGCCCATTTCTTGCTCTATTACTTCTGGACCTGTTAGCCCTAAACGCCCCTGCTCACTCATAATAATTAAGTCAGTAGCAGCACCGACAAATCCCATTCCTCCAAAGCAACCAATTTTGCTGCCAATTAAAGAAATCACAGGAATCTTTCCACGAGCATCCTGGAACTGATCCATCACTTCCGCGTGAGCGAGTAAGCCTGCATTGGATTCATGGAGCCTAACACCGCCTGTCTCAAAAGAAATAACCACCGCAGGAAGACGTCCTTGATAAGACGTTGGATATTTTTCCTTTATCTGATGATAAGCACCTATGGCTAATTTTAGGGTCGCAACCATTTTCCCGCCGCCAACTTCCCCTACGGAACCACCGATAAACCGCCCCTCTTGGGAAATCACGAACACGGGCCTTTTACCAATCAAACCAACTCCAGTAACAATACCATCATCAAAAGCCACCGCTTCTCCTAAAACGGGAAGATGCGGACTTGAAATTCGATCTCTCGGTCCAAGTAATTCAGTGAAAGTTCCACTATCAACAATGCCATTTGCACGCTGACGTGCACTTGATTCAATAAAACTTTCTTTTTGCAATTGATCCCAACCACTCATATTAATCAAACCTCCTCTCGTACATCCTTGGCCGCTTCAGCAAGGGCCTGACGAAGTCGCATAGAAACCACTATCGGCGTTGCATTGTTATCATTGATATTAATGGAAATATTTCCCAAACAATTCTCTGTAACAATCTTTTCAAGCACCATGCCCCAGACCTTATCAAAACCTACAACTGGAGTTACAACTTGCACTTCTACTGCACCTCCAAGATCTTTCTTTTCCATAAGAATTTCAAGATCGCCAGATCCCACAACGCCATAATGGTGCCATTCATGGGAAAATTCAATTGGATTGTCTACCTTAAACTCAAACTTTAGTTGCTGGAGTGCCACTAAAATCCCTCCCTATTACCAATTTCGGAATTTTGCCGGTGGATTATATAATCCTTTAGACCATGTAACTAGTTCCCTGATATTCTTTGCTGCTAGAAGCGATCGATTCGCCCGCGATACATCAATCCCTAAATCCTCAGCTGTCTTAACAATACCCTTCTTACGCAATGCAGCCGTATCTTCCGGTTTAGCTAACATACCAACCTCTGTATAGCCTGCAACCGCTCTAATAGCAGCCGTTCTTTCTACAAGGGAAGAACACTTATGAAGATAAGCAACGCCCTCTTCTGTAACAACATGGGTTAAATCATCGCCATAAATCATTACTGGTGGTATATCCAAATTTGCATTTTTAGCCAGCTTCCATGCATCCAATTCCTCTACAAAACCAGGTGCAAGTTTTTCTCTGAAAGTCTCTTGCAATTGCACAACTAAACGTTTACCACGTGGCAAGTTGCCAACTAGCTCATGGCTCATTCCATATTCCTGACCACATTTAAGCCATGCTTCTGTTGAATGCCGTCTGCCCTTGGCGTCACAACCCATATTAGGTGCACCACCAAAGCCTGCAACTCGACTTGCTGTCGCCGTACTGCTATTACCATACTTATCAATTTGCAGTGTACCACCGATAAACATATCCAAAGAATAGTGACCTGCCATCTGGGAATAAGCTCGATTTGAGCGCATAGAACCATCTGGACCTACGAAAAATACATCTGGACGAGCTTTTACATACTCTTCCATTCCCAGTTCCCCGCCAAAACTATGAATAGACTTAACCCAACCACTCTCAATAGCTGGAATCATAGTCGGATGAGGATTTAGTGAGAAATAAGAACAAATTTTGCCCTTCAAACCCAATTCTTCGCCATAAGTAGGAAGTAAAAGCTCAATAGCAGCAGTATCGAAACCAACACCATGATTGAGTCGTTGCACTCCATATTCGGCATAAATTCCTTTTATCGCCATCATTGCCCTCAGAACCTGTGAATCTGTAATCAGCGCAGGATCACGAGTAAATAACGGTTCAATATAAAATGGACTTGGCGACTTGACGACAAAATCAACCCAATCTGCAGGTATATCAATCCTCGGAAGTTTATCAACAATTTCATTAACCTGTGCCACAACAATCCCCTGTTTAAATTTAGTCGCTTCTACGATCACAGGAGTATCTTCTGTGTTAAATCCCGTATAAAGATTTCCTTCCTTATCAGCCTGAAATCCCACGATAAGGGCAACCTTAGGAACTAAATCAATGAAGTATCTACCAAACAATTCAAGATATGTATGAATTGCGCCCAACTCAATCTTTTTATCATTTATCAACTGAGCCAGTCTTCCTGCTTGAGGACCTGAAAAGGAAAAATCAACTTTTTTTGCAACTCCCTTTTCAAAAACATCTAAATGACTAGGTAAAGAAAGTACCGACTGAACCATATGCAAATCATATACTTTATTTCTGTCAACCTTACATAAACAATCTGCTAAGAAATCTGCTTGTTTTTGATTATTGCCCTCCAGATTCACCTTATCACCAGGTTTAATAATAGCTTCTAGCAAGGCAACTGTTTTATCAACTGGAATAACTTTTCCTGTACCAACAATAGCTCTGGCCTTTGCCATTCTTTCCTGAGTATCCCTATTTAGAGAATCCCATACTCGCTGTGTCTCCTTATCCATATCTCTTTTGACACTCCTTTCTCTTACTCCTAACGTCCTAATCCAAATCTTTTTTGGATATATTGACTATTCCGGATTATCCTTTGCTGAATTAGAAGAATCACAATTACACAGATGCATTACCCCTAATCCCGCTCTTTCATGATTGGTCATGGGATGAATAGCTGATTCCCCGAATATAGCTACAGCAATCCAGTTGGAGTCTCTGACGATTGCAATTTTTGCCGCTATACTGGTATTGGTTGAAGCATTGACAAGGACCCCACGTTTGGCTTCCTCAACGGCATGTAACAAGGCATGCATGCTAACCACTGTTTTTTTGATCAGGCCATTATTTAGACAGGCACCCATAACGGCTCTAGTCGTTTTCTCCTGAAATTCCGCAAAAGACGATTTTCCACCAATCTCAGTTACAACAAACCGATATCCCTTTTTGCCCACAAGTTGCTTCATATAATCCTCATCAGCCATTGTCCCAGTCGTAGCTAGTAACATAGCTGCTGTCCCTGCGGTTGTGATGCTACTTTCTAAAGGGTTCATTTTTTGAGTACTCATAATTATCCTCTCACTCTCACTCTCTCGTTTGTAATATATATTTATAACGCTGCGTTAAAAATCAATTCATATCATCGAACACTAACCTCGCCAAAATTAAAACTCTTTACCATCCCATTAGTACTTCTAAGGATCAAAGCCCCACCATCATCAATATCAAGTGCTTCGCCAAACCATATTTCATCACCACAATCTACCTTAACATTTTGTTTGAGTGTAACATTAAATTGTTTCCATGTAGTACGAATAGGCTCAAACCCATCTCTTTGCCATATGGAATACCAAAAATCAAACTGCCGAAGCACCTCATCAAGTAGGGATACTCGACATATAGGACGTCCCAATTCCCGAGATAACGATGTAGCAATATCTTGTAAATCAAGAGTAAAATCCTGCATACTCATATTGACATTGATACCAATACCTAATGTCACATGGGCGATGCTTTCCCCACTCTCCATCTCCGCAATAATGCCACAAACCTTTTTCCCTTTAATCAGTAGATCATTAGGCCATTTAATCCCAGGACATATACCTGTATTGATCACAATAGCCCTTGCAGTAGCAACTGCTGCAAGTAGGGTAATTTGAGCCGCTTTCCCTGGATCCATCAGTGGTCTAAGAACCATCGTAAACCAAAGACCACCTCCTGCAGGCGAAATCCACTTTCGATTTAACCTACCGTGACCTCCTGTCTGGCGATCAGCCAATACCACTGTACCCTCTGGAGCACCCGCCTCGGCGAATTCACGAGCTACTGTATTTGTTGAGCTTATTTGTTTATAATAGTGAATTTTTCGCCCTGGTATCTTGCTCTCCAGTTCTTTTCGCATTTCCTCATCATTAAAGTCCTTATCACCCAAGATTGTCACTCTTCCTAAATAAAGAATACGTTCTTTTATTTAACTATAAATAGAGTCGATACAAACACGCCTGTTGCAATGGCTGATACAATAACTCCACAGATATTCGCCCCCATCGCTAATGGTAACACCATGGCAAAAGGATTTTCTTCTTCAACTGCATACTGAGCAAGCTTAGCTGTAGTAGGAACACAAGAAACACCGGCAATACCAAGCACTGGATTGTAGTTTTTAGTAACAAAATACACAAGCCAACCACCTAAAAGCCCGCCCACAGCTGAAATAGCAAGAGCTGTAATACCTAAAACTAACAATATGGCTACTTTGGGATTAAGAAGGGTTTGTGCTTCACATAAGGTCCCTAACAGCAGTCCAAGAAACAACGTGGAAGCATAAAGCAGGGTATTTTCAAGTAGTTCTTGATACGGATTAATTTCGGCTTCTTTTATTGCTACCCCAAGAAAGAACGACATTATTAGAGGTGCTGCTACCGGAAGTAAGAGGCAGAGTAATGCGCATATCGAAATTGTAAAAATAAATTTTGCTTTTTTAGAAACTTGTGGTATTTCCACTTCAACATCCATAGCACGATATTTTTTGGGAACTAACAATCTAATAATATACGGATAACCAGCATAGGTTAGACTAAGATACAAATAAGCAATAATGGAAATAGGGACAAAAAGCTTTGGCGCCAACATTAGAGAAGTAAACAGAACCATTGGACCGTCCGCACCACCGATAGTCGCTACTGCAGCGGCTTCGCCAATTGGCAGACCCATTTTCGCCCCAATCACAAGAGTAACGAATGTGCCCATCTCAGCAAATATAGCAACCGTCATACATGACCAAGGCCTCGCAAGAATAAAACCAATTTCACTCATTGATCCAATCCCAAAGAAAACTAAACAAGCTATAAGTCCATTACTAAACATAAAATTATATATCGGCTGCAAGAAATTTACTTGCATAATATTCACTAGAACATCAGGTTGCTCAACTAAAGGATCTAAAAAAATCGTACCGATGTTGCCAGCTTGCAAAAAAAGCACCCCTGAATTGATAGCAATCATACCGATTCCCATGGGAACCATAATCAGAGGCTCTAATGCCCGAGTAAAACCAAAATACGCAAGGGCAAATCCAAACAGAATCAAAAATACCCTAGCAAATGCAATTGTCGTATCCTGTACAAATAAGCTACCTATTCCAGGAAAAAGCTGAATTACTGTCTCTAACATATTGTTACATCTCCTTTTGTTCTTCTGTATTACCAAGTGCTTTACTGATTACAACAATAACTCCCATTACTAGTAATGATATGACAGCAGTTAGCCCATAGGAGAAAAAAGCATACTTCACAACATCCAACTATTTCATCCTCCCTTCTATTTTTATGATCATAGCCAATAGAACCTGTTGCCACTAGGTATCCCCGCTCTTTTTTTCACACAAAAAAAGAGCAGAAAAGTCCTAGACTTTTTTGCTCTCTCATTCTCCAATATTCAGTTATTACAAACACATTTATATAGGGACGACCATCTATCACTCACTTATTACTCTCAATTTTTATTCTAGCACTTATGTATAATCCTGTCAATCAATTAGATAAATTTTCCTTAAATTTTGAATATAAAAAAACTCGCCCTTGAATATATCCAAGGACGAGTTATTACCCGCGTTACCACCTTAATTGCATAACAAACATCTATTCTCTGGATATAGAAATAACATCGCCAATTTTTATAGCAGGCAGTGCCTTATCCTCAAGATATACACTTCCACCTAAACCTTCTGTATTGCCATCAAACCGCAAGGTTATATGTCCTAAATTTTCCAAATTAGCCTGCACTTCATCGCCTACATATACAATTCTATATTCTTGACCAGCTATGACTAAAATATCACCCTGTTTAACGCTATCTGAAACCTCATTACCAGCATGTAATACGCAATAATCAGCCAATTCCTCCGGAGCATTATCTTTGAAAATAATGATCATCTTTTCTTCATAAAATGCCGACGCTAATCCTCCAATATTAGTAACCGTAGTATTATATATAATCTTCATAGAATGCACCTCCATAATAACGCCATATTTTTAAAAAAAGCAATGAAATTACATCAATCTAATTCCATTGCTTTTCACTTTTATTTTGCGTAGAGACCGAAACTAGCCAACCAAGCAACCAAAACTGTTGTAGGACCGGTGATAAAGCGCGAATACAAGACAGCAGGTACACCCACTTCTACGGTTTCAGCTTCCGCTTCAGCCAATCCTAAACCCACTGGTATAAAATCGCAAGCAGCTTGAGAGTTTATGGCGAACAATGCAGGCA
>Ga0316600_10001254_pt1 | contig 11666 bp, 15 predicted proteins | sample OWC_soil_day5_CT_FD_207652 | JGI IMG/M metagenome (GOLD analysis project Ga0316600, IMG submission 207652) | Wetland soil microbial communities from Old Woman Creek delta, Ohio, United States - OWC_soil_day5_CT | ecosystem: Environmental > Terrestrial > Soil > Wetlands | place: USA: Ohio...
TAGCTTATTTTCGTCAAAACTTTAGTGTTTATTTAAAAGCAAATATAGTTGCGTATTTCTTTATGATTCTTATATTGGTCATTGGGATAGTAATAGGCGCATTAGCTGTAAAAATACTTCCTGATGAGCAAAAAAGCGAGCTTATTAATTATCTTCATATGTTCTTTACCGGATTATCGCAAGGAAATGATGATGCTTCCTCCAATAATATGATAGGCATGGTCATGTTTAATAATGTCAAAACGGTTGTATTAATGTGGATATTAGGATTTACTATCATTGGCATCCCCTTTGTACTATTCATTTTATTTACGCGAGGTTTTATTATTGGATTTACCGTAGGATTTCTAGTAAATGAATATGTTATGAGAGGATTGTTATTTGCTTTTGCTTCGATATTACCCCATAATCTCTTCGCTGTTCCAGCCATGCTAGTATTAGGGGTATCTGCCACAACATTCTCACTCATGCTAGTACGCCGCAAAACCTATGACAAAATTAATATATGGTATGAAGCGGTGCGATATTCTATGGTGTGCATAATGGTATTGGCTGTCATGTTGGTTGCAGCTTTACTAGAAGTATATATTTCACCAGTATTTATGAAATTAGCTGCAACGTTCTTAACAAAACAATAACAGCTGAGTCATAGAAGCAAACTCGTTATTAATCAGCATTTTAGTTTCAATAATGATGAGGACTGTAAAATTTACAGTCCTCATTTTATTTATAGTTGAATAAACCAGATAGATAGTGAATAAGCATAATATTAAGTTAAGCTAATTAGGAGGTGGTAAGAAAATGGTAATTAACTTTTCAGGACACAACATAATGAAAAAATGTAAATTATATACTAAAATCATAATTCTGTTAATTATAGTTTTCTATATTTTACCTAAGTTATTAAGTATTTTATGGTATTTAAGTCCTCCAGAAGAAAAAATACGCCAAGAGCATCTGATTGAGAAGCCAATGAGGGTAAGTGAGGACCTTATAAAATCAATATAGCAGGAGTTGACAAAAAAATATATTCCAATAGATGGATTTTGTTAATATTAGACAGGAAAAGTAAATATTATGTGGAATAAAGAAATTAGGAAAGAAAAAGATTTTCGTGAACATTATCGCAAAAGTAAAAAAAGGGTGGTAAAAATGGAAGGTTATGTTAATGAGTTTATTAACTATCTTGCAGTTGAACGAGGTTTAGCGCAAAATACGCTAGAATCATATGGACGTGATTTACATCAATTCCAAATGTATTTACAAAACGGCAACATGGAAATTTTGAAGGACTCAAATCGCACTACCATCCTCAGTTATTTAAGTAGTCTTCAATCGAAAGGCCGGGCAGTTTCCACGATCTCACGTAACCTTGCTGCCATAAAATCCTTTTATCAATATTTGGTACGTGAGCGTTATTTAGAAAAGGATCCTGCTGCTAATCTTGAGTCGCCTAAACTTGAGAAGAAGTTGCCAAAAGTCCTTAGTATTACAGAGGTTGAAGAACTTCTAAAACAACCGAGTGGTTTTTTACCTACAGGACTAAGGGATAAAGCAATGTTAGAACTTTTATATGCAACAGGAATTCGAGTATCGGAGTTAATCTCTTTAAATATTTCAGATGTTAATTTAGATATGGGATATATAAAATGTTATGGTAAAGGCGCAAAAGAGCGAATCGTACCCTTAGGGTCTATAGCTGCTAAATGTGTGCAAGATTATATCGGTAAGGGACGTTCTAAATTAATACGTACATATGAAGAAGCTGCTCTTTTTGTCAATCATCATGGAAATCGGCTTACGAGACAAGGTTTTTGGAAAATAATTAAGAAATATGCACAAGAAGCTGATATTAATAAGGCAATTACTCCCCATACGTTACGTCATTCTTTTGCAACACATTTATTAGAAAATGGTGCTGATTTACGATCGGTACAAGAAATGCTTGGTCATGCCGATATTTCTACCACACAGATTTATACTCATGTTACTAAAAACCGCTTAAAAGAAGTGTATGATAAAACGCATCCGCGAGCATAATAGTTGGCAACCAAACGATTTGATCATGTTCAATGCATGATTGCTATAGCAATTGATAGTAGGAGTTGGTGCCTTGTCTAGTGCAACGTACTATAGGAATTTTGATGTAGATACGCCAGTTACAATTACTGGCCGTAAAGGAATTCTTTCGTCTATATGGAAAAATAGGATTAGGGCTCGATCCATTAAATTCATTCTTGAGTAAAAGCCTTTTTACAATGATAAGATGTCTAGCTATCCCTCTTCCTGTTTATCCAGATGAATGATTTTTAATTACGATCAAAGCTTTTATGTAGTTTACGTCGAGCACATGCACCAAGTTTAGTATTTGCATATTTTCGCAGAAGTTATTTAACTGTTATACGCAGTTTTTCAAGAAAATAGAGGAGAAATTAAATGAGAGTATTAGATGTCATTACAAAAAAGCGTGATGGTCTTGTGCTTACAGACTTGGAAATTAAGTATTTGATCCATGCCTACACCAATAATGAAATACCTGACTATCAGATGGCGGCATGGCTAATGGCGGTCTTTTTTAAAGGGATGACCATGGAAGAAACAGCATCCTTAACTATGGCTATGGCTATGTCAGGTAATATGATTGATTTGAGTGCTGTATCCGGCATTAAAGTAGATAAGCATAGTACGGGTGGTGTTGCCGATACTACGACCTTAGTTTTAGCGCCTTTAGTGGCTGCAGCCGGAGTCCCTGTTGCAAAAATGTCTGGACGCGGATTAGGTTTTACAGGTGGAACCATTGATAAATTAGATGCTATTGCTGGATTTAAAACAGCCTTAAGACCAGATGAATTTATTCATAATTTGCAAAGACATAATGTGGCTATAATTGGACAAAGTGCTGATATTGCACCAGCTGATGGTAAAATATATGCACTGCGGGATGTTACCGCAACAATTGAAAGTATACCCCTTATTGCATCTTCAATCATGAGCAAAAAAATTGCTGCTGGTGCTGATAAAATTTTACTGGATGTAAAAGTTGGCAATGGCGCTTTTATGAAAAGTATGGAAGATGCCGTGATGTTAGCTGAAACGATGGTACATATTGGCCAACTAGTGGGGCGGGAAACTAGAGCAGTGCTAAGTAGTATGGAGGAACCCTTAGGACAAGCCATTGGGAATAGTTTGGAAGTAGAAGAGGCTATTGCAATATTAGATGGGCGTGGTGAGCAAGCCTTAAAGCATGTATGCCTATTTCTAGGGGCTCAGATGCTGAATATGGCAGGCCTTGAATCAGATGTGAAAGTTGGTTATGAAACATTAAATGCGTTAATAAAAAATAAAGCGGCACTACATAAATTTAAAGAATTTGTAATTGCCCAAGGTGGAAATGTGGATGTTGTCAGCAACCCAAAAGCATTGCCACAAGCCAAAATAGAAACCAAGGTGATCTGCTCTGAGAAAGGCTACATACAAAAAATTGATGCTGCAAAACTTGGTTATTGTGCTATGAGACTAGGAGCAGGCCGTGAATATAAAGGACAAGAAATTGATTTATCTGCTGGTATCATGCTGGAGAAACGCGTAGGCGATCGTATTGAAAAAGGTCAAAGCCTTTGTACAATTTATGCCAATAATGAAGTAAAAATAAAAGAAGTACAATCATTATTGGTAGATGCAATAAAAATTGATAATAAGCAAGTACCAAAAACAAACCTAATTTTAGGCGTAGTTGATCATTATGGCTTTAAAGCTACATAAGTTAATAAATAGTTATCAAAAAGACTAGTTTAGCTAGTCTTTTTTTATTGTTAATTTCCAGTGTAATTGCTTTTTATCTTGGAGAAGCTAAAAAAAAGATGAAAGGAGTGTTTTAAATATGTTTCGATTCATCCAATCTAAAATAGTAATGATTCTTATGTGCCTACTGGTGTTTTTGAGTACTTGCAATCCCATCTTACAAGCAGCTGAAAACAAGAAAGTATCAGGTGCAGGACTAGAAACAATTGCGCAATCAGCTGTTTTAATGGATGGTAATGGGACTGTTTTATTCGAAAAAGATTCACATAAACGTTTACCTCCAGCAAGTGTGACAAAATCAATGACGTTGTTATTAGCAGTAGAAGCTGTTGAGCAAGGACGGGTGAGTTTAACAGACAGAGTATCAATTACAGAAAATGCTTGGCACCAAGGTGGCTCGCAGATATGGTTAGAACCTGGCGAACAGATGACTTTGCATGAATTAATGATTGCCATGGCTGTAGTTAGTGCCAATGATGCTGCAGTTGCTGTTATGGAACACATCTATGGCAGTCAAGCTGCTGCTGTAGAAGCTATGAATCAGCGCAGTACTGCTTTAGGGCTTAAGGATACTCATTTTGCAAATGTAAATGGTTTGCCAACTCCAGATCATTATATGAGTGCCTTTGATACAGCATTGATTGCTAAAGAGTCAGTGAAACATCCTTTCTATATGGAACTATGTAGTATTAAAGAATATTGGTTGCGCGATGGAAAAAATTGGCTAGTAAATACGAACAAATTATTATGGTGGTATAAAGGTGCTGACGGATTAAAGACAGGTTGGACGCAAGAAGCTCAATATTGCTTTGCTGGTACAGCGAAACGTGATGGATTACGATTGATTTCTGTAGTTTTTGCTACACCTGATCCAAGATCACATTTAAGAGAGAGTATGAAGTTGCTTGACTGGGGATTTGCTAATTTTTCAGCAATGCCAATTATCAATTCAGGTACAGTAGTAGAACGAGTAAAAGTAAGTAAAGGAATGGAAAAGGAACTCCAATTAGTAGCTTCTGAAGATTTAACATTATTATTAAGCAAGGGAGAAAATAAAAATTTACAAAAACAAGTAGTTGCTGATTCAACTATAACAGCTCCAATCGTACAAGGTCAAAAATGTGGGGAATTGTTAGTATTGCGAGATGGTAAAGAAATCGGCAAAGTCGATTTAGTGGCAGAAAAAAATATTGAAAAAGCAAGTTTGATGAAAACGTTGCAAAATATGTTTACTAATTTATTTTCTATAACATAATCAACATAGTAGATTTAAAATAAAAAAGCGGAAAATATTCCGCTTTTTTTATTTTTATGCAGGAAAAATTTTCCTATTGAAGAATATTAGTAGCAGAGTTAAAAAGAGGAGGAAAATATATTGAATATAGTCACTTCACTGAAACGAGGTGTTTTATTAGTACGAGTCGAAGGAGAGTTAGATATGCATGTTGCTACTGAGTTTAGAGAAACCGTAGATCATGCATTAGAATTAAGCGGGGTAAAACACGTTTTGTTTAATTTAGAAGCGGTAAAGTTTATTGATAGTTCTGGTTTAGGTGTTTTATTAGGACGTTACAAAAAAATTAGTGGTTTAGGTGGTATTATGTCTGCCACTCAGATTCAGCCACAAGTATTACAGATTTTTGAATTATCTGGGCTATTAAAGATTATTAAACTATACCATTCTGAAAAAGAAGCACTAGAATGCTTATGAGGAGGGCATCATGGCAATAAAAAATCAGATTACTATGAGTATTCGAAGTCTTAGCGAAAACGTTGGTATTGCCAGGGTGAGTACTGCTGCTTTTGCAGCTCAAGTGGATTTTACTTTAAATGAGATCGAGGAAATAAAGGTCGCTGTATCAGAAGCAGTTTCCAACGCTGTCATACATGGATATGAGTACCAAGATGGAGAAATCCAAATCAAGATGACCTTATATGAGGATCAATTAGAATATATTATTGTAGATCATGGCAAAGGTATCGCTGATATTGCATTAGCACGTCAGCCGTCCTATTCTAGTGATCCAGAACGTATGGGGTTAGGCTTTGCTTTTATGGAGTCTTTCATGGATGAACTTTATATTGAGTCGGAAGTTAATAAGGGAACACTGGTGAGAATGGTGAAAAAAACTTTGCTTAAGACAGAGCATTAGGTGGGATACCATGCTTGAAGATGAAGAAATCAAAAATTTATTACATAAAGCACAAGCTGGTGATCAAATTGCTAAGGAATATATTTTAGAGAATAATATCAATTTGGTACGAAGTGTGGTGCATCGCTTTACAAACCGAGGCTATGAATGGGACGATTTATTTCAATTAGGCTGTATCGGTTTGGTCAAAGCAATTGAACGTTTTGACACTAAATTTAGTGTTAAGTTTTCAACTTATGCAGTGCCAATGATTATTGGAGAAATCCGACGATTTATCCGAGATGATAATCCCGTGAAAGTTAGCCGCCCAGTAAAAGAATTGGCATATAAGGTACACCGTACTCAAGAAAGATTGCAGGGCGTATTAGGACGAGATCCAACCATAACGGAAATTGCAAAGGAGCTGAGCCTAGCACCGCAAGAAGTCGTGGCTGCTTTAGAAGCAATTCAGACACCGACATCCTTATATGCTAATGTTTTTCATGATGATGGTGATCCAATACTGTTGTTGGATCAAATGAAGTATTGTGAGGAAGAAGATAGCGCTTACTTTGAAAAATTAGCATTAAAAGAAATTGTATTACGTCTACCAGAAAAAGAGCGTCTTGTAATTCATTTACGTTTCTTTGCTGACAAAACCCAAGCAGAAGTAGCCCAAATAATAGGATTATCTCAAGTACAAATATCTAGAATTGAAAAACAAGCTTTAAAACTCATGAAAGAATTTATGCAGACCTCATAAACAGAGGTCTTATTTTTTTATAAAATAGGCATACTAAGATAAAGAGGTGGTAATTATGTCTGGTAAAAGAAAATATATTATTTGGGCTGTGATTGTCGCTCTAAGTAGCAGCATATTTACTTGGCTATTTCTTTATAGTAATTTTCCCCAGCGCTCGCCAATGGGAGCAAAGCAAGTTTTCTATTTGAATAAGGTAGAATCAATTCACTTAACATGTTGATAAAGATTCTATCTAAAAAGATCAAGTAGTCGCTACGCAGTGAGTATAATACCAATCGTTATGCGCAAACTATTGGAGAATCGTATAATTAATCAAGGAGGTAATGGCATGGTTGTAAAAGTAATTGAGTTAGTTGGCACATCTAGCCATAACTGGACAGATGCAGTAGACAACGCGGTAATGGAAGCTTCTAGATCGATTGATGATATACTAGGCGTCGAAGTAACTAACTTTACTGCTAATATTGACAATGGACATATTGCAGAATACAGAGCTGATGTAAAAGTTGCATTTAAAGTGAATCATTAAAGTATGATCACAAAAGAAAGAGTACCCTTTGTGGTGCTCTTTTTTATAAATAAAGTTTTCTTTTTGAAAAATGCATATTTCAGATTTGAGTGGTCAAAATAAGAAAAGGCTAAGGTATGCATTGTTCAAGTAAGAATTATAATTTTGCAAAGGGTGACAATATGTCTAATGAAATGAATAACAAACAACAAGAGGTTAAAGAAAAAATGCAGCAACAAAAATATCAAAGTAAGGTAGATAATGTTACACCCAAGCCCCCGTTACTTAAGAATATTTGCTGGGCCTTTGTCGTTGGTGGACTAATCTGTACTTTAGGGCAATTAGTTACAGATTATTTTTCGGGGCTAGGTTTACCAAAAAAAGAAGCATCTGCTTGTGCAACAGCTGTATTAGTCTTTTTAGGAGCGTTTTTTACAGGGATTGGTGTTTATGATGATTTAGGCAAGCGAGCTGGGGCAGGTTCAATTGTCCCTATAACAGGATTTGCAAACTCCATTGTAGCACCAGCTATGGAGTTTAAACGTGAAGGCTATGTATTTGGTATTGGAGCTAAAATGTTTGTTATTGCCGGACCGGTATTAGTATATGGAATGGTAACTGCATTTATAATTGGCTTAATCTATTGGATCAGACAATAGGAGGTAGATTAAATGAATAAAAAGCAAGGTATGCAAAGTGTTGTTTTTACAAATCCTCCAATCATAACGAGCACGGCAAATATTGTTGGCCCTATGGAAGGAAAAGGGTTATTACAAGGATACTTTGATTATATTATGCCGGATAACCTAAATGGTTTGGCTAGTTGGGAGCAATGCGAATCGTATTTGATGGAATATGCAATTAAAAAAGCAATAGAAAAAGAAAATAGCACGATGGAAGAGGTTGACTGTGTCTTTGCTGGTGATTTGCTGAATCAGTTAATGAGTACTCATTTTGCAATGAAAAATTTAAAAAGACCATTTTTAGGCTTATATGGAGCATGCTCTACTATGGTAGAAGGCATGCTGTTAAGTGCTATATTACTAGATGGGGGATTTTTCAATAAAATTGTTGCGGCTGCTTCTAGCCATCATGATGCTGCAGAACGACAATATCGTTTTCCTAGTGAAATGGGTGTACAACGGCCACCTGTAGCTCAATGGACAGTAACAGGATCGGGAGCTGTAGTTGTTTCCACATTGGGTAGTGGCCCGCGTATAACTACAGGAACAATTGGTAAGATTGTTGATTATGGTATAAAAGATCCGAATGCAATGGGACCTGCTATGGCGCCAGCTGCAGTTGATACGATATGGCAACATTTCCAAGATATTGGAAGAACGCCAGCTTATTATGACATGATTTTTACTGGAGATTTAGGAAGTGTAGGAAGAGATTTAGTCATACAGCTGCTGCAAGAAAAAGGGGTAGATATTTCCACTAACTATCAAGATTGTGGCTGTATGGTTTATAAAGAGAATCAAGATGCTCACGCAGGTGCTAGTGGATGCGCCAGCTCCGCAATCGTGTTATGTGGGTACATCTATAAAAGATTACTACAGGATAAATTGAAAAAAATACTTTTCTTGGGAACAGGTAGTTTACATAGTACAACATCTTATCAACAAAAGGAATCGATTCCTTGTATTGCCCATGCTGTATCAATAGAAATGCCATAAACATTTAAAAGGAGGGGTTTATCACGTCTTTGTATATAATGGTATTTGTTGTGGGAGGAGGTTTATGCGTGATTGGACAATTACTAATGGATTTAACTCCCTTAACTCCTGCTCATGTTTTAGTTTTATTTGTGGTATTAGGGGGAATACTAAGCGGTATAGGTTTATATCAGCCTTTAGTGGATATTGCAGGTGCTGGTGCAACAGTTCCTTTATTAGGCTTTGGTCATGCTTTGGTAGCAGGGACAATTGAAGATATTAATAGCTTTGGTTTTCTAGGAATTTTTAGTGGTGCTTTAAAAGCAACAGCAACCGGAATCATGGCTGCCGTAGTCTTTGGCTTTTTCATGTCAGTATTATTTAATCCTAAAGGCAAGGGTGGCTGATGTTAATTATCGATTTCATTGGTATAGTCGTCACCATTTGTCTAATTGGCATACGTTACCCCCATTATGTTTTACTTGCGATTAGCTTGCATGAATTAGGGGAAATTGTAATGGCAGTTCTTTTTAATGGACAAATTGATACCATTGTAGCAGCTGGTGCTTTTGGAACAATTGCAGTTAGTAATTATAATACAAGTCTGATAGGAACTTTATTACTATTTAGCGGATCTTTAACTAATTACATTGCAAGTTCCCTTGCAGGAGGTATTGCTTTTGAACCTACATCTCGCTTGTTGAATCCGATAAGTACTCTTAAGTATCCTTTTGCAGTAGTTAATTTTCGTTTATGTGTTTTAGCATGTTTAATTAGTCTATGGAAGATTTTTGTGTGAGGTGCAAAAGATGGAGAGAAGAACTGCACGACGTTCTATGCATTCTGGAAGAACAAATGAGGAACGACCAATAAAAGATGATGACGATTATAAGAATAATGGTGATGCAAATAACTTAATTGCAGATATGGCTCAAGGATTTATCCAAGCTCAAACTAAAGCGGATAGTGGTAATAATAAAGAAATTATTTCCTTATTAGAAAAACTTAATAGTAATTTAGAAGAAATGAAAAGTTCAAATGATGATAGTAAAAAAAATATTTCTTCTAATGCTGGAAAGAATACTGATAACTCTTCAAGTAAAAAACTTCTTCAAGCAAAACTATCTGAACACCTGTTACAAAGTGGCAGCACCGAACAAGGGGATAAGGAGTTATTACAAGAGTTAAAAACCTTGGTAAGTGCAATGCTGCAAGGCAAGGGCAATAGTGAGGACAATTCTTCAAAGCCACAAACTGATGACACTAAAAAAGCCGATATGAAACAGCAGCAACAGGATTCTATGGCTGTTCAGACTGTTAGTCAAGTATTAGCCCAAACCCAATACGAATTGGCTAACGAACTAGAAACTAGTTTGCAAAAACTTAAAGAAGTCATTAGTAAAAGTGAAAAAGTGGCGACGAATATTAGCCATTTATTAAGTAAAGAAACTAAAAAAAAATCATGAGGTGAAAATATTGTCCGAAAAAATACGAGTAATCTTAGTTACAGATGGCGATAGAGTTGCACAACATGTAGTGGAGGATATTGCTATATCCTTAGGTCTTCGTTGTATATCAGCATCAGGCGGTAATCCCACTCCAATTAGCGGAAAAGAAATCGTAAAATTGCTAAAAACAGTTCATCATGATCCGGTACTTGTTATGTTCGATGACCGGGGAAGTCGTCACAAAGGTAACGGAGAAGTTGCAATGGAATATGTTGCTTCCCACCCTGATATTGAAGTATTGGGTGCAGTCGCTGTTGCATCGAATACTACGGGTATAGTTGGAATTGCAGCTGATGAGTGCATAACCAGTAGTGGTGATATTGTAAATCATTCAGTTGATAAAAACGGTGTTTGCAAGAAGACACATGAAAAAAAGTCTATTATTACTGGCGATACAGTAGATGTACTAAATCATGTAGACATACCTTTTATTGTCGGCGTGGGAGATATTGGGAAGATGGACAGAGCGGATGATATTGGGCGGGGTGCGCCTATCACACGTAAAGCAATTGAAGAGATCTTAAAACGGAGTGGTATTGAATATGGAAGAGCAAAAGAAAATTGAGAAAGATATCGATCATAATATTAATTATCTAAAAGATTTTTTAGGGGTAGGAGAAAGTTTTGATATTATTTTTCGTGAATATAAAATAGGTCGCAAACGAGCAGCATCTTTCTCCATTAATGCAATGACGAATGATATACTCCTTACTAATGTTATTGAGGATATGCTTACCCTGCACCCTGATGAGCTAACAATTAATACGCTGCAAAAGCTATTTTATACTAGAGTTACTCATTCACAGGTAAAATTAATCGGCAATATGAATGACGCAGTTACGAGCTTGTTATCAGGTGAATTGTTGTTTTTAGTAGATGGCGAAGAAGAAATAATCATCATTGATGCTCGATCATATCCAGCTAGAATGCCTAGTGAATCTACTATTGAAAAAGTAACGAGAGGTTCGAGAGATTCTTTTGTTGAAACATTAGTTTTTAACACGGCTTTAATTAGAAGACGTCTTCGTGATCCACAGCTGCGGTTTGAAATTGTTAAGATAGGAACTCGCTCACAAGGTGATATTGCAGTCGCATATATTAAAGACATAACGGATCCTAAATTAGTTGATATCGTGAAAGAACGGCTAAATAACATTAATATTGATGGTATACCCATGGCAGAAAAAGCAATCGAAGAATTTATCGTAGGTGGAAGTAAATGGAATCCTTTACCTAAGGTGCGTTATACAGAGCGTCCAGATGTAGCAGCTGTTCATTTATTAGAAGGTCATGTCT
>Ga0316600_10001255_pt1 | contig 11664 bp, 10 predicted proteins | sample OWC_soil_day5_CT_FD_207652 | JGI IMG/M metagenome (GOLD analysis project Ga0316600, IMG submission 207652) | Wetland soil microbial communities from Old Woman Creek delta, Ohio, United States - OWC_soil_day5_CT | ecosystem: Environmental > Terrestrial > Soil > Wetlands | place: USA: Ohio...
ATTAACTCTGTACTCCCCGCTCCTATATCTATCACTAAAAAGTTTTCAGCAGGCACTGGAATTATAGCTTCTGTAACAGCAACAGCATTAGCAATTACACCAACAACATGTATACCTAACGTTTCAATTTCTTTGATCAGATCATTGATTGTCATTTTAGGTATACTTACAACATGAGCCTCCACTTCTAAGTGAGAACCTTTTTCCTGTAGTGGCAATCCATTTTTTCTTTGTTTATCAACAAAAATCTTCTGTGGCAATACATGTAACACTTCATGATCATCAGGAATAGCAACCAATGCTGCAGCACGATACACACGGTTCACGTCATCTATTGTAATGTTACTAGGAGCTGAAGGAGCAATGCTGCCAATACTATTTACTGCATTAAGTTCCATACCGCCAATGCCGATATAAGCATCCTTAACGGAAAGATTAGTAGCCATTACTGCACAGTCAACAGCTTGTTCAATAGACTTGACCAATAGATTACAATTGGAAATTACACCTTTTGCAAAACCATTTGTTGTCATTTGTCCACTACCAGCAATTGTTACATGTCCATCAAGACCAATTTTTCCAACAAATATTTTAATATTGCTTGTACCGATATCAATTCCTAAGATATTTTTGCTATCCATGGCTAACCTCATTTGAAGTATTCTACACCATACTCCTATTTCAACATAAATACCAAATTTCCTTTTTTTATTGTAATAAAGAGACAATTATCCTACTAATATTTTTAAAAAGTCCCATTATAGCAAATTAACACCTTGATTATCCTTTTATATTAAGAAAAGACTTGGCGTAGGCCAAGTCCTCAGAAGTTCTAACTATTTTAAATCCTTATTATTTTCTTAAAAAATAGCGTCGAATGATTGCTAAATTTTGGAATATCCGTAAGCCAAAAGCTAATAATGCAACATAATATAAATCAATACCCAAGCCTTCACCAATGTACACTAATCCAGCAGCCATTAAAGCATTTGTAAAAAATCCTGTAATAAATACAGTATTATCAAATTTTTCTTCCGCTCCAGCCCGTAATCCACCAAATACAGAGTCCAAAGAAGCTAATAAAGCAACTGACATGAATTTTGCATATTCAACAGGTATAGTAAGAGGGAAGAAAATACCTAAACTAATACCAATAATAAGTCCAACCAATGGTAAAGCCACTATTTACCACCATCCTTTATTGGCTTGGCATATTCAAAGCGAAATGCGCCTTTATATGCAGGAACGTCTACAACGTCTTGTTTTTTTAGACTGACTTGAATACCCCAAAATTGCAATGTCTCTATTACTCCGCCTCTCATTTTAAGGGAATTTTCTAAGGTTTGCGGTTCACCAATCACCAATATTTCATATGGCGGCGAATAGCGTGTATTATTTACCGATAGCGTTGGCCCAGCGCAACGTACTTCTGATGTGGCAATTAGCCTCTGCCCATTAATAGAGATCGCCTCTGCACCAGCTGCCCACAATTCATTAATTACCTTTAACATATCTTCATCATGAATTAAATATAAGTTCGGATTTTCTCCTGGTTTCGATAATCTTTTGCTATCGTCAATTGTTATACTAAGACCCGTTCCTCTTACAGCCACTACACCAGCACCCATTTTAATATTTTCACTTTCTTTCGTCGCCGATTCGGCTCCTGTCGTCTGTCTTAATTCATATACTTGCTTTAGTAGTGCATCACGTTCTTTTTCAGTTTGACTTAAGCGTTGTGATAAGTCCTCAATACGCTGAAAAGGAATACTTGATCGGATATCCTGGGCCGTACGAAATTGTACCGCTAACATAAACCCTAGTACCACGCATACCAAGGCAATAGCAGCTTGTCCTTGTCTAAGCTTCAGCAATTTCTCGCTCTCCTTTTTTTTAACTATATTTTTTGTATTCTTGAAGTTCCTCACCCTCTTAAGGTTTTAATTTAATAAAAGGTGAGGCGTAGGTAAGATCAATATATTCTACATTCATTTTTTTATCACTAATTTCATGTAAAATAGTATTTGTTAATTTAACTTTATCAGACAATCTTTCACTACTGCCCAAACGTATCTGCACGGATGCAACTGTATAAGCACTGACTTGCTCTGGCGATATTACATTTACCTCAGAGATTTGATTCAATACTGGTTCATCCAGCAATGATAAATAGTGTACAACACTTTGAATCGTTGGGTTTTCAATTTTGTCACTTACATACTCATTATCTAATCGAATTCCTGTTATCATAGGCACATTCATATTTTTTAAATTTTTGAAAGCTGCTAGTACAATCCCTTGGGAATCCAATTCTAAGAATCCATAGCTACTAGTGACATACACGATCGGCTTTCGTTCCTTTATATGAATGACTATCGTTCCTGGAAAGCGCCGTGAAATCTCAACATCTGCAATTCTTAAGTCATTAAGTAAGCGATTTCTTATATCCGAAGTGTTTAAATTAAATATATTCAATTTTTCAGGAATGTCAGCGATATGGTATACATCATCCACAGTTACATAATTATTGCCTTCAACTACTACTTCCCCTATAGTAAAGTACGATGACTTGATAAATAATAGTCCTGCAATCAGTATAACCAGTACTAAAATTAATCCAATAAACCCCTGATTCGGCCTAAGGCTTTTATCTTTTGGTGTATACTGCAATGATTCTAGATCCCCCATATAATCGCTCCTTGAAATAACGTTAATAACTATAAGTATAAAAGTAATGATACAACAATTCTAAGCATAATACAATTATAAAAAAGCAGACAGTATATTGACACGGTCTCCAATAATTACCGATTCAGTTAGCTATGAAAAGAAGCATCCCTTCATAGCTAACTGAATATTATTGAATCCATACAAATACTGTCTTGCACCTACAAGGAAATAATATTTTTATATTATTTAGTCTCTACTAGACACAGTAATTCCTCACATAATGCACTAAATGATATTCCTGCAGCAGCTGCTGCTTTCGGTACTAAACTAGTACCTGTCATACCAGGTATTGTATTCACTTCTAACACATAAGGATTATCATCCTCATCAAGCATGATATCCACTCTCGCAATGCCAGAGCATCTTAATGCATGAAAAGCCTCTAAAGCCACTTTTTGCACAAGAAAAGTAGTTTCCTCTGATAATCGAGCTGGCACAATATATTCAGTGGTTCCCTTTGTATATTTAGAATGATAATCATACCTTCCTGAAAAAGGAACTATTTCAATCACAGGCAATGCCTTTAAATCGTTATTACCTAAGATTGCAACGGTAAGTTCTCTTCCTTTTATAAATTCTTCAACTAAAATAGTATCGCTGTATTGGAAAGCCTGCTCAATTGCCTGAGACAAATTTTCACGTTCTTCAACGATGACAACACCAATACTAGATCCTTGAGATGAAGATTTTACTACAACCGGTATGCTAAAACCAGCAATAATTTCTGTTACTAAATCACGACTCAAGTCGGCTTTTGTAAATAAAAGAGAACGAGGTGTCGGAATGGAGGCGGACAAAAATATTCTTTTAGAGATACCTTTATCCATAGCCATCGCACTAGCTAGCACTCCTGACCCAGTATAAGGAATTCCTAACAATTCAAGTGCTCCTTGTAATACTCCATCTTCACCGTATTGACCATGAATCGCATTAAAAACAATTTCAATTTTTTCTTTAGTTAACTGTTCTACAAAACGTGCAGGATCAAGATCAATGCCTACTGCACCTTGATATCCGCTTTTCTGAAGTGCTGTTAAAATGGCTTTACCTGTATTTAAAGAAACCTCTCTTTCCGCTGATGGCCCCCCCATTACCACTGCAATTCTTTTGCTCTTCATACTATAAATCCCCCTAGTCCTTTTTATGGCGTGAAATATTTGCACCTAAACTTCTAAGTTTTTCTTCTAACGCTTCATATCCCCGATCGATATGATATACATTTTCTATTTCAGAAACGCCTTCTGCTGCCAAAGCCGCTAGAACTAATGCTCCACCAGCCCTAAGATCATGGGCAGCAACGATGGCTCCTGTTAATTTGGGTATACCGCGTATAATAGCAGTACGACCCTCTACTTTTATTTTAGCTCCCATACGCATTAATTCATCTACATGTTTAAAACGATTTTCAAAAATTGTTTCTGTTATAATACTCGTTCCTTTAGCATTTGTTACTAGAGATAACATCGGCGCTTGCAAATCCGTGGGAAAACCTGGATATGGTAATGTTTTAATATCAACACCACGCAAATCTCCCCCTCTTACCCGGATTGAATTGTTTCCAGTCGTAATTTTCACACCAATATCTTTTAGCTTATCTGTCACAGAAAAAATATGTTCTGATAATATATTCTCTACAACTACGTCACCATGGGTAATGGCTGCTGCAATCAGAAACGTACCAGCCTGAATACGATCAGACATGACAATATGTTCAGCAGGCGTTAATTTTTTTATACCATCAATTCTAATAGTATCAGTACCAGCTCCGATTACTTTAGCACCCATCTTATTAAGAAATACTTGCAAATCATATATCTCTGGCTCGCGGGCTGCATTTCGAATAATCGTTGCACCATTAGCTAATACTGCCGCCATCATAGCATTTTCCGTAGCACCTACACTAGGATAATCAAAATTAATTTCACCACCAGTCAGGCAAGTGGCTTGTGCTTCAATAAATCCAAAGTTTTCTTTAACTGATGCCCCAATTTTTTCTAATGCCTTTATGTGTAGATCAATGGGCCTTGGGCCAATCGCACAGCCTCCAGGATAAGAAAGTTTTACTTTATGAAATCGGCCTAACAATGGTCCCATCAAAAAGATAGATGCTCTCATCTCTCGCATTAAATGTTCTGGAATATCCGCATCCTGTACATTGGATGTATCAATTAATAATGTATTCTGTTCTCTAATAATTCTAGCCCCAAATAAGGTTAGAATATCTTGCATAACTTTAATATCTCGTAAGTAAGGAACGTCATGAATAATGCTTACACCAGAACATAATAGTGTTGCTGCCATAATCGGCAATATCGCATTCTTGGCTCCACTTATCCTAATCGTTCCATTTAACTGTACTTCCCCCTTGACGATAAATTTCTCCACCGTCTTCCCCCTCCTAGAAAAGTACAATCACCCTATACCTCAATTAGAAAACTTGGCTTACACCAAGTATCATCACAAATTTAAACAATCATTTAATATGTAATTAAATGATATTATAGGAACCCAATTTTCATAGAAACAAATGTCTCCCATTAGGGGAGACAAATTCTATAACTACTGTTTTTGCACTAAGGATTCAATTAGTTCTTCCCCTACACAGTAAACATTTCCAGCTCCCATGGTAATAACCAGATCACCAGGTTCAACAATTTGACTAAGATACCTAGCTATTTTATCTTTATCCGCAATATAGACTACCTTCTTACTCGTTTGGCGTTCAACCTCCTCTTTCAAGACCTCACCTGTGATCCCCGGAATTGGTGCTTCTCCCGCTGAATACACATCGGTAAGAACTAATATATCACTTGATTGAAAAGCAGAGCCAAATTCATTACGTAAAAATGCAGTGCGTGAATAGCGATGAGGTTGGAATACACAAATTAACCGATTCGGCTCTGTCTGGCGGGCTGCCAATAACGTAGTTGCAATTTCAGTAGGATGATGAGCATAATCGTCAATAATCCAAACTCCATTAATTCTAGCCTTCGTTTGAAAGCGGCGTTTAGCGCCTTGAAAATGAGCCAAACCTTCTGCAATTTCCTGGAAGGTAAGACCAATATTTAAACCAACAATAACAGCTGCTAAAGAGTTCCCCACATTATGTCTTCCTGGAACATTTATTTTAATAGACCCTAATAACTGTTCATTATGATATACATCATAAGCAGTCGTGGCTCCTTGAGTCGAAAGATTACGCGCCATGTATTGAGCAGTATGATCAATTCCATAAGAAATATAGGGACGATCTACTTCATTTACTAAATTTCGGATATTCTCGTTATCAAAGCATACAATACCCAAACCTATATTTGGTGGCAATTTATGTAAGAATTTTTTGAAAGTATCTAACACATTTTCCATCGTTTTATAAAAGTCCATATGATCATTCTCAATATTCGTAACTACGGCAATATGGGGTGAAAATTTCAAGAAGGAACCGTCGCTCTCATCTGCCTCAGCGACTAAATATTGACCTGATCCCAGTTTAGCATTGCCATTTAAATAATCAACTTCACCACCAATAATAACAGTCGGATCCACTCCTGCATGTTCAAGCATAACGGCAATCATCGATGTCGTTGTCGTCTTACCATGAGCACCAGCAACAGCAATCCCCTTATACTGTAACATTAAATATGCCACAATATCTGCACGATGAAAAACCGGAATTTGTTTTTTCCTTGCCAATTTAACCTCAGGATTGGTCTCAGGAATAGCTGTTGATATTACGATTGCTTGAGAATCTTGAAGATTCTCTTCATTGTGTCCTAAAAATATATGAGCCCCTATTTTTTCTAGTTTAGCAGTAGTCTCAGATTTAGTAAGGTCAGACCCTGAAACAATATATCCCATTTGTAGTAAGACTTTGGCAATTGCGCTCATACCAGCACCACCTATGCCAACGAAGTGAATTTTTTTTATATCTTTTAGCAAAAAATGTCTCCCCTTTCTTGGGCACCCTTACCTATCAGCTCTTATGCGTGTTTTATAGTATGCAGATCATCACAAGGGTGTTACAGCTTAATATTTAATGTTATTTAATCAGATTAAGAGCCATCTGGGCAATACTCTCAGCAGCCTTAGGGCGACCTATTTTTTTGCTTGCCAGAGACATCATATCTAATTTTTGCGGATTATTCATTAATTCACTAATGCTTTTAATTAATATATCATGATTGAGTTCTTTGTCATGAATGAGAATTGCCGCTCCTTGCCGCTCCATCGCCCTAGCGTTATACTCCTGATGGTTTTCTGCGGCGTATGGATAAGGAACTAATATCGAAGGAACCCCTCTTGCTGTTAATTCAGCTAGTCCAAGGGCACCAGCCCTAAAGATCGCAAGATCTGCTACGGCTAGTGCTTGAGGCATATTGTATAAATATGGTTTGATGATAATATTACCAGCTGCCGTTATATCTATACCACATTGCGTAAATTTTCCAACTATGCCATTATACTCGCTTTGCCCAGTAACATGCAATAGTTGTATCTCTTTGCTGCCTGCAAAAAACTGATGAACCTTTATCATGGCCTGATTAATGCTGCGAGCCCCTCTGCTGCCGCCGGATATCAATATCGTACGTTTGGTCGGATCAAGACCAAGAGCCGCTATGCTTTCTTCTCGGCTGGCAGATATAACTTCTTGACGTATGGGATTTCCAGTAAAAAACAGTTTATTTTGATTTGGAAAATTTTCACTTGCTTCTGTAAACCCTAAAGCGATCTTATCGACAAAACGAGATAAAATTTTATTCGTAATACCAGGAATTACATTTTGTTCCTGAATCATTGTTGGAATTTTAAGTAGGCTGGCTGCTAATAAAACAGGCCCACAAACATAACCGCCTGTCCCAATAACAATATCGGGCTTAAACTGCCGAATAATTTTCTGAGACTGCCAAATACTTCCTATTGTTTTGGCTATAGTTTGTATGTTCTTTACCGACAAACGTCGCTCAAATCCTGCTACATCTATAAACTGAATCGTAAATCCTTCTTTAGGTATAATGTCAGCTTCTAAACCACTTTGAGTACCTATAAACAATACTTCGCAGTATTTAACTTTCTCTCGTAACGCCTCAGCGATAGTAATGGCGGGGTAGATGTGGCCACCTGTTCCCCCGCCAGACATAATAATCCGCATATCGGACTTGCCCCCTTAACTCCAAAAATAACTTCGGTTATTTTATCAGAAATTCTTACCACCAGCCACCCTATTTATCATGAATATATCTTGATATATTTAACAATATTCCTACCCCGAGCAAAGTAAAAATTAATGCAGAGCCACCAAAACTAATAAACGGTAAGGGGATTCCTGTTACCGGCATAGAAGCTGTAACCACAGCTATGTTCATCAGAGCTTGCATAATAATCATTGTAGTTAAACCAGCAGCTAATAGACTTCCATAAATATCTGGTGCAGAAATAGCTATTTTAAATCCACGCCAAGCAAATAAAAAGAACAACAAAATTACTGTTACCGTACCAATGAAACCAAGCTCCTCACCTAGAATCGCAAAAATAAAATCGGTATGAGGCTCTGGTAGATATAAAAACTTTTCTCTACTACGTCCAAGTCCCACACCAAACAAACCGCCTGAACCAAGAGCATAAAGAGATTGGATAATATGGTAACCCGTATTGAGAGGATCAGCCCAAGGATCATTAAAAGCCAGTAATCGTTTTAGACGATAAGGCTCTAAGAGAATGGCTGCAATAATTCCAGTAACACCAACAAGACCTAGAGAGGTTAAGTGAGATAATCTTGCACCTGCAGTAAACAACAATATAAAAACTGTCCCACCAATTGCTAATGCTGTACCAAGATCAGGTTCTTTCAGAATTAAGCCAAAAATAACTAATAAGATAAGTAATTGAGGTACAACCCCTTTGATAAATGAGCTTATTTTTTCTTGATTGCGAGCTAAGCTAGCGGAAGAATATAAAACCATGCTTAGTTTGGCAATTTCCGATGGTTGTAAATATAAGGAACCAAATCCAAGCCACCTGCGCGCTCCATTTACGACTTTACCAAATCCAGGTATAAGTACCAAGATTAAAAGTACTATTGTTAATAGCAATGTAGGTTTTGCAAATTTGCGCCATACATGATAATCCACATTTAGTGTTACCAGCATTACCGTGACTCCCAAAGTTACCCAAATAAGCTGTCTCTTTAAAAAATAATAACTATCATCAAAGTTGACATAGGCTGAGACTGCGCTCGAACTATACACCATTACAACACCAAAGCTTAATAATGCAATAACAGCAAAAAAAAGAATAAAATCCGGCGACTTAGGTCTAACCGCCAAAGGAATTCCCTCCCATCATTGAATGCCACTCACATTCAACTCAACATTATTCAATGATATTTTCTTATAATTCATAAACTAATCTTTTGAATACTTTTCCTCGTTCTTCATAACTCGTAAACATGTCATAACTAGCACATGCCGGAGATAATAACACGACTTGCGGTTCCTTTGCAAGGTGATATGCTAATTGTACAGCTTCAGACAAACTATTTACATTATGGATTTGCGATACATCATGCTTAATTGCCGCTGCTTCAAATCTCTCTTGAGCCTCACCTAATAAAATTAAATGCTCCACCTTTTCTTTGATCAATTTCATAAAAGCAGTTAAATCTGTATTTTTATCCCGTCCGCCTGCAATTAATATGATAGGTTGTTCAAAAGCCTCTAAGGCTTTAATTGATGACTCAGGATTCGTTGCTTTCGAGTCATTATAGTAAGGCACACCGTTGACCACTGTTACTTTTTCAATTCGATGCTCAACACCTGTAAATTTGAATAAGGTCTGCACCATAGAAATTAAAGTAACACCTGCAAAGAAGGCAACACCACAAGCGGCGAGAACATTTTCAATATTATGTCCACCTCTAAGTTGTATTTTACTAATTGGACATACAATATATGTTTTTTCTTGCCACTTAATAATGATCATTCCATCTTTTACAAATATTCCTGAATCTAATTCTACCTTCCTGCTAAAAAAGAAAACTTTAGAAGGAACTTTGTTCGCCATTTCTCGTACAGTTACATCATCATAATTTAGAACGATATAATCATCTTTTGTTTGATTTGCAAAAATACGTTCTTTCATCGCAATATAATTCTCTAGCGAATGATGTCGATCCAGATGATCAGGGGTTATATTTAAAATAGCAGCCACACGAGGCCTAAAATGAATACTACCTTCTAATTGAAAGCTGGATATTTCAGCTACAACTATACCATTTTCCCCCACTTCAGCCACTTCTTGTGACAAGGCTAAACCAATATTTCCTCCTACAACTACATTGCGATCTGTTGTTTTTACCATTTCACCAATCAATGTTGTCGTTGTCGTCTTACCATTTGTACCTGTAATAGCCACAATAGGTGCTGTACACAATTGATATGCTACTTCAATTTCACTCATGACTTTAATATTTTTAGCTTTAGCTATTTTTACTAATGGAATTTCAATTGATATCCCAGGAGACAGTACGATATAGTCTATATCCTGAAGCAATTCCTCTCCCTGTTGACCTAACGCCAGGGTTACTCCACATTGATGTATGGCCGAGAAATCCTTATTCTTTAATAATTCCGCTGATTTAGAATCACTTAATGTTACCTGTGCTCCACGGTTTTGTAAAACACAGGCAACAGAGATACCGCTGATACCAGCACCAAGTACTAAGATCTTTGTTCCCTTAAAATGCATTTTATATTCCTCCAGTTTGACTAACGACTAGAATAATTAAAGCGATAAGGCTGCAAACAACTCCTGCTAACCAAAATACCGTAACTACTTTTTTTTCAGACCAACCTGACAATTCGAAATGATGATGTATGGGACTCATACGAAAGACTCGCTTGCCTGTTAACTTAAATGAAACCACTTGAATAATTACAGAACAGGCTTCAAGTACAAAAACGCCACCAACAATAACAAGTAATAGTTCCGTTTTTGTCATTACTGCCACAGCAGCCAAGGCTCCCCCTAAAGCCAATGAACCAGTATCCCCCATAAACACTTTGGCAGGATTTGCATTATATTTCAAAAAGCCAAGGCTTGCACCAGCTAATGCTACACAAAAAATAGCCAAGTCAGGTTTTGCAAAACTCATAGCAATAACCGCATATGCTACTGCTGCCACCGTAGTCGTGCCAGCGGCCAAACCATCAAGTCCATCTGTAAGATTCACAGCATTGGTAGTACCTATCAAAACTAAAAAAATTAACACATAGTACAATGGTCCAAAGTCAACAGTAAAGCCTAATAAAGGTACCCATACATCAGTACCCCGTCCCATATAATTAGTAACAATATACGCCAAGGCTACAGCCATAAAAATTTGCCCTAATAGTTTTTGCCTTGCTTTTAGTCCTAACGAACGTTTTAAGACAACTTTAATAAAATCGTCTAAAAAACCAATTAGCCCATGCCCAATGGTTACAAATAAGGCTAACCAAATTTCCGGGCTCTTACCACCATAAATAAGAACAGGAATAATAAGAGCAATTAAGATAATAATACCACCCATTGTCGGTGTACCAGCTTTAGCATAATGACTTTCAGGACCTTCCGGTCTAATACTTTGCCCAAACTTCAACCTGCTAAGTGCAGGAATTATCAGGGGTCCGATAATTAAAGCTATGATGAATGCCATCGCTGAAGCATATAACAACTCCTGCATATTCAACCTCCAAACCCTTCAGATCCTGTTTTAAAAATATTTTCACTAGACGCTTAGCATCTTTGCATTCTTAAAACAGCTTTTTATAAGAACATATTAATAATCTTTTCCATTTTCATTCCTCTTGATCCTTTTATCAAGATCGTATCACCAGGCATAAGCAGCTTCTTTAATTCTGCTTGCGCTTGTTCATGATTAGAGCAGACCACAACCTG
>Ga0316600_10001258_pt1 | contig 11635 bp, 10 predicted proteins | sample OWC_soil_day5_CT_FD_207652 | JGI IMG/M metagenome (GOLD analysis project Ga0316600, IMG submission 207652) | Wetland soil microbial communities from Old Woman Creek delta, Ohio, United States - OWC_soil_day5_CT | ecosystem: Environmental > Terrestrial > Soil > Wetlands | place: USA: Ohio...
GCCGGGCGCGGGGGTACGTCCCCGCCCCGGTCTCCCTGGGCCGGCCGTTCCCCGACGTGGCGGGGTTGGGGTGCGAGCTGAAGGCCACCTTCTGCCTCGTCAAGGGCAACGCTGCGTACCTCTCCCAGCACCTCGGGGACCTGGAGGAGGTGACGGTCCGGGAGTTCTACGAGGAGGCGTTCCGTTTTTTTTGCGAATTCCTCGACGTGCGCCTTCGCGCCGCCTGCCACGACCTGCACCCCGGATACTTCACCACGGCATTCGCGCCCCGTTCTGGCGCGGGGCGGCTGTTCGCCCTCCAGCACCACAAGGCGCACGTGTACTCCGTGCTGGCGGAGACCGGGTTCTCCGGGAAGGCGGTGGGTGTTGCCTTCGACGGGACGGGGTACGGCGAGGACGGCGCGATCTGGGGCGGCGAGTTCTTCGCGGTGGACGGGATGGAGGTGACGCGCGCGGGACACCTTGCCTGCTTCCCCCTCCCCGGCGGGGACGCGGCCGTCCGCGAGCCCTGGCGCACCGCCCTCTCCCTGGTTCGGGAGGCGCTGGGGCGCGAAGAGGCCGAGGCGGTGGCGCGCGAGCGGTTCCCGGAGGTTTCCGCGGACGCGGCCCGCCTTCTCCTCGACGCCCTGGAGAAAGGGATCAACGTGGTGCCCACCTCCAGCGCCGGCCGGCTCTTCGACGCCGTTTCCGCCCTCTGCGGGCTGTGCCCCCGGGCAAGCTACGAGGGGCAGGCGCCGATGCGGCTGGAGGGGGCCGTCGCCCGCGGCCGTGCCGGGACGTATCCGTTCACGCTGGCCGGGGAGGACGGGAAAGTTACGGTACACTGGAAAGATCTGGTCGAAGGGGTGGTCTCCGACGCGAGACGGGGAATCCCGGCGGGGACGGTCGCCCGCCGGTTCCACGATACCCTGGCCGCCGCGATCCTCGCTGCGGTGTCGCGGCTTGCGGAATCGTCCGGCGCCCGGCACGTCATCCTTTCCGGCGGCGTGTTCCAGAACGTGACGCTGCTCTCCGCGGTCCTTTCGGGATTGCGGAAACGGGGGATGGCCCCGCTGATCCATCGGAAGGTTCCCGCGAACGACGGCGGGATCTCACTCGGCCAGGCGTACTACGCGGCCCAGCGGGTCGCGGGGGGGTAGGGACATGTGCCTGGGGGTTCCCGCGAGAGTCATGGAGCGGAGCGGCGACGCCGCGATCGTGGAACTGGGGGGCGTCCGCCGGGAGATCTCGCTCATGCTCCTCGACGACGTCTCCGTCGGGGAGTGGGTCATCGTCCATGCCGGCTTCGCCATCGAGAGGCTCTCGGAGGAGGAGGCGGAGCAGACCCTCTCCCTGCTCCGCGAGATCGCGGATGCTTTTTGATGCTGCAATTCATAAATCCGCCCGCATTCGAGCGCCGCTGCATCCGCTCCGACTGCGTTGCGCTCCCTCACCGTACTTTCCCAGTACGCCTCGGTCGCGCGCCTCGCCGGCGCGGCGCATCGACGCTCTCGATGCTTGGGCGCATTTATGAACTGCAGCATCCGATACATTGACGAGTTCCGGGACCCGGCGACCGCGAGGGCGCTGATCGGGCGGATCCGGCAGGACGCGGGGGACCACCCGGCGCGCCTGATGGAGGTGTGCGGCACCCACACGGTCGCCATCGCCCGCAGCGGCATCCGCCCTCTCCTGTCCGGCGCCGTGACGATGGTGTCCGGCCCCGGCTGCCCCGTCTGCGTCACGCCGGACGGGTACATCGACGCGGCGATCGCCCTCGGGCGGGAGAAGGGCGCGCTGCTCGCCTCCTTCGGCGACATGCTCCGCGTCCCCGGAAAAACGTCCTCTCTCGAGAGGGAAAAGGGGAAAGGGCTGGACCTCCGCGTCGTGTACTCCCCGCTGGATGCCGTCGCGCTGGCGGCGGAAACGCGGAGCCGCGAGGTGGTGTTCCTGGGCGTGGGGTTCGAGACCACGGCCCCCGCCATCGCGGGCGCCATCCGGACGGCCGCGCAGCAAAGGGTCGCGAACTTCTCCGTCCTCTCCTCCGTGCGGACCATCCCGGAGGCGATGGGAGTCCTGGCAGCAGATCCCGAGGTTCGCATCGAGGGATTCCTGTGCCCCGCCCACGTCTCCGCCATCATCGGCGCGGACGCCTACCTGCCGGTCGCGGAAGCGCACCGGATCCCGTGCGTCGTCGCCGGCTTCGAGCCGCTCGACATCCTCATGGGGATCTCCATGCTCGTGCGGCAGATCCGCGAGGGGGCGGCCCGGGTGGAGAACGAGTACACGCGGGTGGCCACGCGCGGAGGGAACCGGAAGGCGCAGGAACTGGTCGCGGATGTCTTCGTGCCGTGCGACACGGGTTGGCGCGGGATCGGGGTCATCCGGGCTTCCGGCCTTCGGATATCGGAACGGTACGCCGCCTTCGACGCGGAGGGGAAGTTCGGCGTCCCCGTGGTCTACACCCCCGAAAGGACAGCGTGCCGGTGCGGCGACGTGCTGAAGGGAAAGATCCTCCCCGGCGACTGCCCCCTCTTCGGGAAGGCGTGCGTGCCGGACGAGCCGTACGGCCCCTGCATGGTCAGCAGCGAGGGGACGTGCGCCGCCCATTATAGATACGGAGCCTCCTGACACCCCGATGCACGACAAGATCCTCCTGTCGCACGGCGAGGGCGGCAAGCGCACCCGCGACCTGATCACGAAGGTCATCGCGCGGTATTTCGACAACCCCGTTCTCGCCCCGTTCCTCGACTCCGGGCTGCTGGGGAGGATCGAGGGCGAGATCGCCTTCACCACGGACGGGTACGTGGTGACGCCTCCCTTCTTCCCCGGGGGGGACATCGGGAGACTCGCCGTATGCGGCACCGTCAACGACCTGGCGGTATGCGGGGCGAGGGCCCTCGCGATCTCCTGCGGCCTCATCCTCGAGGAGGGGCTGCCTCTCGAAACGCTGGAGCGGGCGCTCTCGGCGATGAAGGATGCGGCGGCCGAGGCGGGGGTATTGGTCGCCTGCGGAGACACCAAGGTGGTCGAGCGGGGGAAGGGAGACGGAATCTTCATCACCACCGCAGGGCTAGGCGTCACGGTGGACGGCTGGAAGCCCTCCCCGTCGGGCATCCGGCCCGGAGACCGGATCCTCCTCACGGGGACGATGGGGGACCACCACGTGGCGGTACTGGTCGCGCGGCAGGGGCTGTCGATCGAAGCCCCGGTGCTCTCGGACGTCGCCCCCCTTTCGGGGCTCCTCCTGCCGGTGCTCGAGCGGTTCGGAGGCGGGGTGCGGTTCCTCAGGGACCCGACCCGCGGCGGGGTGGGCGTCACCCTCAACGAGATGGCTGGGGCGGCTTCGGCCCGGTTCGTGCTGGAGGAGGCGCGCCTTCCCGTCCGGGAGGCGGTGCGGGGCGTGTGCGAAATCCTGGGGTTCGACCCGCTCTACCTCGCCAACGAGGGGAAGGCGGTGCTGATCGTGGATGGCGTGCTGGCGGGGGACGTTCTGGCTGCCCTGCGGGAGCACCCGTACGGCCGCGAGGCCGTCCTCATCGGCGAGGTCGAGAAGGGAGCGCCCGGCGTGCGGATGCGGACCCTCTCAGGGGGGCTGCGCGCAATCGACTACCCGGTGGGGGACCAGCTCCCGCGTATCTGCTGAAATGGCTGTCCTGATCTACGATGCGGATTGTGCTGTATGCAGGGGCGCTATGGACTGGGTGCGCCGGAACGCGTCGTCCCGGGGCGCCTTCGAATTCCTCCCGTGCCGCTCGGAGGAAACGCGGCGACGGTTCCCGGCCGTCGGGGAAGCCGAATGTCTCCGGGCCGTGCACCTCGTCCTGCCCGACGGCGCGGTCCTGGCCGGGGAGCAGGCATTGCCGGAAATCGTGCGCCGGCTCCCCCGCTGGCGGCGCGCCGCCCCCCTCTTCTCCCTTCCGGGGGCCGGGTTCCTCTCCCGCCTCCTCTACCGGTGGTTTGCCGCCCGCCGGCACCGCATGTAGCCGGATCAGGAAACCAGCTTCAGGAAGTTGTCGAGGTGACGCGGGTCGAACTCCGTACCGCGGCCTTCCCTGAGGATCCCGACGGTCGTCTCCTGGTCGAGGCTGGCGCGGTACGGGCGGTACGTCCGGAGGGCGTCGTACACGTCGGCGATCTGGGTCATGAGGGAGACCGGGTGAAGTTCCTCCGGGTACCGCACCTTCGGGTAGCCCGATCGGTTGTACCGGATATGGTGCTCGTAGCAGACGATCACCGGCAGGTCGCTGTCGAGGGCGAGTTTCCTCAGGTGGAAGGCCCCGAGGGCGGGGTGGAGGGACATCCGGGCGAACTCCTCCCGGTCCAGCTTCCCCGGTTTGTTCAGGATCTCCCCGGGGATGAGCTCCTTCCCGATGTCGTGGAGCAGGGCGGCCAGCCCGACGTCGCGGATCATGTTGTCGGGAAATCCCTGCCGCGCCGCCTGCGCCACCACCATCACGCAGACGTTCAGCGAGTGGGTGACGGTGTAGTCGTCGTGGGACTGCAGGCTGAGCAGCCGGTCGATGAGATACTCCTCCTGCCGCAGCGCCTTCATTACCGCGGCCACGATGTCGCGCCCCTGCCGGACGTCCCCGCGGCGGGAGTCCGTCGCGAGGGACCGCAGGACATCCTTCAGGACGTCCGCGGTCCCGGCGAGCAGCTGCGGCGGGACCTCCATCGCCGGCAGCTCGATCGGGACCGCCTCCCCCATCCCCGTGATCCGGCCGAAGGTCAGGGATCGCCACTCCTCCGGGGCGTCCGGCGTGGAGCACGAGACCCAGGTGACGAACCGCTTCAGCTCCGCGGCTTCGATCCCATTGTCGATGACCACCTTCTCGATCCCCCGCTCGCTCATTTTCCGGATCAGCCGCCGGATCCCCGTGGTCGTGGCCAGGAAGGGGATCTGGTCGATCACCACCTGGTCGCCCAGGAAGCCGATGGTGAGCTTCCCGAGCCGCTTCGCCTCCTCCTGGAGGCGCCGGTGGAGCCGGGACAGCGGCTCCCGGACGAACTGGTGCGACTCGGGGTAGACCGACACCGCCTGGAACAGCTGCACCAGGTCGGAGAGGAGCGACTGGAATTCGTCCCGCGCCTTCACGTCTTCCCCTTCGTCCGAAGCAGCGCGTCGCAATGCTCCCGCACCGCGGCCCGTCGGGACATCCTCCCCCGGTGCAGGTACGACAGCGCATCCGCGCCGCCGATCCGGGAGAGAGCGCTCGCCGCGTCGATCCGGATCGGGTCCTCCTTCGGAGAGGGGAACATGGATTCCGACTGGAGGATTCTGCCGAGGGCGGAGACGGCGTCCGGGTCCGTCGCCCGGAGCTTCCCGAGCGCCTGGATCGCCTCGCGCCGGACCCGGTATTCCTTGTGGGAAACCATGCGGACCAATCCGGGCACCGTCGCGGGCATGCCGATCTCCCCGAGGAGGAGGCAAAGGTTCCGGAGGAAATACCACGGGAGATCCCGGAACCGCTCGAGGATGGAGGGAACCGCAGGGTCCCCGATCCGGATGAGGAGGGTGAGCAGGACTCTCCGCATCCCCTTGTCGGGCTCCTCGAGGAGACGGTCCAGGAGGGGGTCCGCGGACCGGGCGCCGTGCTTCACGAGGAGATCGAGCCCCTCGCCGCACTCCCTCGCCGCGGCCGGATCGGCCAGACAGATCTCCGCGAGACGGCGGAAATCCACGGCGTCGAGGGCCCTCGAGACCGCCTCCCGGCGTTCCCCGGGGCCCGACTCTCCGGCGGCCGTGACGGCGTCGAGGGTGCGCCCCAGCAGGTCAAATTCCCGCTCCTCGATCTGCCCGGGCACCGCCTCCGCCACCGCCGCGAGGAGATCCCGGAACTCCCGGTCCTCCCACTCCTGGGTGAGGAGTTCGAGGAGGACGGCGAGCCCTTTCCGCCGCAACGCCTTCGGCTCGAGGAACGGCGCCAGCGCCGGGTCGACCTGCAGGGAAGACTTCCGTTCCATCGCGGGCCGGCCCGGGACGCCCGACAGGGACTCGAGGAAACGCGAGTGGTCGTCCCCCAGGTACGCCTCCTCCGAGCGTTCGAGGAGCAGCCTCTCGACTGCCTCCCAGGTCTTCCCGGAGTAATAGTTCTTGGCCTGGCGCCCTTCCGTGGACATGGTTTCCAGGAGGGGGACCAGGGACCCTTCTACGTCCCTCCCCGCCGCGATGACCCGGAAGGCCTGCAGTAGGCGCTTCCCGCCTTTCTTCTCCATGGAGAGGATCCCCGCCAGCAACTCGAGGAACTCGGCGTCGGTGTACCCTTCCGCGAGGGAGCGCGCAAGCGAGGAGTAGAAGTCCGGGGCGGATTCCTCTTTCCCCCAGCCGTACTCCGCGCCGCCGTCTCCGAAACCTTCCTCGAGGGATTCCAGGACCTGCTTTCTCCGGTCCTCCGGCAGCGCCTTGAGCGTCTGTCCCAGGCGCTGGAACATCCGCAGGAACACCTCCTTCGAGACGGCTTCCTGCGGGGCTTCCCCCGCAACCGCAGCGGGACCTGCGCCGCGCGCGCGCCCCCCCACCCGGCGGAGGATGAGCGGCAGGATTTCCGGATACTCCGACAGCTCCTCCGCGATCCATTGCCCGGCCTTTTCCTCCCCCCGGGGATCCGACAGGAGCGCCCTCCAGATCGTCTCCTCCCGGTCCGTCCCGTCCCCCACCGGATCCCGTCCGATGATCCCGCGGGAGAGGATCTCCCGGTAATTCACCGGGGAGATGCAGATCCCCCGGATCCCCTCCCTTTGCAGGAACCCCTCGGGAATCTCCTCGATCTTCCCCGACTGCAGGTCCCGCAGGCACCGGTAGAAGGCGGCAAGACCGTCGGGAGTCGTCTCGGGGCCGAACCCGATCGTCGCCACGTGATGGCGGTACAGCCCTTCCGCGAAGGCGAGGACCATGGGGTGGCGGGTCTCGAAGAACCGGTCCCGGTAGAGGACCTTGCCCCGGGCGACGCCGAGAAGGAGCACCCCCGAGGGTTCCTTCGCGGCCTGCGCCGCGATGAGGGAGTGGAGAGCCTCTACCCGCTCCCGGAGAAAGGGGTGACCGTGAGCATACATGGAGGTCCATTGATGGAGCCGGGCAAGCTCGAGCATCAGCTGCTCGACCTGCGGTTCGAACTCCGAAACGGGAGCCTGCATCTCCACCCGGGCGCACCTCTCCTGGCCGGTCGCCAGTCAGGTTCCCTATCGGAAGTCCGGGGGGGAAAAATCAGGAAACGTTACGGCCGGCCCTCCGTTGCCGGAGAAATCCCCCGGTAGCCGGGAATGCGGTGGATTGCGGGAAAAAACACGCTATACTGTTCGCATTTTCCACCCGGAAGGAACGTCCAACAGATCAGGGGCCGCTGCGCGGGCGGGGCCCTCTCAAAACAACAGAAAGAGGAGGACAGACCATGAAACTCCGTACCTGCCTCGCGCTGTGCCTGCTGGCCGCGTTCGTGGCGGCGACCCCCTGCTTCGCCGAGGAGCTCGCCGGGACGCTAAAGAAGGTGAAGGAATCCGGGGAAATCGCGATGGGGATCCGGGAGTCGTCGTATCCCCTCTCGTACCTCGACGACAGGCAGCAGCCGATCGGCTACCACATCGACGTCTGCAACAAGATCGTGGACGCGGTGAAAACCCAGCTCAAGATGCCCGGCCTCAAGGTGAAGCACCAGCCGGTGACCTCCCAGAACCGGATCCCCCTCGTCAGCAACGGCACGGTGGACCTCGAGTGCGGCTCCACCACCAACAACGAGGCGCGGCAGCGGCAGGTCTCCTTCGTCAACACCACCTTCGTCACCAACGTGCGGATGGCGGTGAAGAAGGCGTCCGGAATAACGAGCCTCGCCCAGCTCGGCGGGAAGCCGGTGGCCACCACTTCGGGGACCACGTCGGTGCAGCTGATGCGGGCCCACGAGAAGGGGAAGCACATCGACTTCAAGGAAGTGTACGGAAAGGACCACGCCGACTCCTTCCTCCTCCTGGAGACCGACCGGGCTGTGGCGTTCGTCATGGACGATAACCTGCTCGCGGGCCTTATCGCCACCTCCAAGAACCCCGGGGAGTACGCGATCGTAGGCGAGGTGCTCAGCGTGGAGCCCATCGCCGCCATGATCCGCAAGGACGATCCCCAGTTCAAGAAACTGGCCGACGACACGGTGAAGGGGCTGATGAAGAGCGGGGAGCTGGACAAGCTATACGCCAAGTGGTTCATGTCCCCGATACCGCCGAAGAACATCAGCATGAACTTCCCGATGAGCGAGAAGCTCAAGGAGCTCATCAAGAACCCGAGCGACGCGCCGGCAGAGGCGTACAACAAGAAGTAGCGCGAACCCGGGGCGAGGGGACGTCCCCCGCCCCGGCACTTCACCGGGATCCGGCGAGGCGGGATGAACTACCACTGGAACTGGGGGATCTACTTCGAGCAGATCAAGGGCGGGGAGGAGACGTACCTCTCCTGGCTGATCACGGGGCTAGGGTGGACCGTCAGCGTTTCCCTGAGCGCCTGGGTCATGGCGCTCGTGATCGGTTCCGTCGTCGGGACGGTCCGGACGGCGCCGCGCCCCTGGCTGGTCCGCCTCTGCAACGTGTACGTGGAGCTGTTCCGGAACGTCCCGCTGCTGGTGCAGATGTTCCTCTGGTTCTTCGTTTTCCCGGAGCTCCTCCCCCCGAAGCTCTCCCTCTGGGTCAAGCAGGATATGCCCGCGAAGGAGTTCTTCACCGCTACGATCAGCCTGGGCCTGTTCACCTCCGCCCGGATCGCGGAGCAGGTCCGGGCGGGGATCCAGAGCCTTCCCCGCGGGCAGCGCCACGCGGGTCTCGCGATGGGCTTCACCCTCCCGCAGACGTACCGGTATGTGATACTCCCCATGGCGTTCCGGATCATCATCCCCCCGCTCACCTCGGAGTTCATGAACGTCTTCAAGAACTCCTCGGTGGCCTTCGCCATCGGCGTGCTGGAACTGACCTTCCAGGCCCGCCAGATGCAGGAGGACTCGGAGCAGGGGATCGAGACGTACCTCGCCGTCACCATCCTCTATTTCCTGTGCGCCTTCCTCGCCCACCGCGGCATGTCGTGGATCGAGAAGCGGACGCGGGTGCCCGGCTACATCGCCGCGGCGAAATAGGGGAAGGCGCGGATGTTCGGACAGCTCGACCTCTCCGTCATCAGGCCGAGCCTGGGTTTCATCTGGACCGGCCTCCTCTTCAGCGCGAACCTCACCCTGATCGCCATGAGCGGGGGGATCCTCCTCGGGACGCTTCTCGCCATGGCGCGCCTGGCCAGCCTGGGCCCCTTGACCCGGATCGCCTCGGCGTACGTGAATCTGATGCGCTCCATCCCGCTGGTCATGGTGATCCTCTGGTTCTTCCTCGTGATCCCGCTCGTTACCGGGAAGCCGCTCGGCGCCGAACGGTCCGCCATCATCACGTTCACCGCCTTCGAGGCGGCGTACTACAGCGAGATCATGCGCGCCGGGATCCAGAGCGTCTCAAGGGGGCAGGTGAGCGCGGCGCAGGCCCTGGGGATGACCTACTGGCAGATGATGGCTCTGGTTGTGCTCCCCCAGGCGTTCCGGAACATGCTGCCCATCCTGCTCACTCAGACGATCATCCTGTTCCAGGACACCTCGCTGGTGTACGCCATCGGCGCCAAGGACCTGCTGAAGGCCGCCGAGATCGCCGGGAAGAACTACAACCGGCCGATCGAGATGTACCTGTTCGCCGCGGTCATCTACTTCGTCCTCTGCATCACGCTGTCCACGCTGGTCAAGCGCCTGCAGAAGAAAATCGCCGTCGTCCGCTGACGGGTCCCGGAGAGGCACCATGGCCATGATCGAGATCCAGGACGTGAGCAAGTGGTACGGAGAATTCCAGGTCCTCGCCGACTGTTCCTCCAAGGTGGAGAAAGGGGAGGTGGTCGTGGTGTGCGGCCCCTCCGGATCGGGCAAGTCGACGCTCATCAAGTGCGTCAACGGCCTGGAGCCGTTCCAGAAGGGCGAGGTCTTCGTGAACGCCGTCCCGGTGAGGGATCCCAAGACGAACCTCAACAAGCTCCGCGCACACGTGGGCATGGTGTTCCAGCACTTCGAGCTGTTCCCCCACATGACGGTCATCGAGAACCTGACCGTCGGGCAGGTCAAGGTCCTCGGCCGGAAGAAGGAAGAGGCGGCGCAGAAGGCGGTCTCCCTCCTCGACCGGGTAGGGCTGAAGACGTTCGCGGACAAGCACCCCGCCCAGCTCTCCGGCGGCCAGCAGCAGCGGGTGGCGATCGCGAGGGCGCTCGCGATGGACCCGATCTGCATGCTCTTCGACGAGCCGACCTCGGCCCTCGACCCCGAGATGATCGGAGAGGTCCTCGCGGTCATGCAGGACCTGGCGAAGGAGGGGATGACGATGATGGTCGTCACCCACGAGATGGGGTTCGCGAGAAACGTGGCCCACCGGGTGATCTTCATGGACAACGGGCGGATCGTCGAGGACACCACGAAGCAGGAGTTCTTCGGTACGCCCCGCTCGGAGCGCGCCCAGCTGTTCCTCTCGCGAATCCTCTCCCACTGACCGGGGCCCCATGCCGCCGGAGAAGGAGCGGCTGCTCCGCTGCTTCCGCGCCGCCGTGGCCGCGGCCGATCCGGCGCGGCTCGTGGCGTCCGCGCTGCGGCTCGACGGAGATTCCCTGACCCTTTCCGCCCCCGGGGTGCGCAGGACGGCATCCCTCGCGACCATACGCCGCATCTTCCTGGCCGGCGGGGGGAAGGCGGGGCGGGCGTTGGGCGAAGCGACCCTTGCGGCCCTCGGCGGGCGCGTCGCTTCCGGGGTAATCGCCGTGTCCCGGGGGGCTGGGGGCGGGGCCGGACCGGTCCGGTTCGTCGAGGCCGGGCACCCTTTGCCAGACGACGGCAGCCGGACGGCGGCAAGGGAAATCCGTTTCCTCCTGGCCGGAGCCCGGGAAGGCGATCTCGTGATCGCCCTCGTGTCGGGAGGCGGCTCCGCGATGGTCTCCGCCCCCGCCGACGGGGTTTCTGCGGAGGAGAAAGCGGAGGTCGTCCGGCGGCTCCTGTCGGCGGGGGCGGACATCGCCTCGCTCAACTCGGTCCGCAAGCACCTCTCCGCGGTGAAGGGAGGGTTGCTGGCCCGCGCGGCCCGGCCCGCCGCCGTCTGGGCCCTGCTCCTGTCCGACGTCCCCGGGGACGATCCGTCCGTCATCGCATCCGGCCCCTTCTCTCCCGACCCGACCACCTACGCCGACGCGGAGGCCGTCCTGGCGCGTCACGGCGTGCTGGACACCGTCCCCGCGTCGGTGCGGCGGCACCTCGCGGCGGGAGCCGCGGGAACGATCCCGGAGACGCCGAAACCCGGGGATTCCGCGTTCGAACGGGCCACGTGCGCGATCGTCGGGTCGAACCGGACGGCGGTGGAGGCGGCGGCGAGGGCGGCGAAGGAGGACGGCGCGGAAGTCGTGTTTCTTCCGGGGTTCCTGCATGGCGAGGCCCGCGACCGCGCGCGGGCCTTCTGCGTCCGTCTCCGGGAAGCGGCCGCTTCCCTTTCGCCGGGCCGTGCGGTGTTCATGGTGGCCGGCGGCGAGACGACGGTGACCGTGTGCGGAAACGGCATCGGGGGCCGGAGCCAGGAGTTCGCCCTCGCGGCGGCGGTTGCGCTGGCCGGGTGCGAGGGGATG
>Ga0316600_10001260_pt1 | contig 11628 bp, 6 predicted proteins | sample OWC_soil_day5_CT_FD_207652 | JGI IMG/M metagenome (GOLD analysis project Ga0316600, IMG submission 207652) | Wetland soil microbial communities from Old Woman Creek delta, Ohio, United States - OWC_soil_day5_CT | ecosystem: Environmental > Terrestrial > Soil > Wetlands | place: USA: Ohio...
GTCTGAGAAAAATGACTTTTTCAGCAAACTGTTAGAAAGCAACCAGCGTCTTGCCTCCTGTCAAAAATAGAGATCGCGTTTCCCTTGCTCAATCTGTACCAGACGATCCCTTGTTTCGTCTCGCCGTTTCCCCTCAGGGATGTCTTCCAAGTTTTTCTCAATCAATGCTAAACCGGCGGTGCGTGTCTCCGGGGTGGCGTAGTCCTCTAGGTATTCCTTAAAGGTCAGAATGGCATTGGGCAGACAGAATTGTTTGATGAGGCCCGGTTTGGCCAGGTCCATAAAGTCTTCTCCCGTCCGGCCTAAACGGTAGCAACCCGTACAGAAGGACGGCACGTAGCCCATCTTGACGACGTCGAGAATCACTTCATCGAGGGTTCGATGGTCACCTAGCTGAAATTGAGCACCTGCCGGTTGTCCTTCCGTATAACCCCCTGGATTGGTTCGACTTCCGGCGCTGATCTGAGAAACGCCCAGGGCAAAGGTCTCCGCTCTTATCTCCGCCGACTCTCGCGTGCTCATGATCATGCCGGTGTAGGGAACGGCCAGCCTTAAGGTGGCGACGAGCTTCTTGAAATCTGCATCGGAAACAGGATGGGGAGGATTCGAAGCAACGACCGATCCTTCTGCCGGCTCAAGGCGTGGAACACTGATCGTATGGGGTCCGATCCCATAGGCCTTTTCGAGGTGGCGGACATGTTGCAAAAGGGCCAGGACCTCAAACCGGAAATCGTAGAGGCCGAACAGGGCGCCAATCCCCACATCATCGATGCCCCCTTCAAGGGCTCTCCCCATGGCATTGAGCCGCCAATGATAATCGGCCTTCGGACCACTCAGGTGCATTTTCTTATAGGTGGCGAGATGATAAGTCTCTTGGAAGAGGACATACGTGCCAATTTTTGATTTCTTAAGCCTGCGGAATTCCTCAACGGTCAGAGGTGCAATTTCGGCGTTGACACGTCGGATCTCTCCGTTCCCTTCATGGATGCCATAAATGGTCTCGATGGAATTCAAGACATAATCCAAGCCATCCTTCGGATAGGCTTCTCCCGCAACGAGCAGGATCCGTTTGTGTCCGTTTCGGACGAGATAGCGGATCTCTTCAGCAATCTCTTCCTGGCTGAGCGCTCTCCGCTGAATGCTCTTGTTGGGCACGCGAAAGGCGCAGTATTGGCAGTCATTCTGGCAGAGATTCGAGATATACAGGGGGGAGAAAAGGACGAGACGGTTGCCGTAAATAGATTCTTTCACTTCTCGCGCGGCATGAAACATCTCCTCCAGCACGGTTGGATCGTTGCATTGAAGGAGCGTGGCCACCTCTCTGCTTTCCAGACCTTTGAGCTCCCGTGCCTTCGCGATAATCTCCCGAGCCCGACCCGTTTCAGATCGGGCAGTGGCCTCCAGGTCTCCCCGGATGGCGTTTTCATCTATGAAATTTTGAATCTTGTTTTTGTCCGCAATTCCATTCACTTTCTGAACTCCATTCCTATAAGCCACGGGAAGGCTAATGACGAAGGTTGTTCCGATTCCTTCTTCACTTTCCACCTGGATCTGGCCCCCGTGCTTGGCCACAATCTCTTTGACAATGGCCAGGCCTAAACCCGTGCCGATGACCTCCTGAACATTGGAGGCGCGAAAAAAATGTGTGAACAAACGGGGCATTTCGCTCTTGGGTATCCCGATCCCATTGTCGCTGACGACAATACGAACCGTCCCATCGGTCTCGGTCCAAAACTTCATCCCAACGCGTCCGCCTTCAGGAGTGTATTTGATCGCATTGGAGATCAGGTTCTCAAACAGCTGTTCGACCAATTCCGGGTCCCCCTTGATCTCGGGTAAATCCCGCGGGAGGGTCACCTCAAAGGCCACCTTCTTCTTATCCACTTCTTCCTGAAAGGTTTGCTGGATGCGACTGGCAATGAGTTTGAGATTCACCGGTTTGTATTCCGTTTGTGGCTGACTGCTTTGACTCTTCGCCAAGGTCATCAGCTCATTGATCATCAAAAGCATCCCCTTGACCCGACGATCGAGGCGGTTCAGGTAATCTCGCGATGTTTCATTCATCCCCCCCATATCGCCGTCCCGGATGACTTCAAGCATGCTGGTCATGGCTGCCAGAGGAGCCCGAAGATTATGAGCGACCCGATTCATAAATCGGGTCCGTTCCTGATTCAACTTCTCGATCGCCTCATAGGATCGGGCGTTTTCGATCGCGATGGCCACCAGCCCGGCTGCCAGGCGGAAAAAATTCAAATCATCCGGGCCAAACTGCTCCGCCCGCGTGGAATAGGCTCCCAAGATGCCGATGACCCGGTCTTCGACGATCAACGGGACAAACTGGATCGACTGCAAATGGGCTGCTTCCAGGTCCTCACCAAATTGGAAGCTCTCCCGATGGGTCACATGGCCGGTCACAAAGGGCTCGCCTTCAATGACCCTCCGGTTGAGAGGGCTTTTGGCCACCTCCACCACCCTGTGCTTCAGAATATGATCCGGCAATCCGTGGGCCGCAGCAAATTGCAGGAATTTTCCGTTCTCGCTCAGAAGTTTGACCGAGATCGCTTGAACGTCCATGACCCGGGCGAGCTCCGAGCAGACGATGCGGAAGACTTCTTCGAGATGCTGCTTGGACCCGATGGCTTGGGTCGCGGTATACAGGGTATTCAGCTTGTTGTTCAGTTCCGTCACCGCCTCCGTGAGCTCTGCCAGGTCGAGAATTCGCTTCTCGATCATTCGCATCACGGCCGTGATGGTGATGGCGGTAATGAATACAAAACCGGAGAAAAACCCGAAAATCACGAGGCGGTGGAAAGGCTGCCGTCCCAGTTCTATGGCTTTCCCCTGGAAGAGCAAATCGTGATGGGGAATCCAGCGCAGATACTCCGCCGCTGCGATCAGGCCCATGCCCGCGGCTGCGACGACCGCAAACGTGTAAGTGGAACGGCGGGGCAGAAAAATGGCAGAGAACGTAATATGGAAGATGAAAAAAAAGATGAAGGGACTGGCAATGCCCCCCGTGAAATGGATAAGAAGAAACATGGCGCCATAGTCAAGACCCACCTGCCAATAAGTAAAGTGTTCAATATCCTCCTTTCGATAAGCCTCTGCTTCAATCCGGCGACTGATGAAATAGAAAACGATGTTATAGGCGAGAATAAAACAGGCGACCCCGAGAAGGGCGCGGGCGTTGAATTCAACCCCAACCCACCGGGCCGATGCCGTACCGACAGCAATCCCCAGTGGAACCACCCATCGGAGTTTAATGAACCAGAGGGTCCTTTCCCTCAGTTCCCCTAGAATTATCCGTTTCCGTTTATGGAGCTCGGCAGGGACGTCGAGTGGGCCTGTTTCTTCTGTAGGCTGGGCCATGGCAATTCTCCGACAGCCGCGGCCTGGATCAGCCGCCGGCCAGAATGCCTTCGATCTTGGCGATGAGCTTCTTTGTGTCCACCGGTTTTTCAAACAGCCACCGGGCGGGCCACGCCTCTCCCATGATGTGCTGGAATTGATCGGGTCCATCCTGCCTGACCTTTTCAAGAAAACTGGTCAAGAGGACGATCGGGAGATCTTTTAACCCGGGCTTGTTCTTGAGCTCATAAGCCAAATCAAACCCTTCCGTTTCCGTGGTCATCATGACATCGAGGATCATGAGCGCCGGCTTCTTGACCTTCAGCGCTTGAAGAGCCTCATCGCCGTTGGCTGCGGTCCGGACCGAATAGCCGTTTTTTTCTAAGATGATCCGAAGCGAGTCCCGAATATCCGGGTCATCATCCACCAGGAGAATTTCGCCTTTGGTTGCCATACGACCTCCTTCTCAATCGGCGTGGCCGGCCGAATTAAACACCCCGTTTGACATAGTGGGTGTGAAGCAGTTGGTGAGACCTTTCACCCAGCGGCTCATACAGGAATGTCTCGTAGAGCTGCTTGACCGCCGGGTTCTCATGGGACTGCCTGAGCTCCTGAACATCCTTGTCATCATGGTAGAGGGCTTGGGCCCGAAGCATCCGCTTCTCGTTGCTGGCAGGCAAGGATTGCCCCCCTCCCCCGACACAGCCTCCCGGACAGCACATGATCTCGATGAAGTGATAGTCCGCCGTGCCCTCAGCCACTTTATCCATCAGTTTTCGAGCGTTGGCCAGGCCGTGAGCGACGGCGATCCGAACGTCGCCCAACTTTCCGACTTCCACCGTAGCCTCTTTGACTCCCTCCAGCCCGCGCACGGGGGTGATATCAAGGCTCGGCAGGTTCTTGCCGGTGACGACCGCATAGACCGTCCGAAGGGCGGCTTCCATCACGCCTCCCGTGGCCCCGAAGATCGTCCCCGCTCCGGTGTATTGGCCCATGGGTGCATCAAAAGGTTCATCGGCGAGATTGACAAAGTCGATGCCTGCCTGTTGTATCATACGGCCTAGCTCGCGGGCCGTCAATACCACATCCACATCCTGATAGCCGGACGCGCGCATCTCCGGCCTGGAAGCCTCAAACTTCTTGGCCGTGCAGGGCATGATTGAAACGACGAAAATATCCTTAGGATCGATCCCGGCAAACTCAGCATAGTAGGTCTTCGCAAGGGCGCCGAACATCTGTTGCGGGGACTTGCAGGTGGACAGGTTGGGCAGAAGGGAAGGATAGAAATGTTCGATAAACTTAATCCATCCCGGACTGCAGGAGGTCATCATGGGCAAGGCGCCTCCGCTCTTGACCCTCTTCAATAACTCATTCCCTTCTTCAATGATCGTCAGGTCAGCGGTGAAGTTTGTGTCAAAGACCTTCTCAAATCCGAGGCGTCTCAGGGCCGCAATCATCTTTCCGGTCACCAAGGTCCCCGGGGGGAGGCCAAATTCCTCCCCCAACATCGCCCGGATCGCTGGAGCCTCCTGAACGATGACATGTTTACTCGGATCTTCCAGGGCAGCCCAAACCTTGTCCACTTCGTCTCGCTCCACAATGGCGCCCGTAGGACAGACGACCGCACATTGGCCGCACATGACGCAGACGGCGTCCATCAAGTCTGCGCCCATGGCTGGCACCACCTTGCAGTTAAAACCTCTTGCCTCAGGGGTCAAGCAGGAAACGCTTTGAACCTCGGCACAGGCCGTCACGCAACGGAGGCAGTTGATACACTTTGAAGCGTCACGAACGAGAGAGGGAGAAGAGTCATCCATTCGGTGATGAGTGAAGTCCGTCCGGGGCACTCGAATCTCACGGACACCCATCTTCTCCGCAACCGATTGCAGTTCACAGTGGCCGTTTTTTTGGCAGAGGGTGCAGTCCTGGGGGTGGTCCGACAGGAGAAATTCAACGACCGTCTGGCGGGCACGCCGCACGCGCTCGCTGTTGGTCTTGACCTTCATCCCTTCGGCAACCGGGTAGACGCACGACGCGACCAGGTTACGACTCCTTTCCACTTCGACAACGCATACCCGACAGGCTCCGGGGGTATGATTCATCTCCAAGTGTGCACAGAGCGTGGGGATCTGGACTCCGATCTTTTGAGCCGCCTGAAGGATGGTCGTCTCTTCAGGGACCTGTATTTTTTGATTATCAATTGTCACATTAACCATTGCCTTTTCCTCCCTCCGTTTAAGGCGCCTCTATTCCAATTTCGCATCGCAACGCATGCAACGACGCGCTTCCGCCAAGGCCATCTTCCGAGTGTAGCCCAACTCCGCTTCCCGGAAATCCGTCCGTCGTAGATCCGGGGAAACTTCCCGCATCGGGGTCTGAGGTTGCTCTTTTGGCTCTTCATCCACCTCGAAGGGAATCGCAATGATTTCTTCTTCGGGCGGGACCCATGGTTTTTCGCCGTGGGCCAGGCGAATGGTCTCGTCGATGGCACGAGCCGCCTGTTGGCCTGCCCGGATGGCATCGATGACCATGGCGGGTCCTGTGACCACATCTCCTCCCGCCCAGACCTTGCCGTTCGCGGTGCGAAGGTCTTTGCCCACTTTGACGCTTCCTTGGTTGACTTCAACCCCGCTCGCCCCCGGCAAAAATCCGAGATCAGCGTTCTGGCTGATGGCGGAGATGACGGTTTCCGCCTTTTCAACGAACTCCGAGCCAAGAATCGGCTTCGGTTGTCTTCGCCCGCTCCGGTCGAACTGGTCGAGCCGCATCTGGGTGAGTTCAAGCTCCCTTGCCTTTCCATACTGTGTGATGATTCTGACCGGGGTCACGAGATACATGATCTGCACCCCTTCTTCCTCTGCTGCCTTGATCTCCCATTCCTGTGCGGGCATGTCTTTGCGCTCCCGTCGGTAATAGAGGGTCACCTTCTTGGCTCCCAACCGAACAGCGGTTCGAGCGGCGTCGATGGCGGAGTTCCCCCCTCCGATCACGGCGACGTGTTTGCCCACCTTGACTTTCTTTCCCAGGTTGTAGTCTCTGAGAAACTCCACTGCACCAAAAACGCCGCCGGCATCTTCACCGGGGGTGTTGAGGGGCGTGCTCTTCTGCGCACCCACCGCGAGGTAAAGGATGTCAAAATCCGTATTCAATGCCTCATAGGTCACGTCCTTTCCTACGGTGACGTTGGTACGAAGCTCCACGCCTGTGTTGAGGATTTCCTTGATCTCCCGGTTGAGCTCTTCCCGAGGCAGCCGGTATGCAGGAATCCCCCATCGGAGCATCCCTCCGGCTTCGGGTGATGCTTCGAATACAGTCACGGCGTAACCCCGTTTCTTAAGCTCCAAGGCAGCCGTGAGCCCCGAAGGACCTGCACCGATGATCGCGACTCGTTCCTTCCGAGTAATGGGGTAAGGTTTTGCCTTGGATCTCTTGGCATGGTCGGTGATAAACCGTTTGAGATGCATGATCGCGACGGGTTCATCGAGCTGCCCCCGTCTGCATTTCAATTGGCAATGATGGCCACACACCCGTCCGCAGACACTCGGAAAAGGGTTAGTTTGCTTAAGCACCTTGTAGGCATCGTCAATCCGCCCGGCCCGAACCAAGGCAATGTAAGCCGGAATGTCCATGCCCACGGGGCAGGTATGCTGACAGGGACTCTTGAAGAGCGCTGAGCAGACTGCCGCCGGACACCGCTTGTCGAGGATATGAGCCTCATATTCATGCCGGAAGTAACGGATGGTGCTCAGGATGGGATTCGGCGCCGTCTGACCCAGGCCACAGAGAGCTGTTTCTTTGATCTGCTGAGCCAGGTCCTCAAGAAGCTCAATATCGCCTTCCCGGCCTTCCCCCTTACAAATCCTCTGCAGGATCTCAAGCATCCGCTTGGTCCCCACTCTACAGGGAGTGCACTTTCCACAAGACTCGTCTTGACAGAAGTCCATGAAGTAGCGGGCCATGTCCACCATGCAGGTATCATCATCCATGACAATCATTCCGCCAGAGCCCATGATCGCCCCTGCTTTGGAAATGGCTTCGTAATCCGTCGGGGTGTTCAGATGCTCCGCAGGAAGACATCCTCCCGAGGGACCCCCCAATTGGGCCGCCTTAAACTTCTTCCCGGAAGGGACACCGCCACCGATATCGAAGATAATCTCGCCCACCGTTGTTCCCATGGGGACCTCCACCAGGCCAATCCGGTTCACCTTGCCGGTGAGGGCAAAAACCTTCGTCCCCTTTGATGATTCTGTCCCGATCTTGGCGTACTCGTCCCCCCCTTTGAGGATGATCTGGGGGATATTGGCATAGGTCTCAACATTATTGAGGACCGTGGGTTTTTTCCACAGGCCAGAGACGGCCGGGAAAGGCGGCCTGGGACGGGGCATGCCGCGGCGCCCCTCGATGGAACCCATCAAAGCGGTCTCCTCGCCGCAGACGAACGCGCCCGCCCCCTGATATACCTCCACATCGAAATCAAATCCCGATCCAAGAATGTTTTTTCCCAGGAGTCCGTGTTCACGAGCTTGCTCAATCGCCAGGTGGAGTCTTTTTACAGCCAATGGGTATTCCGCCCGGCAATAGATGTATCCCTCATGCGAGTTGATCGCTTTGGCAGCGATGATCATTCCCTCCAGGACGGCGTGCGGATCGGCTTCCATCACACTCCGGTCCATAAAGGCACCCGGGTCTCCCTCATCCGCGTTGCAGAGAACGTACTTTATCTCTCCTTTGGAGGTCGCACAGAACTCCCACTTAATCCCCGTAGGAAATCCGCCTCCCCCACGACCCCGGAGGCCTGAGGTCTTCACCTCAGAAATAATTTCCGGGGGCGTCATTTCAAGCAAAGCCTTAGCCGCCGCCTGATAGCCGTCTCGCCAGACATACTCTTCAATTTTTTCAGGATCGATCAAACCTTTATTTCGAAGAACCCACGATTTTTGAAGGGCAAAAAATGGAAGCTCCGAGACATGGGGAATACCATTTCCTCCACCCGGTTTGGCAGACCCTTCTTCTTCAATGACCGCCTTCCCGCGTGCCAGGGCAAAATCAGATTGGACTTCTCCGTTGAGGAGATGGCCTTTAAAAATCTTCCGCATCTTCAGATCATCCACCTCCCGGTAAATCACAGGGTCTTTACCCAATACCTCCACGGTCACCAAGGGCTCCTGGCTGCACAGTCCAATGCACCCTGAACTCGTGATAAACACATCCGACCGACCGCACTTTGATAATTCATCCTGCACGGCATCCAGCACTTTTTGTGCCCCGGAAGCAATTCCGCAAGTACCCATATGCACCGTAATCCGAGCGGTGTTGCTACCCGGGCGAAGCTGCTTTTCTCTATCGACACTTTCTTTGATCCCCTTCAGGTCTTGAACGCTCATCATTCTTTTGGCCATGTCTTTCACCCCTCCGAACTCATGGACCCATTGTGGTATTTCCTCATGATCTGGTCCAGTTTAGCTTCCTTCACCTGCTTATGTGTGTCTTCGTCCACTAACATGACGGGCGCCAGACCACATGCCCCCAGGCAACGGACCACTTCCAGGCTGAATTGGCGGTCCTCCGTACATTCCCCCGGCTTAAGACTGAATGCCTGTGTGATGTGATCGAGGTTTCGTTTTGCTCCTCTTACATGGCAGGCTGTTCCCAGGCAGACTCGAATCTGATGCTTCCCCCTAGGTTTCATCGTGAAGAAGGAGTAAAAAGTCGTCACCCCGTAGACCTGGCTGAGAGGCAGATTCAATCCTGATGCGACCCGGCGCTGGACAGACTCCGGCAGATAGCCCGTGATTCCCTGAACCTCCTCCAGTACAGGAATCAATGCCCCGGGTTTACCTCTGTACTTTTGAGTAACCTCGTCGATGGATTTCCACTGCTCCTCCGTAAAACCATCCTCACCCGTCTGTTTTGAGCAAATGCACTCGTGGTCCATACTGTCCCTCCCGATCGGATCAATCGACCATTACATTGAATTTTTAAAGTCGTGTACAATATTTCACAAACAAGCCCAAAATTTTTTGCAATTACCTCGCCAACAGAATTATAGGATGTGGATTCATTTTCATATCGTCGCGTTAACGTTAACATGCACACGTTAACATAGCAAGAAAACGTTGTCAATAGAAACTTTATGCTGAGTAGTTAAAGCAATAGTAAATTATTGAAATTATTTAGATTATGTAGATATAAAAAAATTATACTTAAGCTCCATATGGGCTTTTTCTTATAAGAAGTCTAATATGGTTTTGGGAGGATCAAACTTGGCCCAATCGAGAACTCACTATTAGTAGATTTGATCTGGAAACGTATTAACCGCAAAAGTTTTTCCCAGCATCCTGTACATTTTTGGGCTTTCCCATTCCTCATCAAAGGCTTCAACTAAAACGCCGTCATGGATGGCCCAACTCCTTCCCCGAATGGTTTTCTCCATTCCTTTTCTGCGAAAAGCGGTTGAATCATCCAGTTTCCGGTAAAGCAATCCTCCCGGCTGAAATTCTCTGTGGATCCTTTCCATCATCTTCCCGCCCTTGAAGTAGGTAAATCCATATCTCTCCCACATGATGGCATTGTGATAGAAAAAAGCGCCCATGGTGATCGTGTTCATCCCCAGCGGCATCATGAATGCTTCCAGAGACTTCACAAATTCCTTCAAAAGACGTAATCCACGTCTGACCATCCCGGGGGCGAGGCCAGCCTCCATGGCCCGGACCTCCTCAGGAATATTTCTCGACCGTGCGCCGAGCATGGTTTCCCTCCCGAATTCGTCGACGTCGACATTGAACCTTTCCGAAAAGGGATCATTGATGATCAGAAAGTCAAGATAAAGACTCTGCATGAAGGCCTCCAGGGAAACCTGACACGAGTAGATACAGTCTTTATCGCCCGCTCTGTGTCTCACCTCGATGCACGCAAAATTTTCATCAGGGGGAAAAATCCCCATGACGATTTTCTCTCCGAGTTGATTCGTTAAGGTTTGACGGTCAATTTGAAACATCTCGAAGATGGGTTCGGGAATAAGGCGGAGGTATATCAAATTCCGCTCTTCTTTAGGAAGTCGGTTGAGCTTCGCTATCGATAGAGTCATCGCCTTTCTGATGCTAATCTAATGGCTTGAAATGATACGGAAGGATAGCCTGCCCTCGACCCCATGTTACCGGGGGCAGGTGAATGAGTCATCTCGTCACACAACCAATGGTTTCTTCACCCCGCCCCCCTTCCCCTATTCTTTAGGATAGGGGGGCGGGTCAAAATTTCTATCCCGCCCCTTCTTAAAGGTGCGCGGTCTTCCTCAAAGAAAGTCCCGTGTTCTAATACGGGCGTGGTTACAACCTGTCTCCAGCAAGCTGAATGACAACGTTTGGATCGGTAAGGGTGGAGGTATCCCCTAATTCCTCGATCTTGCCTTCTGCGATCTTCCTCAAGATCCTTCTCATGATCTTTCCACTCCGGGTCTTGGGAAGAGCATCAGCAAATTGGAGCTTGTCCGGTGTTGCGATCGGGCCGATAACCTTTCTCACGTGGGCCAAAAGCTCCTTCCGCGACTCCTCGCTGCCCTTCAAGCCAGCCTTCAGAGTGACAAAAGCATAGATCCCCTGACCCTTCACCTCGTGAGGAATACCAATCACCGCTGCCTCCGCAACGGTACGATGGGACACCAGGGCGCTTTCCACCTCCGCTGTTCCGATCCGGTGACCGGAAACATTGATGACATCGTCGATCCGACCCATGAGCCAGTAATAGCCGTCCCCGTCCTTCTTTGCCCCGTCACCGGTAAAGTACTGACCCGGGAAAACTGAGAAATAGGTCTCCCTGAATCGCTTCCGGTCTTGATCATTCCAGAAACCTCTCAACATCCCCGGCCATGGATGAGTGATGACCAGAGATCCTCCCTCTTCGGCATCACATTCGCTTCCATCCTCCCGTATCACCTTTGGCACCACACCAGGGAAGGGAAAGGTGGCCGATCCAGGTTTCAAAGGTGTGATGGGCAAGGGACTGATCAAGAATCCCCCGGTCTCGGTCTGCCACCAGGTATCCATAATTGGACACTTCTCTTTACCGACATTGACGTGATACCACCTCCATGCCTCCGGATTAATGGGTTCGCCGACGGAACCAAGAAGTCTCAGGCTGGAAAGATCTCTTTCCTTCACCCACTTCTCGCCTTCCCGCATGAGCGCCCGGATGGCTGTAGGCGCTGTATAGAAAACGTTTACTTTAAATCTCTCTACGATCTCCCAGAACCGGTCGGGTCTGGGATAGGTTGGAACGCCTTCA
>Ga0316600_10001263_pt1 | contig 11614 bp, 8 predicted proteins | sample OWC_soil_day5_CT_FD_207652 | JGI IMG/M metagenome (GOLD analysis project Ga0316600, IMG submission 207652) | Wetland soil microbial communities from Old Woman Creek delta, Ohio, United States - OWC_soil_day5_CT | ecosystem: Environmental > Terrestrial > Soil > Wetlands | place: USA: Ohio...
AATATCTTGCTGGAAAAGGAAGCCAGAAATCTATAGCTAAGAAATATGGTTGTGACCAAAAATCTTTGTCTGCATGGATAAATAACTATAAGGTCTTTGGAGAATCAGCCTTTATTAGAACTGGTCACAACCAAAACTATAGTTCAGAATTCAAAAATAAAGTAGTTCAATCTTTTCTTTCAGGAGAAGGTTCCTACGAAGAACTTGCACTAAAATTTAAAATTCCTGCAAGATCTACTGTTAGGAGCTGGATTATGAAGTATAATGGTCATGAAGAGCTTAAATCTTCTGGGACAGGAGGAGGTACAATCATGACTAAAGGAAGAACTACCACGTTTGACGAACGAATAGAAATAGTACAGTATTGTATAGCACATAATCATAACTACATAGAAACAGCTGAAAAATATCAGGTATCATATCAACAGGCACGTAATTATACAGTTAAGTATAAATCAGATGGAATTGATGCTCTAAAAGATAATCGTGGAAAAAGAAAATCTGAAAATGAGATGACTGAATTAGAGCGCCTTCGAGCTGAAAATAGGATTTTAAGAGCTGAAAAGGAAAGAGCTGAAATGGAGGCTTCCTTCTTAAAAAAACTCGAGGAAATAGAGAGGAGGCGGGGCTAGGCCTGTTTCGACATGAACATATATATCAGGCAATTAAAGAAGAAAATAAGGAACATAGCTATCCGATTAGTGAATTATGCAAACTTGGAGGTGTCTCTAGAGCTGCGTATTATAAATGGTTACATAGAGATATCCCCGAAAATGAAATAGAAAACAATCGTATAGCAGATATAATTGAAATAATTCATGAGGAATCACCAGATAAGGGATACCGTAGAATAAGGGATGAGCTTGAACGATATCATAATACAAAAGTGAATGATAAGCGTGTGCTTCGTATTTGTCGTAAAGGTAATATTAAATCAACTATCAAGTATTCCAATAATGGGTGTACAAGGCAAGCAGCTAACCCACAGTATATAGCTGAAAATATACTAAATCGCGAGTTCACAGCTAATGCCCCAAATGAGAAGTGGCTTACAGATGTAACAGAATTCCATTATTACATTGGTATAGAGAAACATAAAGTCTATCTCAGTGCAATACTTGATTTATATGATAGACGTATCGTGTCATACATCATTCGAGACAATAACAATAACGCATTGGTGTTTGACACATTTGATGCCGCTGTAGAGGCGAATCCGGAAGCGCATCCTTTATTTCACAGTGATCGAGGATTCCAATATACTAACAGGACATTTCATACAAAACTTGAAAGTGCAGGAATGACCCAGAGTATGTCAAGGGTAGCCAGATGCATTGATAATGGACCTATGGAAGGATTTTGGGGAATCATAAAAAGAGAACGTTATTATGGAAAAAGATTTACCAATAGAGAAGCTATTGTTGAAATGATAGAGAATTACATTAGGTATTATAACAATAAAAGATTACAGCGAAATTTAGGTGTGTTGACTCCGATGGAGAAGCACGAAATGTATTTACAAGCAGCATAAAAACTGCCAGCAGGCGACCTGCTGGCAGAAAAGATTTATATTTTTTTAATTGTCTACTTGACGGGAAGCAGTTCATAGAATAAGGGTTTTTGGGGTTTTTACTTTGTGTATTTGGTGTTTGCGCTTGTTCGCGTGGGCATTTTTGGTGTTTTTGAGGGCTGTTAATCCAGGATTGCCCTCATTTTTGATGCTGTTTCTTCCAGGGAAGTGATGTTGCGTAGATAGTGGTGGGTCATGTTGAGACTGGTGTGTCCCAGGAGCTTCTGGAGCTCAGTATCTTCGATTCCGTTTTTGTACATGAGAGGCGGTGGAAAAGCGGAGTTTGTGGGAGGAGCGGTACTCTATTCCAAGCTCCTCATAGCATTTCTTTAAACGGCGGTTAAAGGTTACTGTCGCCAAGGGCTGGCCGTTACAGATGAAGATGTATTCGCTATTTGGATTGAGAGTTTGGATTTGTGTCAAGATTTCTTTGGCTTTCGGTGTTAATGGCATGTAACGTTTCCCTTCGCTTGCATGGCCTTTTATGTCTTCAATGATCTCATTTTTTTCATCTACAAAGCGTTGGATATGTAGAAAATCTCCTGAAATGTCATCCCATCTTAATCCTTTCAATTCGCCAATACGTAGAATGAGGTAAAAATCCAGTTTTATTGCCAATGAGTAAAAGTCATTTCCCAAGTGATTTATAATTTGTAGACGTTCATCTTTGGTATATGGGGTGATTCTGGTATTTTCTGCCTTATAGCTGAACTGCTTATAGTTGATGTCTCTAAGATAATTTCTCTCTATGATATCATTTTCCACTGCAAGGTATAAGATTCCATTCATAATGCTTTTAAGGTCATTAAAGCGTTTTCGTGTGATCTGGCGGCCTTTTGTAAGGTTCCTGAAATAGATAATCAGATCCTTTGCTGTCAACTCCTTTAGTGGAATTAATGTGATATCCTCATTTCTCAATAAAGAATTCCACATAAAGCGGTTTTCTTTAATTGTCTTTATACTTACGCTTGTCTCCTTTTCTCTCCATTCCATCCATGTTTCAAATTCACAACCCCTTTTTATTTGTTTTTCTTTTGATTTTATGTTCATAATAATTATGTGTGCCGGTGGGATTATCATAGCACTATGTTTGAAGATGTACAATCTTATTTTATGGTACATATAGTATGTCATTTATATGTGCCTTGTCTTTTATAGAAGGGGATGGATAAACTTGAAAAAAGTGGTAACCTGTGATAGTATCGAAATATAATAGGTATGTTATATACTTTTATTTTATTGTAGGCGAGAGAAAGCTACAGGGAAATTCCTTTGAGAATTCGTGTTCTATAAAACAAGAAGTATTGGCTAATGAAGGGGCTAATCCGAATAAATTCAGAGGGCTGTATAGTTATCGTAGTAAAGGAATACAGAAATATGGTAAAGGAGATAGCCCTTTATTTGAAGAAAAAGCATAGGAATTGCACAAGCTTTAGAACCGGATTTAGAGGAAATATATTATGGATTTTTTTCAAGATTGTTTAAAAAGAATGGAAATGAGAGTAGTATTATACCTGGTAAAAAAGAAAATGAGGATAATACGGATAACATACCTCAAGTAAATGTAAGAGACAGTTTTTCTGCTGGGTATAATGAATCGGAAATCCCTCTATTACAGGGTGATTACGCAAAAACAGTATTCCTGCGGGCATTTTTCAGGCCTGCACCTATTCGTAAGGCAGATGGATATGCAGCATATTTTCTGTATGATTATGGAATAAGAGACTGTATTAAATATCATCAGGATATGATTAAAGACGGGTACATAATAGAGGAAGGACCTGTTGATGTTATAAATTCTTTTAGAATTCCAGAGCTGAAGGGAATGCTGAAGCAATTAGATTAGTCGGTATCCGGCAAGAAGGCTGTATTGATGAATAGAATTCTTGAATCTGCTGGAGATGATTTTTTAAGAGTACATTGCTCCAAAAAACTATATAAATTATCAATGAAAGGATTATCGTTTCTGGAAGAACATCAGGATTATGTTCAGGTACATAAGCATAAAAATTGGGGTGTGTCATGGGAAGAGTATGATCGTTATGCAAAACATGATCAGGATTATCTTTCAACGATGTGGGTTATTTTTAATGATAAGTTAAAAAATACGAGTCTTTTGGAGTCGAGAAATCTTACCAATACCTTTATACCGTTCTTGTGGAACAAGGGAAAAAATCTGATGCTTTGGAAATGCTTTTGAAAGCCTTTTATTTAGACTTAAGTGGAGTGGACGCTCAGTCATTATTCCTTTTGTATCAGGAAGGATTTTATATAAAAAAGGATTTAAAAGAATACTTCAATGTAGCTGTTATGCTTCCTTCCGGGAATGTTGCAGCTTTAGAGAATTTTCAGGGTATATATGATTCAGAGATGATTGATCAGTTGTATATGTGGAAGCTTCCGGTGCAAATCTGTGATAGAGAGTTATTTTGCGAAATAATTGAAAGTGCAATTTATGGATTATTAGAAAGGGAGCTTACAAATAAAAAATTAAAAATAGCATATGATAAGTTCATTGATGGACTATAAGATTAGGGGGGATTTATATGAATTGGAGAGAACTGTTTAAAGTTAATATATTAAATGGCGCAGAGGACTATATCAAGAGTAATTCTGTCCGTGAATTTCAAATAAGCGAAGGGCACGTTACTGCAGAAGTAGCAGGGATTGAAAATTATCATGTTGAAATTGGCTTAGTAGAGAATGAAGTTCCTAAGATGAGCTGCGATTGTCCATACGCTGAAGCTGGAAGTAATTGTAAGCATATGGCAGCCGTCATGCTTGCATGGGAAAATGCCATATCATCAGGGCAAGGAACTAGGGCAGAAATACACTCAGCAGCAGTAGAAACCAATGCAAATATTACGGTAGATAATAATCAGGATTTAAATTCTTCACAGGATATAGAGATTCAAAATTCTATGGGGAAGGTTTCTGAAGAGGAAAAGAAGGAAATAATCCAGAGGGCTAAAAGCAAATTAGAGCTCTCTTGCGAAATAGATGATGTATTGACCTATGCAATACATCATAATGGAGCTCATCTTGTTAGAAATATTTGTATAAAAAATATTTCTGAGAACGATATTGATAACCTGGTTGTAAGGATTGATTCTAATAATGAACTGGTAGAATTATTTGAATTTGGACTTCAAAAAATAAAACCGGGTGAAGAGCTCCATTTTAAAAATTTTAAGATAGGAATTAATACGGATTATCTTGCGTCGCTGACAGAAAGAAGTATCTGTAAATTAAAAATAAAGATATGCCAGGAAGAAGAGGTTCTTGTTTCGGAAATAAAAGATATTGCTGTGCTTGCATTTGATCAGTGGCCGGGATTACAATATACTCCTGAGCTTTTGGCAGCTTTCGCTATGCCAAATCATCCTGTTGTTATCAGTCTCTTACAGTTGGCTTCAAAATATCTGGATAAATGGACCCATGAGCCTTCGCTGGCCGGATATCAGTTTGAAGATCCAAATCGCGTAAAGACAATGGCGGCAGCTGCTTATGCAGCAATCCAACAGAAAAATATTACTTATGCCGAACCTCCTTCAAGCTTTGAGACCTTTGGACAGCGCATCAGATTAGCTGATGCAGTGTTAGATCAGCATATGGGAACCTGCATGGACATGTCACTTCTTTATGTGGCATGTCTGGAAGCTATGGGACTGAATCCTGTTATGATCATGATGAAAGGCCATATATTTGCAGGTGTATGGCTGATTGAAGAATCATTCGCTGATATGGTCATGGATGATCCTTCTCAATTGGAAAAAAGAATGTCAAAGGGCATTCATGAACTCATTGTTGTAGAGTGTACAGCAATGTGTGCAGGAAAGACCCGTAGTTTTGATGAGGCAATTACTTTGGCAGAGCAACATGTATCTGACTATGGAAATTTTGCTTTCGTTATTGATGTACGAAGGGCCAGAAGCATGGGCATTCGACCTTTACCGGTTCGGGTAAGAACGGATGCAGGCTTCCAAGTTCTGCATGAAGACAGGAAAGAAAAAGACATTACCAATGCTCCTGAGGCAATTGGAGAAACTTTTAATCTATCATTTTCAGGGGAAAAGAAACAGGTTACTAAGCAGATACAATGGGAGCGTAAACTTCTTGATATAAGTATGCGAAACATGCTTATTAATCTACGTTTGACAAAAGCGGTTGTTCCATTACTTTCTTCAGATGCAGGAATATTGGAAGATGCATTGGCAGATGGCGAAGAATTTCAGGTGTTGCCAAGACCTGCAGATATGTCAGTCTATGGAGATGGTGGGATTCCTGTTGAAGCTCTGGGTGAGCTGGGGCCATTTGCTGATTTTATTGCTTTGGAGAGTAAACACCGTAGGCTTCATTCCATGTATACAGAAAAAGAGCTTGGCGTGTGCCTTACCAAGATGTATCGATCTGCAAAGACATCAATGGAAGAAAACGGAGCCAATACACTCTATCTTGCATTGGGTCTACTGCGTTGGTTTGAGGGAAAGAAAGATACAGCTGCCAGATATGCTCCAATTGTTCTTGTACCAATTGATATTAATCGTAAATCTGCAAGTAAGGGTTATGTGATGCATATGCGCGATGAAGATGCACAGATTAACATAACTCTTCTTGAATTTTTAAAGCAAAATTTTGATACTCAGATTATGGGATTGAATCCGCTCCCTATGGATGAACATGGTTTGAATATGCCTAAGATTTTTGCAATAGTGCGTCATGCTGTTATGAATCTACCTATGTGGGATGTGGTTGAGGCTGGTGTTATCGGGAACTTCTCTTTTTCACAATTTGTTATGTGGAATGACATCCACAGCAGGGCAGATTTTCTGGAAAACAATAAGATTGTCCGCAGTCTTATCAAGGGATCAGTGGATTGGGATTGTACAATTCCTGACCGGGTAGATACAAATGAAGCATATCTACCGGTGACAGTTGATTCTTCGCAACTGAGAGCAATTAATATGGCAGCAGAAGGAGTCAGCTTTGTTCTTCACGGACCTCCGGGAACAGGAAAATCCCAGACTATCACAGCAATGCTTGCCAATGCTCTGACAAAGGGTAAAACTGTGCTTTTTGTAGCAGAAAAGATGGCCGCACTTGAGGTGGTACAAAAACGTTTAACTGCACTTGGCATTCAGGATTTCTGCCTGGAGCTTCATTCAAACAAGGCGACGAAAAAAGCTGTATTGGATCAGTTGAAACGTGGTTTGGAAATCGGTGTATGGGGCATGCAAACAGATTATGATAAGAAGATTCAGGATATACGTGGGATGAGAGCTGACCTAGATGCATATGTTAAAGTGCTGCATATCCAGAGACCCTTTGGAAAGAGTCTGCGTCAGCTTATGGATATTTATGAGATGGTGCCTGATCCTGAGCAATATATCAGGTTTGATCATACATTTGCAAGTATGTTGACGGAAAGCAGTCTGGATCATCAGGTTCACAGCTTGGAGAGATTAATTGCAGCGGGTAAAGTGATTGGTCACCCATATAATCATCCGCTGGCTGCGGTTCATCAAGAAGAATACAGTCAAAGCCTGAAGTTTGATCTAGAGGATATTGTTGCTACATACAAAACTTCTTTAGAGAAGTTCAGAAATGATGTACTTTCCTTTGTTCAGTGGCTGGAAATAGATGAGCCTGTTAAAGAACGTGAGTGGAAAGATGTCTGTAATTATGCCCGCAGTGTCATTGCTGCAGAAGAAATCCCTGGTTTTCTGAGAAATGCAGATTCTATTGATAGAGAATTTTCTATTCCTAGAGCTTACATGGAGAAGTGGGCTGCACTTGCTTCCAAGAAAGTAATGCTCATGCAGCAGTGGAACGAAAACTTCCTTCGTATGGATATGAGTGGCTTCAGGGAAACGTATGATAAGGCTAATAAGAAGATATTTGGGAAAGGAAGGGCACTCGATACATTGACTGCCGAACTGCAGGCTTATGCATCTTTTAAAGTTGAGGCAGATAAAATACCGGTTTATTTGACAGATATTACTTTTTATAAACAAGAAGCGGACGAGTTGGAAACTCTGGAATCTCAACTGCAATATGAATGGAAGATATTGCTTCAGGAATATCCAACTCAAGAAGCATTGCAGCAATATCAGGAGAGGGTGAAAACTCAGCTTCAGATTATGCAGCAGTTCTCAAAACAAATAAAAAAGCTTGAATCAGATGGTTCTTTGGATGCATGTATTCAGTTGGCAAAAGATGTTATCACTGACTTAGACACTGTAAAGCAGAAGGAAGCAGCAGCAACTGAATTATTGAATCTGGTATTTGCTGCTGATGATGGTAATTGGATTGAAAACCGACTAATTCTTTGTCATTGTATTCTGGAAAATTCTTCATCTATTAAGGACTGGATTGTATTTAGGCAGTTTGCCAAAGAATGCAGAGAAAGAGGGCTTGCACCTGTTTGCGATGCTTATGAAGCGGGTATGCCTCATGATCAGGTGATGAATGTTTATCTCAAATCAATATACAGGGGCATTATTTTGTCTGTCATTGAAAATGAACCTGTTTTAAATGGATTTACAGGTACAGGGTTTAATGAACGGATTTCACAGTTTAAGAAGCTGGATCAGGAATTTATGGAACTGACTAAAGAAGAGATGTTCTATAAGCTGACTCATCAACTGCCGACAGGGTATGAATCTGTACAGATAAGCAAAGAATTAAATATATTACGCAGAGCCATCAGCAGTAATGGGAGGGGACTGTCTATCAGAACGTTATTTGAACAGATTCCTCATGTTCTGAATAAACTCTGTCCATGTATGCTTATGAGCCCGATTTCAGTTGCTCAGTACATTGCAGCGGAGAATAATCTGTTTGATATTGTAATCTTTGACGAGGCTTCTCAGCTGCCTACATGTAAGGCAGTAGGTGTACTTGCACGAGGCAAGAATGCAGTCATTGTCGGGGATCCGAATCAGATGCCGCCCACAAGCTTTTTTTCAGGAAACACTGTGGATGAAGATAATCTTGATATAGAAGATTTGGATAGTATTTTAAATGACTGTCTGGCTCTTGGTATGCCACAAGCACATCTTCATTGGCATTATCGTAGCAGACATGAAAGCCTTATTGCTTTCAGCAATCAGGAATTTTATGAAAATTCGATGCTTACGTTCCCGTCTGTAAATGACCGGGAGAAATGCGTGAACCTTATAAAAGTAGATGGATTCTTTGATCGTGGCAAAGGCCGTGTAAATGAAGGAGAGGCAAAAGCAATTGTAGAAGAGATTAAGCGCAGATACCATGATCCTGAATTGAAAACACAGACAATTGGCGTGGTTACTTTTAATATCAGTCAGCAGACACTAATCGAGGATTTTCTGCAGGAAGAATATCAGAAGGATCCAGCTTTTGATAATTGGGCGAATGTGGGAGAAGAAACCATGTTTGTTAAGAATCTGGAAAATGTTCAAGGTGATGAGAGAGATGTCATTTTATTCTCTGTTGCTTTTGGCCCGGATGCAGAAGGTAAGCTTTTGCTTAATTTTGGACCTTTGAACAAAGATGGTGGCTGGAAACGATTGAATGTGGCTGTTTCCCGGGCAAGAATGGAAATGGTAGTATTTACCGTTATGACAGCTGACATGATTAATTTGAAGCGCACGAAGTCAAAGGGAGTTGAAGCTTTTAAGAACTTCTTGGAGTTTGCCATGAAAGGGAGACTTATAGGAGAATATGTAGATACCAGAGTTCAAATGGATCAAGGTATTATGGAGCATATCTGCGAGCAGATTGCAGATGTGGGATTAAGATATCAGAAGGCGGTAGGACATTCCAAGTTCAAAGTGGATATTGCTGTGATTAATCCATATAATGAGGAAGAATATTTGCTTGGAATCATGCTGGATGGAGAATCATACAGGCGGTCTTCAAATACAAAAGACCGGGAGATTGCCCAAATCAGTGTGCTTGAAGGTCTGGGGTGGAAGCTTCACCGCATCTGGACGATGGATTGGTGGGATAATCGAGAGAAAGAAATATCTAGGTTATTGCAGCATTTAGAACAAGAAAAAGAGAATGAATATGCAAAATATCAAGAGTTGCATAAGGAGGCTCAGGATTCAAAAACTCATATGGGAGGCAGCATTGATGAAATACCGAATGATACCCAGAATATTTCGGAGCTCGCATCTGCAGAGAAAGAAAATTCATCAACGGTATGTGAAGACTCTGTGAAATTTGCTGATGAGGGTAGATTTGATTCTGAAGTTCAAGAGTTTTTATTGATTAATCCAGAAGAGACTGAAAAAATAGAGAAAACCACAGAGCAGATACAGAAAGTGGTTATAGATATCGAGAATCGATTTGTTCCTAAGGTTCTGATGTCAGATACAGCAGAATTAAGAGTAGCGGCAAAATCAGGAGATTATCAAAGTGAGATTATAGAAATTGATTCGGAAAAACAGGAATATAAAGTGGAAGATTATATACCAGCTGATATTGAAGTTACACCTATATCAACCACTGATTATGTATTGAAGGACTCTATGACAATGATTACTGCAAGACTTCAAAAAATTATAGATATGGAGGCTCCAATTACTCATGACAGACTGGTAAAAAAGGCGTTGCGTTCCTTTGATATCGGACGATCCAGCCCCCAGACGCTTGAGGCAACGGATAAGGCCTTAAAAAAGGCTGAATATAATAATAATAAACAGGGTGGTGTTAAAGTTTATTGGAGAAAAGATCAGGTTTCTGATACTTATAGGATTTATCGAAGTGATGGAAATTCTGATGAGAAAAGGTCTCCAGATGAAATTTGTCAACAGGAATTAAAAAATGCTATATGTGTTACCTTGTATGAAAAGGGCGCTTTAGACAAAGATTCTCTAATAAAGGAGACTGTTCGGACAATGGGCTATGGCAGAAGCGGCGCGGCGTTAGTTGCAGCTGTAGAGAGAGGTTTGAGGTTTGGCAGAAAGACAGGAGAGATTGCAATAGATGAGCAGAAGAACTTTATTTTAAAGAATATCACTTCATAAAAACCTGCATAAAAAGGAGGATTTTCAATCTTTGATACTGGCTGCACCTAGTTTGCACCTGATAATTTCTCAAAAAAATTCTCAATTAAAAAAACAACAGAGGGAAACAGTCTTGGCTGTTTCCCTCCTGTGTAATTTAAGATAGTTTTTCAATCCAAGCAGCAAAAGCAGCTAAAAAACCGTTTAAAAATTCTTTGGTACCTTCGTTATTTAACTCGCCATTTTCATCAATCAATGTATGAAAAGAACCAATATACGCTTCCGGTTGAGCGAGGGTTAAAACATTTAGAAAAGCCAGTACCTGTCGTAAGTGATGATTCGCGCCAAAACCGCCTATGCCGCCCGGGGACTGGCTTATTACTGCGCCTGGCTTGCCGCTCCAGACATTTTCACCATAAGGTCTGGAACCTATGTCCAGAGCATTTTTCAGTGCTGCAGGAATAGAGCGGTTATGCTCAGGTGTAATGAACAGTACGGCGTCTAAATCCTTTACTTCATTTCGAAATACCGTGTATTCATTTAAATCTTCATTATCAAAATCCTGATTATAAAGAGGAAGTTTTCCGATATCGATGATTTTAAATACATATCCTTCCGGACTGTGGTTTTTTACATAGTCTGCAATGCTTCCGGAAAATGAATTTTTTCTCAAACTACCATTAATAATTCCAATTGTCTTACTCATAAAATATACCTCCATTTCAAATTTGTTTTCTATTTATTGGTTACATACGGTAAATCTGGTACGAATAAATTGTGGATTTTCTACTTCATCTAAAATGGCAACAGCCATGGTTCCGCTTGTTACAACTGATTCTCCTTTGGTAGAGGTTAGTAAATGATCCTTTCCTAAAACAGGAACCGTGGCTTCTCCCGCCACAAATTCAGCCGATGGGGATACGCCTGCCCAGTTTACATTTTCAATGCTTTTCAAGAAGTTAAGCGTTTTATATGCCTCCACTGGAATGGATATCCAGGGTGCAACGTCGGGTAATGTCTTCAAAGTGTCTAGAAACAAGTTGTTGTTTTCCTC
>Ga0316600_10001264_pt1 | contig 11593 bp, 10 predicted proteins | sample OWC_soil_day5_CT_FD_207652 | JGI IMG/M metagenome (GOLD analysis project Ga0316600, IMG submission 207652) | Wetland soil microbial communities from Old Woman Creek delta, Ohio, United States - OWC_soil_day5_CT | ecosystem: Environmental > Terrestrial > Soil > Wetlands | place: USA: Ohio...
TTCTACATGAAAAGTTAAGATATCTGCACCAGCTTTTGCAAAAGGTATGACATAATCTTGAGGATTAGTTACCATTAAATGTACATCAAATATAGTATTAGTTACTTTGCGTAAATCAGCTACAACAGGTGCGCCAAAGGTTAAGTTTGGCACAAAATGCCCATCCATGATATCAATGTGAATCATATCTGCACCTGCAGTAACTACCTTTTTTATTTCATCGGCTAAATTAGAAAAATCTGCTGAAAGAATTGATGGAGCTATTTTTATCATAATTTAAAACTCCTTTTTCATATTTTTTATTTCAGATAAAATAGTAATGTATGAGTTATATCGCGCTTCTGTGATAATACCCTCATCTACAGCAGCCTTTATTCCGCACTGAGGTTCTTTCTCATGTAAACAGGAATTGAATTTACATATATTTCTTGCTTGCTCAAATTCGGGAAAGTAGTAACCTAATTCAAATTTATCAATATAACTGAATTCAGTAAAACTAAAGCCGGGAGTATCAACAACGAAGCCACCTTCGGAGAAAGGTAACAGTTCAGCGACTCGCGTTGTGTGCTTGCCTCGTTGAATCTTGTCGCTAATACAGCCTGTAATTAAATTTAGATTTGGATCTAAGGCATTTAGTAAAGTTGATTTACCAACGCCAGATGGACCTGCAAATACAGATACTTTATTGGTTAAGGTTGTCTTTAAGGTATCAATCCCAATATGATGTTTGGCAGATACCTGCAAAACATCATATCCTATATCAGTATACAAGCGAATTAATGAGGTTAAATCTTCTTTATCATCAAGATCACATTTATTAATGCATATTAAGACTTTTAAAGATGAATGTTCAGCTAAAACCAAAAAGCGATCTAACAATACTGGATTAATATCTGGACTTTTCGCAGAAAAAGTTATAATAACCTGATCAACGTTAGCTACCAATGGACGTTTAAGCAGGGTATGTCTTGGTAAAATATTTTCTATTACCCCTTTTCCATCATCGAGTAATACATATTCAACTTGGTCGCCAACACATAATGAGAAACGTTCCTTTTTAAATCGTCCTCGTATTTTGCATACAACTACATTTTCATTATCTTGAACGTAGTAGTAACTATTAAGAGCTTTTATTACAACTCCGCTCTGCATCCATAATTCCTCCAATTAATAGTTTTGTTCCTTTATTAGTTTTCCATTTATATAAATTTGAACTCTTATTTGCCCACTACCTTCTACTGTTTTACTCAATCTATCGCCAGGTTTATGAACGTTTTCATAAACAACTCTACGTCCATTCGCATCGGTAACAATAAATTGAACGGCTTGTTTGGCAGAACCATCAGGAACCGTTAATTCTATCGTTGCACTTTTTTTGGAACTGTTTTTCACAACAGTTAAATCAACAGTTGTTCCTTCAAGAACCTCTGTTCCTGCTTCAGGATTTTGAGTCAAAATTGCCCCCGACGAATTACCAGAATCTTCAACTTCAGTTACTTTTCCCACTTTTAAATTTAAACTTTCTAATTGTTTACTCGCGGAAGCTAACGTTAAACCTTTAAGATCAGATAAAACTAATTTATGTTGTTCTGCTCCCTTACTAATGACAATATCGACAGTATATCCCTTCGTCACCTGTGTACCTTGGCGTGGATTTTGATTAATAACTATATCAAAAGGTTGATCCGAGAATTGTTCATCAATACGGCCTAGCTGAAGACCTAAATTTTTAAGTTTTAATTCAGCATCGCGTCTAGCTAAACCTCTTAAATCTGGAATATTAACAGCTTCTCCACCTTTGCTTATATAAATTGTAATTGTTCTCTGTTCTTTTACAATAGCACCGGCTTCTGGGTATTGTGAAACTACTTGTCCAGCAGGAACTTTGGCATCAAAAGCTTCCTCAATATTAACACGTAAATTTTCAGATTCTAAAGTATGTTTAGCGGACTCTAGTTGCTTACCAACAACATTAGGAACTGTCACCTCATTACTGCTCCAAAATTTCCCATAAGCTAAGAAAGCACCTAATACGAATCCCAACACCAATAGAACTGACATAAGAATTATAACTGTTTTAGATTTAATCGTGCGTGACTTTTTTTCAAGTTCCTTTGGCTCATTACGAACCATCGTTTCTTCTGGTATTCGTTGTAAAATTTGTGTAGCAAATTCATCATTTTTAATTTTTCTAGTATTATCGCCTAATAAGTAAGTCTCCGCATATTTTAAATCACCAATCATATAGCTAATATTCTTAAACCTATCGTCTGGATTTTTTGCCATCGATTTTACAACTACAGCTTCAGTCAACGGTGTTATTCCGGCATTTATATTGCGAACTGATATTGGTTCTTCTTGTATATGTTTTAATGCAATGCCAATAGGTGATTCACCGGTAAAAGGAAGACATGCTGTTAGCATTTCATACAAAACTACACCTAAAGAATAAATATCTGACTTTGTACTAATAACACTTCCTTTAGCTTGTTCGGGTGAAAAGTAATGAACTGAACCAATTATCGTACCACTATATGTCATAGTACTAGAGGTAGCCGCACGCGCAATACCAAAATCAGTAACTTTAATGCCACCTGATTTTGTAACTAAAATATTATGAGGTTTAATATCACAATGAACTAAATTATTCTGGTGTGCATGTTCTAATGCTCTCGCAATTTCTATAGCAATATGCAATGCTTCTTCCTCTTGTAATATGCCTTCTCGTTGAATTTTTTCCTTTAGAGTTTCCCCAGACACATATTCCATGACGATATAATGTGTATTTAGCTCTCGACCAACGTCATAAATATTAACAATATTAGGATGTGATAATTTTGCTGCGCCTTGTGCTTCGCGTTTAAATTTTATAACAAATTCATCATCATTGGCAAATTGTGCATGCAATATTTTCACAGCAACAAATCTATCCAATAGTTTATCGTGAGCACGATAAACATCAGCCATCCCGCCTCCACCAATACGTTCTATAATCTCATAACGACTATCCAAAATAGTATTTATCATCAAGTCACCTCCTATTTTAATGCACTCACTATTATTTTCTTAGCTATCGGCGCGGCGATTTTACCACCACCACCACCATTTTCAATGATAACAACAACTACTAATTCAGGATCTTCTGCTGGTGCAAAACCTATAAACCAAGCATGCGGATTTTCTTCTGCATTTTCAGCTGTTCCCGTTTTTCCTGCAACTCTTATCCCGGATATTCGTGCATTTCTGCCTGTACCATTTTCTACAACGTTTTCCATGAATTCAGAGATGATTTTTGCATTCTCTTTACTAGTTACTTCCAGCCATTTTTCAGCACTATATTTTTTTATTATACTACCATCAACTGCTCTAATTTCATTCAATAAATGAGGCTTCATAATAACACCTTTATTAGCAAAAACACTTGTCATTAGTGCCATCCGAAGTGGAGTTATCAATAAACTACCTTGCCCTATGCCAACTTGACACAAATCCCCATCACTTAACTCATTAAAGTTCGGAAGTACTGTTGGTGATTCGATAAAATCTTCATTTTCTATTTTTTTATCAAAACCAAAACGTTTAAATGTATCTTCAACTTTAACCGATCCTAGTTTTAAAGCTAGGGTGGCAAACGTTGTATTAGATGAAACAGCTAATGCTTCTTTCAAATTTAATTTGCCATATGCTACTTTACCACTTTCATATAAAGTATAGTCATCACTAACTTTTAAATAACCAGGGCAATCAAAAGTATCTTGTAAAGTAACTTTATGTTCTTTTAATGTAGCATCTAAAATCATTGTTTTTAAAATAGATCCAGGAGGGTATAATCCCTGCGTTGCTCTATTTAATAATAGAGCAGATGAATTATTTTGAATATCAGTCCAAGATTCATTAATTAGATTAGGATTAAAACTTGGCTTACTAACCATGGCTAAAATTGCACCGTTCTTAGGATTTAAAACTATAATTGCACCATTTCGATTGCCTAATGCATCATAAGCAACTTGTTGCAATTTGGAATCTATGGTTAATACGACATCATATCCATTATTTTTTTTTATAAGCTTTTGAATAGCTCCAAATTTTGCACTAATATTATCTGTTCCAGATAAGTATGAATTATATACGGCTTCGATTCCTGTATTACCGAGTTTTGCATTTTCATATCCAACTACATGTGCAAATTTTTCATTAAAAGGATATACTCTAGTAAAATGTCCATCATCATTTTTTTCACTATAAGCTAACTTATTCCCGCTACGATCTATTATACTGCCTCTTTGAATTTTATTCGAAGAGGCAGCTGTTCGCTTATTCAAAGGATTGTTAACCAATTCATCACTATTTACTACTTGTATATAGGTTATATATACGATCAAAATAAGAATTAACGAAAATAAAAAAAACGCTACTTTAGAAATATTTTTTTTAATATCATTATTATGCAATGTTATTCCTCTTTTCTGATAAAGCAAACAACAATCCAATCATAATAAAACTAGTAATCATAGAACTACCACCATAGCTTAAAAATGGTAATGTGATACCAGTTAAAGGTAAGAACTTAGTAACGCCAGCGATAATTGTAAAAATTTGCAATGCAATACTAGCAGATATACCCGCAGCAATAAGAGCATCTATTTCATTTTCACACATTAACGAAATTTTAAACCCTCTATAAATAATTAACATGTATATTAAAATGACAGCCACCGCTCCTAGTAATCCTAGTTCTTCTGCAATTGCAGCAAAAATAAAATCTGTATGAACCTCTGGAATAAATTCTGGATGCCCATAAGTAATACCTGTCCCTAAAATTTTACCAGATCCCATTGCAAATAAAGATTGTATGATTTGATATGCTTGCCCATTTGGATCCATCCATGGATTTCTCCATATATCAATTCTTACTTTTACATGATCAAAGAATAAATAGCTAACAAACGATCCTATAAAAAAGAACAAGCTTGCTATACATAGATAACTTAAATTATTGTTTGCCATATATGTCATTAAAACAGCAATACAAAAAAATAATAAAGCTGATCCCAAATCTCGTTGCAATAAAAACATCATCATTGCAAGCCCCCATATCGCAATAAGAGGAGCAATAAATCTAAATGAAGGCATAATAAGTGGACCTAATTTATTAGTATGTAATCCCAACACAACCTTATGTTCTATTAAATACGCAGCCAAAAAAATCACGATGAAAATTTTGGCAAACTCAGATGGTTGAAATCTGAATGCGCCTATAATAACCCAACTGCGATGACCACCAATATCAGTACCAAAAATAATGGAAGATAGTAATAAACAAACACCTATTAGCCCAATAATATATTTATAATTGGCAAATATATTTAATTTACGGAAAAAATATATTGAAAGTGTAAAAACAAATATCCCAATAAAAGTCCATTTTAATTGCTGTAAAAACAATATTGGTTTTAATCGATATATCATAGTTAAACCAATACTTATAAGACTAATAGTGAGTGGTAATAAATATGGATCCCCATTAGGATAATATCTTCTAAGAACCTTATGAGTTATAAAATAAATAACTACTAGACCAAGTTCTTGTAGCAATACTGTAAAATTTAAATTTCCTAAATTTTGCAATTGCACTATGCTAATTCCAATTAGAAATATTAGGCAAGCTAGAATGATAAGAAGTTCTTCTTTTTTCTCTAAGCTATTCATATTACACTTCAGATAATATTACTGTAATATTATCTGAGCCTCCAGCAGCAATAGCAGCGCTAACTAAAAAATCAATACTCTCTTTTAAGTCAATATTTTCACTTAAAATCGCTTTTTTGATACAATCTTCATTTAGCATATTAGTCAGTCCATCTGTACATAATAGCAACTTGTCATTTTTAAATAAATCACAAGCACCTGTGTCAACAAGAAGGTTTTCATCAACACCAACAGCTCTTGTAAGTATATTTCGTTGTGGATGCACTTTTGCTTCTGCTTTAGTAATACTCTCACTTTCCAATAAATCCCAAACTAAAGAATGATCCTTAGTGATTTGTATTAACTCATTATTGCGCAGCAAATAGATTCGACTATCACCAACATGTCCCCAAAAAAATTGAGTATCCCTACAATAAACAATACTAACAGTAGTGCCCATTCCTAAATAATTTTTGTCTTGGTGTGCTTTTTCAAAGATCATTTTATTGGCTTCTAAAATAGCATTTTTCAATAGATTTTCTAAGTCTAACTCAGAATCTATATGTGTGAAAATATAATTTTTAATAACATTTACTGCCATTTTACTAGCAACTTCACCAGCTAAATGACCACCCATTCCATCAGCTACAATATATAAATTAGGATTTATACATTTATAGCTATCTTCATTGGTTTGCCGGATTAGACCAATATCTGATTTTGCAACTGCCAGCAATACCTGTCACCTCTCAAATTTAAAAGTAACCATTCCAATTTTTATAATATCTCCACTATTTAAAACTTTTTCTTTTAACAATATCTCATCATTTAAATAGGTATTATTTATACTTTTTAAATCTTCTAATAAATAGTTACTTTCGATATTTTTTATTTGTGCATGATAATGTGAAACATATTTATCATCAATAACAATATCATTGTCATGATTTCTTCCTATCGTTATCATATTATCAAAAGAAAAATTCCGTTTGTCTATCGCTAAATTTCCTGTAGCAATTATTGCTAATTTAGCATGATCAGATTTTCTATTATTATTTAATTGTTTACCTACTAAATCTATATAGATTAAGTATATTACCTTATAAATAAAATAATATATCAATAAAATTAATCCATATTGCAATATAACGCTTAAAATATCAATAAATATCATTGGGAATGGCACACTATTTCACCTCGTATAATATAACTGTGCTACCTAATTTAATTTTATCACCGTTATTAAGCATGCATTTATCTATATGCTTACCATTCACATACATACCATTTAAACTATTTGCATCATATATTATATGTTGATATTCTTCACATATAATATATGCATGGAGTCTGGAAGTATTGATATCAGTAAGTGCCAACTCATTCGTTGTCCGTCTACCGATATTAATACGATTATTAGCAATATCAATTTTAATTCCTATATCTAATCCTTCGATAATAGTTAACGTAGCAAACTTTAAGTTACTACGCAAATTTGATGAGTACAATAATTTTTCTCTTTGAAAAATTATTGTATTCATTGATTCTTGAGTTTCTTTTTTTTGTACTAAATCGCTGTCATGATATTCTAATTCAATATAAAAACAGCCTTTTTTTAATTTTTTATCGTAATGGCATGTTACAACGATCGAATTATGTATGTTATATTTATTATTGTCTGCTATTTGTCTAATATATTCAGATAAATTACAAGCCATATCCTCAGAATATAGTTTTTGATAGTCGAATTCAGATAAATATATAATGTAAACATTCGGTACATATATTTCATCATTTTCAACATGTTTTTTAAAATACATTTCCTTTTCTAATCGTTTAAGAATTTCAACTGTTTGTAAACCACTAGAAAATTTTTGATTAAAAAATCCTTCAATATATTTTTCTAAAAAGTTTTCCAAATTACGAACAAACATAGTTAACTTCACCTCTAGAGATATACAATATCATTATATGCTCAAAACTAAGACTAGTCAAAATATATTGAACTAAGTTATTTTATGTGTTTATTTCTTAGTTGCCCGCATGCCGCTTGAATGTCTTTGCCCATCTCTTTTCGAAGAGTTACATTGATATTTTTGCTTAATAATATTTTTTCAAAGTCTTTAATTTTCCTATAAGATGGTCTATTTAGCCCACGCTCTAAAACTGGATTAATAGGAATTAAATTTACATTAGCCAACTGTCCTTTTAATAAGCTTGCTAATTCTAATGCATCTTCAGCTGAATCATTGATATTATCTATTAATATATACTCATATGTCACCCGTCTACTAGTCTTATCACCATATTCTTTACCTGCATCAACAACTGACATAATGTCATACTTATCATTTATTGGCATTATCTGAGATCGAATAGCATTGTTAGGTGCATGTAAAGATATTGATAAAGTAATTGGTAGCTCTTCTTTTATTAATTCCTTTATCATAGGAACAATACCAGCTGTCGAAATTGTAATACTTCTATAGCTTAAATTTAAGCTATAATTTTCATGACATAAACGTATAAAATTAATGACATTTTTATAATTTGCCAATGGTTCTCCGGATCCCATGATAACAATAGTATTAACTTTTTCGTTATTTTCACTTAGTAAATCATTAATATATAAAACTTGCGCAAAAATTTCACCTGTAGTTAAATTTCTTACCATTCCATTTAAAGTAGAAGCGCAGAAAACGCACCCCATATTGCAACCGGCTTGTGTCGATACACAAACACTATTACCGTATGATTGTCGCATTAAAACTGTCTCAATAGCGATATCATCTTTATACTCAAGTAAAAATTTACTGGTTTTACAGTCTTTTGAAATCAAGGTGTCTTTTAATGAAATTTTATCAATTACTAAATTTTGCTCAAGTATTTCACGAATTTTCAATGGTAAATTTGTCATTTCTGAAAAGCTAGTAGCGTTTTTCTTATACATCCATTCAGTAATTTGTTTGGCACGATAGGTTTCGATATTGAAACTTTTAAGTATATCACTAATATCAGAAACAAATAGTCCAAAAATATTTAACCTCAAATACTCACCTACTTAATACGTCTCATTCTAGCAATAAAAAAACCATCTACACCATCAATATGTGGCCACAATTGAATCATATCACTTGAAGCATGTTCCATTGGTAAAAAATCCGATACTTTTTCCAGTTTAAAATCATGCCTATTTGATAAAAAGTTATTAACGACATTTTGATTTTCTTCTATTTCTGTGGTACAAGTACTATAAACTAAAGTTCCGCCTAGTTTTACGGCATCAGCAGCACTTGTTAATATTGCATTTTGTAAGATTGGTAACTCCTGCAATAAAGTTTCAGACTTTCGCCATCGAGAGTCTGGTTTTCTTCTTAATACCCCTAGCCCCGAACATGGTGCATCAACTAAAACTCTATCTGCCTTTTCCTTGTACATTTCACCAATTTGGGTTGCATCTAAAAGTTTTGTTTCGATAATATTGATGCCTAATCGTTTTGCATTTTCATTGATTTTTAGTAGTTTATGGTCATATATATCGATAGCTAATATTTTACCATTATCCTTCATTAATGCAGCAAGATGTGTCGTTTTTCCCCCAGGAGCACTACACGTATCAATAATAAAATCCCCAGGTTGTGGATCTACTACATGCGCAACTAACATCGAACTTTCATCTTGAATTTGAAACAAACCATTCTGTAATGATTTTAAATTGCTTATTGAAGGATGTGTTGTGCATATGATCCCCTCAGGCGTAAATATTGAATTTTTGAATTCGACTTCTTCCTTTGTGAGAATTTCAGCTAATTCAGTACGTGTATTTTTTAAAGTATTCGTACGTATTGATAATGAAGGGGTCGTATTATTAAACACACATAAATTTCTTGTTTCTTCATATCCTAATCTATTTACCCAGCGTTTAATCAGCCACTCTGGATGATAGTATTCTAACGCTAAATTTTTAATTGGATCCTCTTCCATCGTCGGATATTTCGCTTTTTCTGGCATACGAATAATATTTCTCAGTACAGCATTGATAAATTTGATAGTTCCAATATGCCCATATTTTTTTGAAATTTCAACGGATTGATTACAAGCCGCGGAATCAGGAACTTTTGACATGAAAAAAATTTGATAAACTCCCATGCGCAAGATATCTAACATGATAGGTGCAATTTTAGACAAGGGTCTATTAATATACTTACTAATAATCCAATCTAAAGTTGCTCCTGTTTTTATTGTACCATATACCAATTCCGTTATAAATCGTCTATCTTGGTCAGATAACATATGTTTATTTAATTCCCGTGCTAATGAAACATTTGCATAAGCTTCATTAGTATTAACATCATTAATAATCTTTAATGCGATTTCTCTAGCATTCACTTTATCACCTACATTTAATCTATAAAATCTTTTATCGCAATTTCTACTTTCTTGATATCTACAGTAGTATTATTACATGGACCACAAGGACGTTCGTTTAGCACACCAATAACAGGTAACGGATATGTGTCTTGTATACCACTTGTTAAATCTCTTTCGCAGGCAATTGCTAATACTGCTTTAGGTTTAATAGATTTAATCATTTGACGAGATAATGTTCCGCCTGTTGACACAACAAAATGAAAGCCTAATTTTTCGGATAAAGCAACCAATTCACCAATTTTACATCGACCACATTTTTTACAATTATTAACGTTACGTGTTATTTTATGTGGACAACTTTCTTGTTGTAAACAATGCGGTGTAAGCAATAACAACCTATCAGGAGATACTTTTATTTTGCGATTTTGAATAATTTGATTACTTACTTCAATAAAAGAACGTTCAATTCTTTCTTTTTTTACATCAATTAACCTACCAATACTAACTGCGAGTGGAAATAATAAATTAATCGCGAGCCAAGCTTGCTTCTGAAAAAATTGAAAAGTTGGTAATCCTAATACAGCAAGGATAATACCTAAAACGCCCAAAAGGCCGCAGCAAAGAATACCAATTAAAATAGCGCCAACAAGAATAGGCAAGTATTGACTTATATTTGATAATCCAATAAAACTAATTTCCCACATAGCATACATAGACAAGCTAGTTACAAATAAGCTAGCTAGAATTAATGTAATAAACAATCTTTTTTGAGGCCGATGAATTGTATTAATCATGCTACACCTACTCATTCAAACCTATCGTTAATATTTAGACCATGCCCGCAAACATAATCTTTTGCTGACATTCTTCTTTTTCCTGCAGGTTGTATTTCTAAAATTTCTAAGAGACCAGCACCTGTAGAAACAACAAATCCTTGCTTTGTTATTTCTACAACGGTGCCCGGTATAGTTGCTAAGTTAGTATTATTATACACTTTAGTCTTCCAAATTTTAAATACATTATTATTAAAATTACAATATGAACCAGGCCAAGGATCTAAACCACGTACCAAGTTGTGGATTCTTTTTGCAGTTAAAGACCAATCAATGCGTTCAGTAGTTTTTGTTAATAAAGATGCATAAGTAGTAATAGTATTATCTTGTTTAATTCTAGTGACATTTCCAGTTTCTAATAGATCTACTGTTCTCATTAAAATATCTGCACCTAATAGCATCAGTTGATCATGGAGTTGTCCAGTTGTTGTTTCATCTGAAATAACAACTTCACTTTTTAGAAGCGTATCACCAGTATCTAAACCTACATCCATAAACATGGTTGTAACTCCAGTTTTTGTTTCACCATTAATAATTGACCAATGAATTGGTGCTGCTCCTCGATAAAGTGGTAATAAGGAAGCATGAACATTTATACAGCCTAATGGTGGAATATCTAGAATCCGTTTGGATAAAATCTGCCCAAAGGCAACAACAACGATTAAGTCTGGTTTCAATTCCATTAAAACTTTTTCAATTTC
>Ga0316600_10001265_pt1 | contig 11592 bp, 5 predicted proteins | sample OWC_soil_day5_CT_FD_207652 | JGI IMG/M metagenome (GOLD analysis project Ga0316600, IMG submission 207652) | Wetland soil microbial communities from Old Woman Creek delta, Ohio, United States - OWC_soil_day5_CT | ecosystem: Environmental > Terrestrial > Soil > Wetlands | place: USA: Ohio...
AATGGAATTGTTGTTAATGCAGTATTCATTATAAATCCTCCTTTGGCAAAATGGTTTAATATTAGCCATGGCTAACATTTATAGGAAAAAATATGGTTAGCCGCGGCTAACATATAAGTAAGGGAATTTAATGTAGTATATGAACAGCAAAAGATTTGGTTACTTACATTCACTTGATTGATAATTAAAATATTTGACAGATGTGTTAATTATTGTTAAAATAGTGATAATGATTATCGATATCATTTTAACAATAGAATAGTAAGATCATAAAACATATAAAAATGAAGTGAATTTGTATATGTTAAGGTTGTAAAAGGAGGAAGATGGATGTCTGTATGGGTAACAACTGATAACCGACAAGTATATATGAATGTAAGCGGTGACGTATTTGTAGAGCATCTTAATTTTCTGGAGCAAAATATGCTGAAGCATTTACAGTATGGGTATCGGCGTATTGTGGTTAATATTAATAATATCGGACATCTTGATCATGATGGTATCCAGGTTTTTCAATATGTTCGTGAAAAGATGCTAAAGCATGGTGGAGAATTGATTATTGAAGATGAAAAAGGGAAATTAGCTATTTAATCCAGATAGAAATTTACATCTTGCTTACTAACATAAGATTATAATGGATTTCCTCCGTTTATCTATATCTTGCAAAATAGAGTCGGGGGACGGTTCTTTGACTCTTTTTGAAAAAGTGATGTAATGAACTTTAAACAAAAGAAGGAGAGGTTTCGATGCCAAGACAAGGTAGGTAATTAAGCGAAAGCAAAATCTATCACGTTATGAAGATTTACGGCGAGATATTATTAACTCACTGACAAGAAAATCAAACTATCAATTCGTCAAATTACTAAGTTATTGGATATAGATAGAAATATAGTTCAAAGAATAAAATGAGTCTTAGAACCGTCCCCTGACTTTTCTTAAAAGATGATGGTGTGAGATTTTTTTAAAAATCTATATTATGCACTTATTTGGTTGTTAATCGCTGGGAGGTCGCGTTAACCACTGATTGAGATATTCAAGCATTAATTACAAGTTAAAGGATGATAAAAATTTATCAACTACTAATAATATTGAACTATCGGAGGATTAGAATATGAAACGGTGCTGGCTAGGACTTGCCGGGATTTTAATAGGTATGTGTGTATCTGTATTAATGCAGACATTCATGGCAACTTCACTACCCATTATTGCCAGGGAGTTTGGTAGTATGCACTTGTACAGTTGGGTATTTGCTGCTTATATGCTAGCTTCGACGGTCACTATACCGTTATTCGGCAAACTCGCCGATTTAATAGGAAAACGTTTTATTTATATATTCGGGATTTTTTTCTTTTTGATAGGCATTTTTATTGCCAGCTTTTCAAATAGTATGCAAATGCTTGTGGCATGTCGAATTCTTATGGGTTTGGGTGCTGGAGCTATAGTCCCTGCAGCTTTGGCATCCATAGGAGATTTGTTTTCTGAGAAAGAAATGCCCAGAATTTTTGGAGCTGTAGGTATTACACAGGTTGTTTCAAATATTATAGGACCATTATTAGGTGGACTTATTACGGATAATTTATCATGGCGTTGGGGGTTTATTTTGTTCCTTCCACTGGGTGTACTTTCTGGAATTCTTGTCAGGTTAGGATTACCATCAGCCAATGTAAACCAAAAAGAAACATACTTGAATAAGTTGATACTGATAAAAAAACTTGATTGGGTTGGCTCTTTATTAATATCATTAGGAATATGTTCTTTAGTTTTGGGCCTTCAAAATATAGGCAGCAGTAATTATATTCTAGGATTTGGTTTATTTTTGTTTTCCCTAGTGATTTTGGGTATTTCCATTATAATTGAAAAGAAATGTCCTGATCCGGTATTACCCATGAGCTTGCTGGGGAGATCCAATCTTTTGATAATAGTATCAGGCGCTTTGATTTTGGGTGTAGTAAGTAATGCTGCTGTTGTATATATACCCTTATATATACAAAATTTTAATGGTACAAGTGCTTCCAGTACAGGTGCTTTAATGCTTCCTATGATGATTGCGGCTGGTCTGGGCAGCGGAGTTGCTGGCAGAATTCCAGGAAATAAGCTAAGAATTGTCACTAGGACGGTTTGGTTTTTTATTGGATTAGCTTCTATATCTTTAGCAGCATTTGGTGATTTGGGAGGTGAAAATTTTATAGCTTTTTGTGCTATTCCAATCGGTATTGGAATAGGGATATTGTTACCAGTTTTTTTAAGCGATGCACAAAATACCGCAGACGCTTCAAACAGAGCTTCAATAGGCGGTTTAATTCAACTGTCGCGTAACCTTGGAGGAGCACTAGGTGTGCCAATGCTTGGTATTTGGATATCCCGCGGTCAAAACTTGACCTTTGGTTTGAAATCAATTTTTGTAAGTCTTTGTGTGATAGCCTGTTTGGGACTTCTCACTGCATTTGTTAAAAAGCGTGAACACGTTGATACACAAGTCAAGGTGTGTGAAGAAGGGGAATTTAAATTTTAGAAGATAATCGAAAAGTAGTTGGTAATTTTGCTGAAAGACAAATTTGAGAAATAAATAGGGCAAAAGAGTGATATTAAAACGATGTTCTTTGAAAACTGCATTATAGTTACAAGAGGATAACAGGAAAGTTATTGAAGGATTTTATGTTGTTTGTTCAAGTAATTTTACAAAGCTGATGTTTGTATGTTTTACACAAGCATCCAATCCACATTTCGGAGAACTCAAATATACTGAAAAATTCTTATCTAGTTATAGGTAAAACTTTGAGGAGAAACAGAAATATGATCCTTGAAATAGATTAAAATAAAGCTCTCTGAGTTTCCAAGAGCGTACTTTTATATATTGGGGTGGGTAAAATGCTAGTATGGTTTCATGACATTAATGCAAAGGATGTTAATATAGTGGGGGGCAAAGGAGCCAATCTTGGGGAGATGACAAGGGCTGGTTTTCATGTTCCGCCAGGGTTCTGTGTTACTGTACAGGCATATAAACAGCATTTGGATAAATCAAATTTATGGCCTCAGATTGAACAATTGCTGGGTGACTTAAACTCTGAGGATATAACGAAACTTGATAAAACAGCTAAAGACATAAGGAAAATGATTGAACAGTCCCCTATGCTGGAACATTTAGAATCGCAGATAAAGGCAGCATATGCTAAGCTTTCCAAAGATGGATGTCCACGTGTAGCAATCCGTTCTTCTGCAACGGCTGAGGATCTTCCGGAGGCAAGTTTTGCTGGACAACATGAAAGCTTTCTGTCTATCCAGGATGCAAATGAAGTATTGAAGTACATAAAAAAATGCTGGGCCTCACTGTGGACAGGGCGTTCTATTGCTTACAGAAATAAAAATGGTTTTGAGCATAAGGAAGTATCGTTGGCTGTTGTAGTACAGGCCATGATCGAATCTGAAAAATCCGGAGTTCTTTTTACTATAAATCCACTTGCCGGGCAATATGAAGAAATGCTGGTGAATGCTGCTTATGGCCTAGGTGAGAGTATTGTATCTGGACGAGTAACGCCTGATATTTACAGGATATCTAAGAAAGATACTCCGTTGGTTCTTGAGCGACAGTTGGGTTCCAAGGAGACTTGTATCCGGTCCAAGCACGATGGCAAAACTAATACAGAAGAAGTAGGACTGGCAGACCGGGAACGTTTTTGCTTGAATCAAAGCGAACTTAAAGAATTACAAAAGATGGGACTACTTATAGAAAATCATTATAAAATACCACAGGATATTGAATGGGCTTTTGCCGACGGGCATCTGTATTTGCTCCAAACAAGACCTGTGACTTCAATTTCTAAAGAGCCTGAAACTGAATTTAAATTAAAAAAACTCAGCAAAATTCAAAAAATGGAGATTGATAATTTTAAAGAGCACCTGCCGACGCCTCCGTATCCTCTTGAATATGAAACTATGTTGGGATTACTGGAAGAAAAGCATCGTGCATATAAAGCTCTTGGATTGTATATACCGTCTGCTGAGCGGGTACTTGTGATAGACGATAATGGAATACCCTTTATTAATCCGGTAGCTCCACGCCCAAATTTTCGTTTCTTGAGGCTTCCATTTAATATTCAACGGCTTTTACGGTTAAATGCTACAGATTCCTCTAAGGATGAGGAATTAGAGCTTTCCATGAAATTAAAAGAGTTGCGTAAGTTGGATTTATCCTCATTGAATGATAAAGCAATTGTGAGTTTTATAAAAGATGTCTTGGATGTAGCCGTGGCTGTTGGTCGTATTCGCTTTTCGGTATATGTATTCCCAATGGTGCTACTTGGTTTTTGGCTTAACGTTCTTATACGTTTTTCTCGGGTACCATATGATGTGAGCCATTATGATTTACTTGGGAGCTTGGATTATAAGACTGCCTTAATTGATAAAGCATTATATGAGCTTGCTTCTTTGGCTGATTCATTACCTATTGTCAGAAAAGCTGTTACTGAACTACCAATTGATAAAATTTATGCAGAGTTACAAGAATCAAAAGAAGGCTATATCTTTCTACAAGCTATGGAAACTTTTCTGAAAGAACATGGCTCAAGAACAATGAAAGCTTATATGCCGATTTCAAATTTGTCTTCATGGTCGGAAGACCCGAACATTTTATTAAACACATTATCGGCTATTTTGCGATCTGAGCACGCAAATAATTATGATGCCAGACTAAAAGAGACAGGTGAAAAACTTGAGAGCTTAAAATCCGATATTATGAGAAAACTTCCGGGCTTTCTAAGATCAAGTTTTCTCAAAAGATTGGGACAATTTCGCAACGCTTTTAAAGGCCGTGAGTTTACGCTTTATGCTATAGAAGAGTGTTATGTTGCATTCAGGAGTGGGATAAAGGAAGGTGTAAACAGACTAGTAAACAAGGGGTATATTAAAAATGCCGAATATGTAGTATACCTTACTTTAACTGAATTCTATAAAGCATTGAAACAAGAAATCCAAGCAGATAGTGTCTGCGAAATCGTATATAGGCGAAAACAATATAGAGACAGTGCGTTGGCTATTTGGAATTCGTATAATGCTGAAGAAATCAGCAAAAGCGGTAATTATTTCAAAGGTATACCCAGCAGTAAAGGGATAGCCAAAGGTACTGTAAAAGTTGTAAGCGGACCTTCCGAGTTTGGAAAACTGGAAAAGGGTGATGTACTTGTTTGTACTTTTACCGACCCAGCATGGACCCCTCTTTTTTCTCTTGTATGTGCAGTAATTTCTGATACAGGCGGACCACTTTCACATGCTGCAATTGTAGCAAGGGAGTACTCGATACCAGCCGTTCTTGGAACGAAAGTAGCGACTTCCAAACTGAAGGATGGAAATTATGTAACTGTTGACGGATCAAAAGGCATTATATATATTGAAAATAATTAGATGAAAATTTTGTAGATTGCGACGAAAAGCTTTGTGTAAATAATAGCCTGGTAATAGAGCGAATCATGAATTAGATTACTCAAGTGAGTGTCACATATGATATAAATAAGTTCTATCATATTCTTATTCCGGTCCATTATAATAGCTGTTAAATTTGGTGAGTTAAATTTAACAGCTAAAAAGGTTAAAATAGTTCCAAATGAAGTGAATATAAGTAGAATACTACCAGAACCGCCTCGCCCCCACAAGGCCAATTCCTACACTAACATGAACGCATAGATAACTTGCCATATGAGTGTCAGAATGGTCCGATTTATGAAAGAAAATGGGGAGCAGGTTGGGGGGGGGGTTGTGGACGGCTCCTGGTTCCGTGTAGACAGCTAACGGTCGCTTAGCTTCCTACCTGCCCATCACTCACTTACCCGTCCATAAGTCCACAACCGCTACTACTAATTTATATCACTTTAAGGTTACGAAGATAAGCATTAAGCAAAATACTGTGGTAAACGGAGGGTTAAGATGCTATACAAAAGTTTACTTGACGCAATTAGAACGAACCAAAATAGTAATAAAGGTATTATATTCATATCTGGAGATAATGACGAAAAATATCTAGGTTATGATGAATTGTTTTCAGAAGCTGGTAAAATTCTAAATGTTCTTCAATCGAATGGACTAAAGCCAGGCTTTGAGTTAGTATTCCAAATTGAAGATAATGAAAAGTTTATCTGCATTTTTTGGGCGTGCATTTTGGGGAAAATTATACCGGTACCTGTTGCGGTAGGAAATAATGATGAGCATAGACTCAAACTACTAAAAATATGGACAATATTAAACAATCCATTTCTAATTACGGACAAAAAAGTATTATCAGGAATAGAAACATTTGCAACTTCAAATTCTTTATCTAAAGAGTTTGAAGAAATTAAAGTAAGAACTATCTATTTTGATGAAATGGACAGTTCTTACTTTACAGGACAAATAGTTGAAGCTGATTTGAAAGATATAGCATTTATTCAGTTTTCATCGGGTTCTACTGGAGACCCAAAGGGTGTTGTTTTGACTCACAAGAACTTATTGACTAATATTAATGCCATAATTGAATGTGCAAAAGTGACAACTAATGACAAGTCATTAAGTTGGATGCCATTAACTCATGATATGGGTCTGATTGGTTTTCATTTAACCGCTTTAGTTGCAAAAATAGATCAGTATATAATGCCAACAAATTTATTTATACGAAGACCCACTTTATGGATTAAAAAAGTAAATGAGCATAGAATTTCTTCGACATCATCACCAAATTTTGGATATAGGTACTTTCTATCATCTTTCAAACCTGAGATTGCTGAAGGCTGGGATTTATCATGTATCCGTTTAGTGTTTAATGGGGCGGAACCAATTTTCGCTGATTTGAGTGAAGAATTTCTAAATAAAATGGAAGAGTATAAACTAAATAAAAAATCTATGTTTAATGTTTATGGATTAGCTGAAGCATGTCTTGCAGTTACCTTTCCTCCAACTAATGAGGGTATAGTCAGTATAAATGTTGACAGGAATAGGTTGTCTATTGGGGCGAAAATAATCGAGAATACTAATGAGAATAGTATAAGACTTGTTGATTTAGGGTATCCGGTAACAGATTGCAATATAAGAATTTGTGATGATGAGAATAAGACACTTGCGGAGAGAACTGTCGGATATATTCAGATAAAAGGAAATAATGTAACATCAGGATATTATAACAATAACGAAGCCACATCGAAAATGATTTCCCAAGATGGTTGGCTAAACACAGGTGATTTAGGTTTCATTTGGAATGGTCGTCTAATTTTCAGTGGTAGGGCTAAAGACATAATTTTCGTTAATGGACAAAATTATTATCCGCACGATATAGAGAAAATAGCTGAAGGTGTTGAGGGTATTGAACTAGGTAGAATTGCAGCATGTGGTGTTTTCAACAAAGAACTTCAAAGGGATAGCTTACTATTATTTGTACTATTTAAGAAGAAAACTGAAGAATTTGTGTCTTTGGCAGTAGAATTAAGGAAGTACATCAGCTCTAAGATGGGATTGAATGTAGACTTAATAATACCAGTCAGGGAAATCCCTAAAACCACAAGTGGAAAAATTCAAAGATACAGATTAGGTGAAATGTATCTAATGGGTAAATATAACGATGTTTTGAGAGATATAGAACATTTTACAAATATAATACTTGAAAACAGGGTATGTGAAAATCCAACAACAGAAATAGAAATAGAGTTAATGACTATTTGCAAGGAATTCATACCAACAACTTCGATAGGCATAAATGATAACTTTTTTGAGGTAGGTGCAAGCTCGATTATTTTAATTCAAATAGCTGAGAGAGTGGATCGTGTGTATCCTGGGAAAACTTCGATCACAGACTTGTTTGCATATCCGACAATTTCAAAGCTTGCAAATTTCATTGAGAAAGGAAACACAATAAATTTGCCAGTTCTTAAACTACCGGATGAGTTTTTTATTGAGCGAAAAACTACTGTCTGTGAATCGGTTATGTTTGAGTTTATGTTATCAGAACCTCAGTTCAGAAAGGTAAACGACTTATGTCGGGATAAAAATATCAGTCTGGATGATTTCATTACTTTACCGTATATTTTTTTGCTTTCCCAAATTACAGGACAACATATCATTCCAATTCAAATCATGATTCACAAGGAAGATATGGTTTATTCGGTTAATTATGATATACATCAGTTGCAAGAAATTTCTAATTTGCTGATAGGGCAAAAATCTAGTAAGGCTTTTTCGTATTCAATAAATGATGTAGAAAATGTTAAACTTGAAAGGGATGAATCATCAGTTGTTATATTCTTATATAATAAGAAATTCATGAATTGTAATATTGATCTCTTGAATATTTATGATATCTTACTGGAAATAAGTGCAGAAGACAATGAACTTGTTTTTTTCTGTGATTATAACAATTTGAAATTAAATGGACATAAAGTCAAGAAAATGATGAATGATTATGTAAGTCTGATTCTAAGCCAAATACAAGAGGTGTAAAATGAGTAAGTTAGCATTTTTGTTCCCCGGACAGGGTTCACAATATGTTGGAATGGGTAAAGCCATGTATGATAAATACCCTTTGGTAAAACAAATTTTCGAGGAAGCTAATGATATTTTGGGTTATAATATCTCGAAAATATGCTTTGAGGGCGGCATTGAGGAGTTAACTAAAACTGAAATTACTCAACCTGCAATATTAACAGTTAGCTTTTCAGCTTATCAAGTTTATATGAAGGAAATAGGTATTACTCCAGTGTTCTGTGCGGGGCATAGCCTGGGAGAGTACTCTGCATTGACTTGTAGCGGTGCATTAAAGTTTTCTGATGCACTGAAAATAGTAAGTTTAAGAGGAAGATTTATGCAGGAAGCTGTTGCTTCAGATGTAGGAATAATGGCTGCTGTAGACGGGATAGAAAGAGATATTGTTGAGAAAACATGTAAATCAATATATGAAAGTGAAAAAAGCTTAATTGGTATTGCTTGCTTTAATTCACCAAAGCAGATAGTTGTATCTGGAGAGAAGAAATCATTTGAAATCTTTAAAGAAAAACTGGGAATTATAGGAGCAAAGATAGTACTATTAAAAGTAAGTGCTCCATTTCACAGCTCCATGATGTGTTCCGCAGCCACTAAGCTAAATGAAGTATTAGTAAAATATGAATACAGCGATTTAAATTGGCCTGTAATATCAAATGTAACTGCAAAGCCTTATTTTAGTAAGGATGATATTGTATATAATTTACTAATACAAATGACTGAGCCTGTCAGATGGCAGGAATCAATAATTTATTTGCATGAACAAGGTGTGGATGTGTGTGTCGAGATGGGACCACAGAGCGTATTGAAAGATCTAATGAAGCAAATAACAAATAGTATAATTGTACATCCTTTTGAATCAATAAGTAGTTTGGCAGATACAAGAAAAGTTCTTTTATCAAATAACTTTGATGAAGTAAAAAGCAATGCTTCAAAGGTTATTGATAGATGTCTAGCAATTGCCATCTGTACTCAAAATAACAATTGGAATAGTGTTGAATATTATAACGGAGTAATTAAGCCATATAAAAAAATGAAGGAAATGAAAGAAATTATTGAAAAATCGGGATGTGTACCTAATATAGACCAGATGAGGGAAGCAATAGAAATATTAAAAACTGTATTTTGTACAAAAAAAGTACCGATTGAAGAGCAAAAAGAAAGATTCAACCAAATTCTGAATGAAACAAATACTAACGGCGTATTTTTTGATTTAATAAAGCAAGAAGAAATTAGTGGTTAAAATTGGAGGTTATGCTAGTAATGAAAGATATTTCATTATTTTTCAAAAAAATAGAATCAATACAGGATGATAACAATGAATTTGTGGGTGTTACTTCAAACAGAGATATTGCTATAATAGGTATGGCAGCAACATTTCCTGAAGCAGAAAATTTAGATGCTTTTTGGAAAAACCTAGCTTCTGGGAAATGTTGCACACGGACTTTTCCTGAAAAAAGAAAGCTAGATGTTTATAAATATCTCAGTTATATGGGAGTATCAGAAAGTAAAATAAAATATATCGATGCTGCATATTTGGATGAGATTGATAAGTTTGATTATAGATTCTTCCGTTTGACACCTAAAGAAGCAAGTTTAATGAATCCAAATCAAAGGTTATTTCTTGAAACTGCTTGGAAAGCCATTGAAGATGCTGGCTATGGTGGCAGTAGACTAATAGGAAGTAAAACAGGTGTATTTGTCGGATATATTGGAGATTTTGATGGATGTAAGTACCGTCAAATAATATCTGATGTTGATGAATCAAATAGTGCTGTTTCAGTAACAGGAAATTTATCATCAATCATACCGAGTAGGATTTCTTATCTACTGGACTTAAAAGGACCAAGTATGTTAATTGATACTGCTTGTTCATCATCTCTTGTTGCTGTTCATACAGCATGTAAAGCTATACGAAATGGTGAGTGTGAATTAGCATTAGCTGGAGGTGTTAAAACTTGCATTATACCTCTTGAAAGTAAGGAAAAAGTAGGTATGGAATCCTCGGATGGCAAAACCAAAACATTTGATGATAGTTCTGATGGTACTGGTATGGGCGAAGGTGTGGCAGCAGTACTTCTAAAACCGTTAAGTAAGGCTTTAAAGGATGGGGATAATATCTGGGCAGTTATTAAAGGAACTGCAACGAATCAGGATGGCAATTCAGTTGGAATTACTGCGCCAAATGTAAGGGCTCAATCGGATGTTATAATAAAAGCATGGAAAGATGCAGATATACATCCTGAATCTATTTCTTATATTGAGGCACACGGAACTGGAACAAAGCTTGGAGATCCGATTGAAATAGATGGAATAAAAATGGCATTTGAAAGATATACAGACAAAAAGCAGTTCTGTGGGATAGGCTCTGTTAAGTCTAATATAGGTCATTTATACGATTGTGCAGGAATTGCCAGCCTTATAAAAGTTGTATTAGCTATGAAACAAAGACATATTCCACCAAGTATACATTTCTTTACTCCAAATAGAAAGATAGATTTTGAAGAGAGCCCTGTTTATGTAAATGACAAACTTAAAAAATGGTATAGTAAAGGTACTTCTCTTAGAGCCGGAATCAGTTCATTTGGTTTTAGTGGGACGAATTGTCATGTCGTTTTAGAAGAAGCTCCTACTGATATTAAACTTGAAAAATTCAGATTAGAAACTAGTCCAAACATCTTTACAATCTCAGCTAAAACAAAACAAGCTTTAAAGGAACTTATATCAAAATATAAATCCTTTATTAATGATAAGAACGGTTTAAACTTCAAGGATATATGTTATACAGTATGTACAGGCAGGGGGCATTATAACTTCCGAATTGCAATTATTTCAAATGATATTCTTGATTTGAAGAATAAACTATCTGCTATACTTGATGTTAATTCTGATTATGAAGTTTTTAACAAACCTGACAGTAATGTGTTCTACAGTGAACATAGCATAGTTAACCAGCATGATGCTATGGAGAATAAGGCTGGAATAACTGAAACAGCAGCCAATGAGTTAGGACAAAGGGCAGAAGCACTAATAGATGAATTTTTAAAAAACAAGGCATCAGTAGCTACTTTAAAGGAAATCTGTCAATTATATATTATAGGT
>Ga0316600_10001266_pt1 | contig 11592 bp, 7 predicted proteins | sample OWC_soil_day5_CT_FD_207652 | JGI IMG/M metagenome (GOLD analysis project Ga0316600, IMG submission 207652) | Wetland soil microbial communities from Old Woman Creek delta, Ohio, United States - OWC_soil_day5_CT | ecosystem: Environmental > Terrestrial > Soil > Wetlands | place: USA: Ohio...
TGGGCATCCGCATATCCGAGAGAATAATGTCAATACTCTCATGAGCTAGAATCTCAAGCGCCGCCTGACCATCTCCAGCCGTAAAAATGCCAAAATTTTTTCCCCTCATCGAACGTTGGAATGCCTTAAGAATAGCCTTTTCATCATCAACAACCAAAATGTTTCTTTCCATCCTCTTCCTCCCTAGCAAGGGTATCCATCACCACTATATTTTTTACATACTTTTATCAGCATCATTTTCAATATTAAATTACAAACTTTGCATCACATACTGAAATATCTGCGGAAGTGGAACTTGAACATCTGCAAGTCCTGCGTCAAACACGACCTTCGGCATTCCATAAACGATACAGGTTTCCTCTGCCTCAACGATCACCCTGCCTTTTTGTCTCTTTACTTCGCCACAGCCTACCAGTCCATCGTTTCCCATTCCTGTCATAACTACAGTCAATAGTCTGTCCTTAAAAATAGGAGCTGCGGAAAGTAGTGTCACATTCACTGATGGTTTATAAACTGTTTGAATTGGAGCACTATCTTCGATTTTTAAAGCAATTTTCCCATCACCTTTTCTTCGCAGATAAGTTTGAAAACCAGCAGGTGCAATATAAATAGTCCCTGCCTCCAGTATATCTTCATCCTCGCCTTCCTTTACATGAAGGTTGCAGATAGTATCAAACCGTTCTGCCAAAGGCCCAGTAAATCCAGGCGGCATATGCTGAATTACAATAATCGGTACACAAAAGTCTTGCGGAAAGCGAGGCAGAAGTGACTGTAATGCAGAAGGTCCCCCTGTGGAACATCCGATAATCAGAAGGTCTGATTTACATTCTATACTGCTTTTAATATTTCTTTGAACTGCTTTAGGAGCTTCTTCTGTTACATTATGCACAGGAATTTTAGCTCCTTCTACAATTGTCTGCAAATTATCTAAAAAATTCTGATGCACTTGCTGCGAAACATCTTCACCCACTAGAGCACTTTTAAGAAAAAATTCAACCGCGCCAAGCTGCAATGCCTTAATTGTAGTTTTGGCGCCTTCTTCCGTATGATTACTTAGCATGACGACAGGCACCGGGCAAGTGCTCATAATCACTTTTAATGCAGCTATACCATCCATTTCAGGCATTTCTACATCCATTGTTACAATATCGGGTTTTAGACGTTGAACCTTTTCCACTGCTTCCTGCCCGTTTCTGGCGATTCCTATAATAAAGAATTGTGGGTTCTTTTCTATAATCATGCTGATACACCTTCGCATGAAGGACGAATCATCCACCACTAATACTCCATATTGCTGCATAGAGGATTTGCCCCTTTCCTATAGTAAAAAGTATTTTCAGTGTAAATCGGTGCAAGGTCATGCTCCAAACCTGTAATGGTTTCTGCATGTCCTAAAAATAAGTATCCATTTGGTTTTAATATATCTGAAAACGCATTGACTATCTTTTGGATCGCCTTTACATCAAAGTATATCAATACATTCCTGCACAAGATTATATCTGATTTTTCAATTTTACCTGCAATATTTTCGTCGAACAAATTCATATATCTAAAATCAACCATATCCATAATGGTATCTTTTATCCTATACTCCTCATCAAGTTCTATAAAATATTTATCTAATGCTCCTTTAGGCATTTTTCTAAAAGAGAAAGACCTTTTATTGTATAAACCACTTTTGGCTTTATTTAATACTTTTTTATTAATATCCGAAGCAATAATCTGTACTGCTCCTGATTGAAATAATCCAGTTTCTTTAACCAGCATTCCCAAGGTATAAGGTTCTTCCCCGCTTGAACAGGCTGCACACCATATACGCAAGGGGTTATCGGATGTATGGTCTTTATATTTGGGAAGAATAACCTTATGGAATTGTTCCAAAAGATTTTCTTCACGAAAAAAGTAAGTCTCATTTACTGTAATGAGTTCGATAAGGACATCCCATTCCTTTGGTTCAGCCCTTACATAGCCACCATATTCCCAACAAGAGAGTCCTAATTTCTTAAACCTCTCTTGCACTTTAGCTTCAAGAGAAGAAAGATTTTTTAAAAAGTCAATGCCGCAACGATCATATATAAGCTCTGCTAATTGAATTAAACCAACTGTATTCATAGCATCTATTTCCATCCCTCCAATAATGTTAATATAACTAACCACTGGAAAAGCATTGTATTCTCCCTTCCAGTGGTTGATAAAATAAATCTTCCTTACTCCAAATCCCTTAAAGCATCTATAATTTCCTCAGAATGACCCGCCAATTCTTTTGTTACGACAGCAGTACGTTGAACATCCTTTATGTTAAGACTGACAACACGGTTAATTTCGGATGTAAATTTAACCAATTCTTTCACCTCGTTAGCTTGAACCTTTGTTGCGGCTGTAACTGCATTAGCTTGAGTGGTCACATTCTTGACATTGGCAATGATCTTATCCGCACTTAATGTTTGTTCCTTCATTGCTGCTGTAACCTGCTTTACCTGTTCTCTTGCGCTTGTAACTCCTTTAACAATATCTTCTACAACCGTCGCCTGCTCTTTTGTCACCTGGGTTACCTGCCCTGCTTGCTTGGTTACATTTTCCACTGCAAATACTATGTTTTGACCCTGATTTGCCTGTTCCTTAACCGCTACAGTAACCTGAATTACCTGTTCTCTTGCATTCTCAACACCTTTTATAATATCATCAACGCCTTGAGCCTGTTCTTTTACTGCACTGCTCACAAGGACTGCCTGATCGGTGACATTCTGAACCGACTTTGCAATATCCTGCCCCTGCTTAGACTGTTCCTTAACAGCAATTGTCACCTGACGTACCTGCTCCCTAGCATTTATAATTCCCTTTATGATCTCTTCAACCCCTGATGCCTGTTCCTTTACAGCCGTTGTAACCTCCGCAGCCTGATTGGTAACATTCTCTACGACTTTTACTATATTTTGTCCCTGTGAAACCTGTTCTCTTACTGCCTCAGTCACCTGTTTTACCTGTTCCCTTGCGCTTCCAACACTCTTAATGATGTCCTCAACACCTTGAGCCTGTTCCTTGGCTGCTTGGGTTACTTGTGCTACCTGTATTGTTACGTTTTCACCTGCAGTCACAATATCTTGACCTTGCTTTGACTGCTCCTTAACGGCCACTGTGACTTGTCTTATCTGTTCTTTTGCATTAACAACACCTTTGATAACTTCTTCGACTCCTTGAGCCTGTTCCTTGGCCGCCTGTGTTACCTGTGCGGCCTGTTTTGTTACATTCTCTACGGCAACTACTATATTTTGACCTTGCTTTGCTTGTTCTTTTACCGCCACAGTAACTTGTCTTACCTGTTCTCTGGCATTTTCTATTCCTTTAATAATATCTTCAACGCCTTGAGCCTGCTCTTTTGTCACATTCGTTACTTGTTCCGCTTGCTTGGTCACATTCTCTACTGCCGTCACTATGTTTTGCCCCTGCTGTACTTGCTCTTTCACTGCAACTGTAACCTGCCGTACTTGTTCTCTCGCATTCGTAACACCCTTGATTACATCTTCCACTCCATTTGCTTGCTCTTTTGCCGCTTGGGTAACCTCTGCAGCCTGTTTTGTTACATTCTCCACAGCAACTACTATATTCTGCCCCTGCTGCGCCTGTTCTTTTACGGCTACTGTAACCTGTCTTACCTGCTCTCTTGCATTTGCTACCCCTTTTATTACCTCTTCAATACCTTGCGCTTGTTCTTTTAGAGCATTAGCAGTCTGGGCTGTTTGCGTTGTAACATTTTCGATAGACTGTACAATGTTCTGCCCTTGCTGCGCCTGTTCTTTTACGGCTACTGTAACCTGTCTTACCTGTTCTTTTGCATTTGCAACCCCTTTTATTACCTCTTCAGCACCTTGCGCCTGCTCTTTTGCTGCTTGGGTAACCTGTGCAGCCTGTTTTGTTACATTCTCTACAGCAACTACAATATTCTGCCCCTGCTGCGCCTGTTCTTTTACGGCTACAGTTACCTGCCTTACCTGTTCTCTAGCATTGGCTATACCCTTTATTACATTTTCCGCCTCTGTTGCTTGCTCCTTGGAGGCCTGTGTAACCAGAGTCGCTTGATTTGTCAATGTTTTCATGGACTCTATAATTAGTACGCTACCCTTATTCTGTTCATCAGTTGCAGTAGTGATCTGACGGATTTCCATATTTACATTTTCTATTCCGCCTACTATCTTTTCAATAGTCTTACCAACCTCATCACTTAATTTTGAACCATGTTCAACCTTTTCAGTCCCAATTTCGATCGCCTTTATTGCTTGGTTGGTTTCTCCCTGAATTCCCTTAATGAGCTCAGAGATTTCCTTGGTGGCTGTAGCTGTCCGTTCAGCAAGCTTTCTTACCTCATCAGCAACAACCGCAAAGCCCTTGCCATGCTCTCCTGCTCTAGCAGCTTCAATTGCGGCGTTTAGTGCAAGAAGATTGGTCTGCTCTGCAATATCATCAATCACGTCAATGATACTGCCTATTTTTTCAGAACTCTTGCCCAGACCATTTATAACATTCTCTGCACGATGAATGACTTCCGAGATGTCTTTAATAGCCACTAAAGTGTCAGCCACCGCTTTCTGGCCGTCTTTTGCATCAAATTGAACCTTGTCACTCAACTGATTTACGTTCTGTGCGTTCTGGGCAACCTGAGTGATGGACGCCGCCATATTCTCAACTGTCTCAAAAGATTCAGCAGAAGCCTTCTGGAGCCGCTCTGCATTTCCCGCAACACCTTGAATGGATTTTCCCATCTGTTCTATAGATACGGAGATTTCCTCAACCGATTTTGCCGTACTTTCGCTATTACCTGCCACCTGCTGAATGGAAGCCACAATTTCCTGCACTGCGGCTGCCGCTTCATCGGCTGACCCCTTAAGGCTCTCCGCATTACCAGCAACACCTTTTATTGATTTCCCCATCTGCTCTATGGATGCTGAAATTTGCTCCACTGAACTGGCTGAACTTTCCGCATTTCCCGATACTTGCTGGATAGACGCTACCATTTCCTGTATTGCAGCAGCAGATTCATCTGTTGAGGCTTTAAGGCTTTCCGTATTTCCTGCTACTCCCTTGATGGACTTCCCCATCTCCTCTATGGACGATGATATTTGCTCTACAGAACTTGCTGTACTTTCTGCGTTTCCCGCCACCTGTTGGATGGAAGCTACGATTTCCTGAACCGCTGCAGCAGATTCATCAGCCGTATCCTTTAAGCTCTCTGCATTTCCTGCGACACCTTGGATAGATTTACCCATCTGTTCTATGGAAGCAGATATTTCCTCTACCGATTTTGCCGTACTCTCACTGTTTCCTGCCACCTGTTGAATAGAAACAACCATTTCTTGGACTGCTGCTGATGTTTCTTCAGCAGAACCTGTCAAACTTTCGGCATTCCCTGCCACACCCTTGATAGACTTGCCCATCTGCTCTATGGATGAAGATATTTGCTCTACAGAACTTGCGCTGCTTTCTGCGTTTCCTGCCACCTGTTGGATGGAAGCCACTAGTTCCTGAACTGCTACCGAGGTTTCTTCAGCAGAGCCTGACAAACTTTCAGCATTTCCTGCCACACCCTTGATAGACTTACCCATCTGTTCTATGGACGATGATATTTGTTCTACAGAACTTGCTGTACTTTCTGCATTTCCTGCCACCTGCTGGACAGAAGCAACCATTTCCTGAATAGCTGCGGCAGATTCCTCAGCCGAGGCCTTACAACTCTCCGCATTGCCAACCACACCCTTGATTGATTTTCCCATTTGTTCGATCGCTGTGGAGATCTCTTCAACCGACTTGGCGGTGCTTTCACTGTTGCCTGCTACCTGCTGAATAGAAGCAACCATCGAATGAACCGTAGTGGTTGCTTCTTCTGCTGAATTTGACAGGTTCTCTGCGTTGCCAGCTACCTCTTTTATAGATGTGCCCATTTGTTCTATGGACGATGATATTTGTTCTACAGAACTTGCTGTACTTTCTGCGTTTCCTGCCACCTGTTGGATAGAAGATACAACTTCCTGTACCGCTGCTGTAGCCTCTTTTGCTGATCCAGTTAGGCTTTCAGAATTTCCTGCAACACCTTTGATAGACTTCCCCATCTGCTCTATGGACGATGATATTTGTTCCACAGAACTTGCTGTACTTTCCGCATTTCCCGCCACCTGCTGGATGGATGCTACAACTTCCTGTACAGCTACCGAAGTCTCTTCAGCCGCTCCTGTCAAACTATCAGCATTTCCTGCAACACCTTTTATTGATTTGCCCATTTGCTCAATGGAAACAGATATTTCTTCAACCGATTTTGCCGTACTTTCGCTATTTCCCGCCACCTGCTTTATCGTAGTAACCATCTCTTCGAGGGACTTTTGGGATTCGACAGCCAAATCTGTCAATTTTTCAGTATTTGTTACCACACCATTGATTGATTTTGAAAGCTCACCTGTCATTTCATCTGTAGACTTAACAGCCAAAGACTGTTCGCTTGTCCCTTTTGTCACTTGGTCGGTAATCTTAACCAACTCTTTCAACTTGCCATCAAGTTTCTTAGATGAATTAACTGCTGCATCTACCTTTAGGGAAAGTCCCGAATTCTCCATGAACATTTTCGCCATATTTTTCTTAAAACCCATATATAACGCCTCCTGCTATAAATTATTATAGTTTTTACTATTCATTATTAACCTTAGCAAGCTTTCTGTTACTTGCCATTTTGCCAACTCCTACTATATCGAGTATACAAGCTACACTTCCATCACCCAGAATTGTGGCTCCCGAAAAACCTGCTGCTTTACCTATATACGAGCCTAAAGGCTTAATGACAATCTCCTGGTTTCCAACAAGTTCGTCAACAACAAGTCCAAGACGCTTTTCGGCTACCCCTAAAACTACAATAAAGACGTTCTTACCTTTTTTCCCCCGTGAAACATTGAAATAATCGTGGAGCCAGATTAACGGCAGGACCTTTTCCCTGATTACTGCCACCGTCTGCCCGTTAACAGACTCAAGTTCATTTTCAGGCTTGCGTACTATTTCAATGACATTACTCATTGGAATAGCATAGGTTTCACCGTTTACTTTAACTAACAAACCTGTGAGAATCGCCAAGGTGAGCGGTAGTTTAATTGAAAACTTAGTACCCTCACCCGGCTTAGTCTCGACATCAATAATCCCATTCAACTTGTCAATATGACTACGAACTATATCCATCCCGACTCCACGGCCTGACACGTCACTTACTGTTTGCGACGTAGAAAAGCCTGTGTGAAAGATAAGATTGATAATCTCATGCTTAGACAGTGATTCAGCAGCTTGTGCCGTCATGATTTGTTTCTTTACAGCAGACTCTTTTACTTTCTGTAAATTGATCCCGTCCCCATCATCCTCAACTGTGAGCATAACATGGTTTTCTTGGGTAAAAGCGGTGATTCGCAGCATACCTTTTGAGGGTTTTTCAGCTTTTATACGTTCCTCTGGAGATTCTATCCCATGATCAACGGCATTTCTAATTATATGAATAAGGGGGTCGGCGATATCCTCTATGATTGTCCTATCCATTTCTGTTTCCCCGCCTTCAAGGATTAGCTCGATTTCCTTGTTCAATGATTCGGACAAATCCCTTACCATACGGGGAAAACGGTTAAATAACTGTTGAATTGGTAACATACGAGTCTTCATAACCCCCTCTTGCAATTCGCTGATAACTCTTGACACATGATTTGAAATACCTAAAAGGTCTTCGACCGTGTTATCAGAGCTATAACGATTATGTAATGTGGTACCTACCTGTGCTATCCTTGTCTGTTCAATAACAAGTTCACCAACAAGGTTCATCATTTTTTCAAGCCGTTCCACATCCACTCTTACAGTTTGACTGGCTTTTCTTTCGTGGCCAGTTGATTTATTATGATCTGCGTCTTTAACAACAAATTCCGGTACAGTTTTTACACTTTGCACAGATAGTTTTGGACTCTCTATATCATAGGGAAGTACCTTTACCTCCTGTACCTCTATAAGTTCATCTTTGGCCCTGCCTTCAACGTTTTTTGCGTCCAATTGGGAGATGAACAAATATGAAAATTCAGAAACATCAGCATCATCGGGTATTTTCCAAATATTTGGCACCGTTTCAATTACAGTACCAAGTTCATTAAAGAAGTTGAGTATCACAGCGGCACGAGCAGTTTTCATAAAGCTTTCTTCCGGAATTTTCACATTGCAGATAAGAATTTTTTGTTCTGAAATTACTGCCTGTTCCAATAGATCCTGCTGCTCCAAATCAAGGGCAAATTCTACTGTCATTTCTTCCTGCTCAATATTTTCAAATTTTTTTTCTTCTCCCCTTCCTTTTTGCTTATCCTTAGTCTTTCTTTTTTTCCCTTCATATTCTCCTGAAAGCACCTTCTTTAACTCGTCTAACGTAGAAGACACATCAGTCTTAATATCCTTGCTGTCAGCAGCAAAGTCTTCTTTTAACATTCTCAAATAGTCAAGACATTGAAAAAGGATATTTATAACTGGCTTTGAGGCTTTAAGGAGATGATTACGGATTTTATCCAATACATTCTCCATTTCATGTGTCAGGAGCTTCATTTTTTCGATTCCCATTGCTGCTGAGGAACCTTTTAAAGTATGCGCTGCACGGAATATTTTTTGAATTACTTCTGGTGTCTCACCACTCTGCTCCAGCTCCAAAATGCCCTGTTCAAGAAACTGCAATTGTTCTTCTGCTTCATCCAAAAAAACTCTGATCATTTCAGGAGTATCATAAATTCCAGCCATGTCACACCTCCCTCGTCATTCATAAAGTACCTTGTCAATCTTTAGAATACTGACAACCCCTTCATCAGTGATTCCCATGCCTTCAAAGTAATTGCCGTCAATCCCTGCTACCATTTCAGGAGGCGGCTGTATATCTGAAAATTTGACAACTTGATTTACCCTGTCAACCACTATACCAACCATTTCATCTCTGCTTTTTAAGACTACGATACGAGTCAATTTAGTCGTTGTGTAGTTATGTAATCCAAATCTTTTATGTAGGTTAACAACTGGAACAATCTTGCCACGAAGATTTATAACCCCTTCCAAAAAGGGCTTACTGTTATATACTACTGTGATTTTTTGCATCTTGATAATTTCATAGACATCGCTTATTTTTAAAGCGTATTTTTCATTTGCCAATTCATAAACGACATACTGAACATCTAACAGCTCATTCAAATTATTTCACCTCCTTTTAAAAGAGATTTAATTGCCTTGTTTAACAAGAAGAACATAGTTTATTTAAAGTTTGGACAACGCAATCTTCCTTATAAGGTTTTATAATAAATCCCTTGGCCCCAAGCATAATCGCTTCCTTAACATGAGCTTCATGTCCTAAAGCTGAAATCATAACTACTTTTGCATTAGGATCATTATTTCTTATTTCCTGCAATGCTCGGACTCCATCCATTTCAGGCATGGTAATATCCATCGTCACAATATCAGGTTGCAACTCTTTGTATTTTCTTACACCAATTGCTCCATTTTCCGCTTCCCCAACTACCTGAAAGCCATACTTTTCAAGCACTTTTTTGAGTGCTAACCTCATAAAAACTGCATCATCAACAATAAGCACTTTTTTCATTGCTTTCTCACCTCTTTTGCTTTAAATTAACATAAAAAAAATGGTGGGCAATACAGAGATTGCCTACCATAAATAAACTATTATCAGTTCATTGGCAACCTGACAATCATAGCAATTAAATCGCTTTAGACTCATGGCTTTGCGTCTCCACCTTTCGACGGATTTGCCCATTTCAATTAATTAAGTCTTAGGATACTAATATAACGGTTTAATAATTTGAAAAAATACTCCAAATATAGAATTAAAATGCAACAATTTAAGTATTTTGTTGCTTTTTTTAATTTTACAATATCCTTTTACATCAAGCATTAATTGCATCTTTTTCATCATTTTTAATAAATCTCTATTGAAATAGCAGGTATCTTTTTATATAATATTTACATAAAATATTGCATCAGTAGAAGGAGTAGCATTATGACAGTGGAACCACTAAGAGATAAAACTAAAATAAAACAAATTTACAACTACTTGAATGGGAAAAACCATAAATACGGGCTAATCTTTAAATTTGGTCTTAATACTGGATTAAGAATTAGCGATATTTTACCCTTAAAGGTTTCAGATATACTAAATAACAATGGTGAGTTTTATGACTATCTTATAGTTAAAGAGAAAAAAACAAACAAAGAGAAAAAAATTAAACTTAATAATGCTCTCCGCAAAGTTATAACAATATATATGGAAGATAAAAAACTCCCTTCGAATGCTTATTTGTTTTACAGTCAGAAAGGTGGATATGTCGGTCGTATACAGGTTTATAAAGTTATGAAAGAAGCTGCACAGGCTTTAGGCATAGAAAATTTCGGGACTCACAGTTTAAGAAAAACCTGGGGTTATTGGACATACAAAATCTCTAAATATAACATTGGTTTGATAATGGACACGTTTAATCATAGCTCTCAAAGCATCACTCTTCGTTATATCGGAGTTAACCAAGACCAAAAAGATGAACTCTACTCTCTTGTGCAGTTTTGATACTATAACCTTATTAAGCATACTCGCTACTTCTTAAGATATAAAAAATACCACCGTTTGCTGTTAAAACAAACGGTGGTATTTTTATATTTTTTCACATAATTTTTAGATTTATATCTAGAAATTCCACAGACTATATGGTAATATATACTATATAATTTAAAGAAAATGTAAAAAAAAGGGGGTTTGTGTAGTATTTAAAAAAAAGCAACAAAATACTTAAATTGTTACCTAATCACAGAGTCTTTTTCCTTTTTTTACTATAAATGAGTAAATCAACCACATAATTTTACAGATAAAAATTAGACGTATTCTTTACAATTTTAATTTTTAAAAATACCTTTTCAATTGGTATGTCATTTCAGGTAAGGCTCGTAAATTTTACCAATTTTTTTACGTTAAATACTAGCACGTACCACTTTTGCCCCAGTTTTTTGGCAATAAATGGGGTTCTAACGCACTAATAATTATTTGCTTTCTTTGATTTTATGGTAACTTGTATGTCATTTATCGATAAATTATTGTTTATTCTTATGAAACTACGGAATGTAAATTTTTATCTTAATTTCATAAATGAATCAATTTATACAAAACCCGTTTCCAAGCCTTTCGGCTTAAAAGCGGGTTTTGTCTACAGCCAAGCGGAAGTTGCTAACTAATAGCAGGTTCCGCTTTTTTATCTCATAATGGAAACTGACAGGTAATTTTTAAGTTATCTCAATGTACTATATCGGTATTTATGCTGCAAAAATACGTATTCGCCGTTACTGGAACAGTTCCCGTATTATTTGTTCACATTCTTCCTTGGTAGTGCCTAGCAAAGAAAATGTACGCTCGTCAAGAATGGCCTTGATAGCAAAGTTAGCCATTGCTTGTGTGTAATAGTTGGCAATGTGCACAACTGCTACCAATTCTCGGTCACCTACGTTATCGTTGAAGGGGTCATGATGAAACATAGCACTCTCAACGATCTGATGAGGTAAGCCCCA
>Ga0316600_10001270_pt1 | contig 11577 bp, 11 predicted proteins | sample OWC_soil_day5_CT_FD_207652 | JGI IMG/M metagenome (GOLD analysis project Ga0316600, IMG submission 207652) | Wetland soil microbial communities from Old Woman Creek delta, Ohio, United States - OWC_soil_day5_CT | ecosystem: Environmental > Terrestrial > Soil > Wetlands | place: USA: Ohio...
AAGATGAACCATGAATTTGCCTCTGGATTAACCAATGTAGTTGAGAAAATCCGGTTAACCTTACTTCAGAAAGCTATACCTGTACATTGCGACGAAAGCGGTGCACGAACTGCTGGGAAGTTAGCATGGTTTCACAATGCATCAGATGCCGACCTTACATATCAAACCGTAAGTTGGAAACGTGGCAGCATTGGTATGCAGGAAGCTAAATTCCTGCCTTGCTATGTCGGAACCATCGTGCATGACTGCTGGGCAAGCTATTGGAAGTTTGACGGGCTTGAGCATGCGGTGTGCTGCGCGCACCTTCTGCGTGAATTAACCGGCATTACTGAAAGTTACCCTGCACAGAATTGGCCAGTTCAAATCAAGGAACTGCTCCTTCATATGAAGAAAGTGAAGGAACGTGCTATAAGCCAAGGAAAAGATATGCTGAGCTATTATCATCAGCATAAGTTTTCTGTGAAATATGACCAGTATCTGCAAGAGGCTACCGAACAAAATCCAATAGCGCCAAAAGCTCAGGGAAAACGCGGAAGGGCTAAGAAAAATATAGCAAGACGCCTTGCCGACAGGCTCATAGCATACAAGGGAGAAGTCTCGTTGTTTTTCAAGAAATTCGTAGTCCCCTTTGACAATAATCAAGCAGAACGAGATATCCGAATGCTGAAAGTTAAAATAAAAGTCAGCGGGTGTTTCCGAACATTTGAAGGAGCACAAGATTATGCTTTGATTCGCTCATATTTAAGCAGTGCGAAAAAGCAGGGCATAAATATATTTTGTGCCATTCAATTTGCTTTGGGTGGCATGCCAGAAAAAGCTATTTTTATCGGGGCTACTGAATAGTTACCTTTTAATTTAGTAAAATTCAATTTCAGAATATCAAATAACCAACACATCTTAATAAAAAAATTTCATATTAATAGAAAATATTATGGTGAAAAACAATAGGCAACGGGCTAAATTCTTTTAGCCCGTTGCCTATTATCGCTATATTATTTTTGAAATTCTATCCCTTAGTTGTCTTCCCTAAAAGATGCTAAAATAAGTAGATTTACGCCAATATATACTAACACAAACACACTTTACCTCTACTATGGCATTTATCACTATTGTAGTATTTTCTCCATTTCCACCAATATCAACGACTATTATTTTTTTATAATTTCATTTACAGCCGTTACAAAAGCATTAATATCGGAAAAGTAATTTGGATACGCAGCCTTTAATGTACCAAAAGAAGATACGGATACCAAAACTGCGTCAATCTTATTTTTATATCTACTACTTTCAATTTGATTATATTCTTTTGTTGCATCATCAATCTGGCTTGGTTTATAAAACTTCATTCTAAGATTTCGTTTAGAATAGTTTAAAATCAGTATATAATATCCCCTTCGCTTGCTATTTTTCTCTTCTTCATGATCAACCGCTACGCGAATCGCACTTAGCATACCTAAATAGTTGTGCTTAGCATCAAGCATTTTTATTTCTGAAATAATACCTTCTATATCTATAGGCGTTTCTGGTACAATTGGCATATTCTCTTTCATTGCAAACAAAGATGCTATTAATGCAAAAAAACGCAGGGTATTTTTTTTCCCATGGCTAGCTTTCAATGCTTGATTAGTAAACAATCCCATCGTTTCCAGTGCAGTAGCCCATAAATGTTGTAAATATGTTCGTATTTGAATTTCGATAAGCATATTTCTATTATATGTCTCTTTAGTATCACTTTGATATTGATACACCAAATGATAACTTCTATATCCAGAGAACTTTGGCTGTTTAATATAGTCGTATTCTCTCTTTAGAATATGGCGAACACGAGAATGATTGTAATTTTCCGCTACTTCATATACATCATTAATGGTTGGAACAATAACACGGCATCCACCCAAATCTTGCATAGTCCAAAGATTCATAGTTGGTTCCCGTTCCAATTTTTTAACAATTGAAGCAAGACGTTTCAATCTCTGTGCAACAATAAACCCGGGTTTATCATACTTTCTTTTTAAATGGCAATAAATTACTTGAAGAGGAAATGCATGTGAAGCTCGCCAGTTATCGATGGCATTTAAGGCCATTTGACACTCTTCTGAATTTGAAACGGAATTTTTAATGATCTTTCCCGCTTTAATAATTTGAGTTTTTGAGTATTCTGGTGATTTCCATTCCATTTTACTACTCCTTCTCTAAATACAACCACTAATTTTTCCCTATTATATAAATTACCGTTAATAGTACCTTAACTTTTAAAAATTCGTTTCTTTTTCCGAAAATCCTTTTGCTTTAAGTAATTTCTTTATTCTACATTATTTCAAATTATTTATTAATTGCATTTAATTAATTTTAATTGATTTTTTCTTTATTAAACAAATATTAAAAAGAAAAATCAAAACTGTAAAACTAAGTCGTGCTTGGAAAATTCCATAAATAATTATACAGAAATCCCCCTGTCGCTTAATTTGTAGCGAAAATCATATTTTTACACAAAAGAACTTTGTGAGATTGGTAACGAGGAATAGATTTGAACCATCGTTACAATGAATTAGACTATTTAAAATGATGAAGTAAAAGACTTTAGCCTAATATTTTAATAATCTCTTTAGCGTAAAAAATCCCTATGTATTAATAAATAGCAATGCGTTATGTATTGCCCCCTATCCTATAAAATAAAAGTAAGCCCTCTAAGGCATCAACCTTAGAGGGCTTACTTTTATTGAATTCCTTATGGTACGCCTGCTAGGAATCGAACCTACTCCCCTAAATTTGGAGACCATCCATTTTCAAATTATGCAATTTCATGAAACCAATCACTTTCTACCCAGCCCAAATATTATTGTTCCTATTTTCCATTTAATTCACACCACTACTCATATTTTCAGCAAAAATTTTACTGTTAATCATTTGCATAATACCATATATTAACTACTTATATCACTTTCACATAGAGTATAAAAAGATTCATTTTCAAGAAAATTATCTAATTGTAAGAATATCTCACCAATTTTATTCAACGTCAAAATTAAACGATAATGATCAACTTCTCCCGATGAGTTTTTATATTCACGAATATCTGATAATTGATTTCTCCATTCCTTAAAACCTTGTTGATCCCATAAATACTGATCGCTTTCATAATCATACACACAATAATATTCCTGATAAAATTCTTTATCATAATCATAGTAAAAATCATCATCAATATGTATATTAGCCCAAGGAAATAGTCGTTTAAAAACATCCTCGTAATTTTCCATTCCAAAGTACGCATATGGCCATTCAATTACATTTTTTTCTTCTTTATCGCTGTCTAATATTTTTAATATAAACGAACCACGCCCCGATGACTTATTGACCCACTCTTCTACTTCAAGAATAGCATCATAGCCATTTTTTATAGCATTCATCCAAGGCTTAGCTAATATTAAAGTATGAAGCTTCTTTTCATAATTAGATAATTTCTCAGAGATTTTTTCAATCAAATTTTTACAATCGGATAATTTCTGATTTCTAGGAACCTTAATCACCCATCCTGATTTTGTTTGTCTAGTAGTTCTTTCGCTAACATGTTCCCAAATACACTCTTCTGTACTAGGATTATATAAAATTAAAATAACTGGTAAGGAATGTTTAAGCCAATATTTATAGTGTTTTTCTTCTCCCCTAAATGTTACATATTCGTCGCTAATTTCAGAAAAATAACTAGTCCCAGTTTTAATTTGCACAGCAACTAGCTTTCCTGATGCATATTCATGTTCATTTATGGTTTCAATTTGGGCATCAATTCCATAATCCCGTATTGGTTGCTCTCTAAAAATTAAACCTAGTTGAGTAATTAATTTTTCGCAATGAGATATTCCTATGCGATCCACTTGATCAGTATGAAAACGTTCCATGCAGTATCTCTCCTAATTTTTAGATTAATATACATTTAAATACTCATTCGTTAGTAGCATTATATCACATTAAATATTTATTACGATTGCTTTATCAGCTGTCCTCCATATCCAATAAATCCAGTATGGAGCAGTAAACTCAACTTATTTATTTTTCTATTAATACACCCACCAGAAATTCACTTTTATTCTTGTAAGTAATTAAGAAATCTTACAATTTATTCTGTTATTTTTACTTATTTTACATAGTTTTAACTAATTTACATATCTTCTTTCATTCAATATTTAAACCTCATTTCCCTGTAAAAAATCTATAACGCATTCTATATTAGATAATAAATTTCATTTAAAAACATTCAAATCTTCCTTTTTCAATCTAACATAAAAGTAAATAACTATGTTAGGTGGTGAGTAAAAATGTATAACCAAACTATTTTAATGCATGTATCTGATGCCGGTAGTATTTTAGGCTGTAGTAGCCAAACTATTTATAAATTAATCAACAACGATGAAATAAAATCATTTAAAGCAGGTAGAGTATGGAAAATATCTGTTCAATCCGTTAAAGATTATGCTAACTCTAAATTGAATAACTAAGCTTATTTCAGATTACTTCTGATTTTAGACGCTTTATTCAAATTTTAATATAAGTGAATTTATTATTTTATAATAGCTATCACATCATATTAAACAACTGTATTGGAGGTAATATAATCATGTTTGAGCAATATAACGATTTAGTGAGTGTTGAAGATTTATGCGACATGTTAGCCATTGGTAAAAATTCAGCATATAAATTATTATCATCCGGCGAAATAAAATGCTTTCGTCACAACCGAGTTTGGAAGATACCACGTGAAGCAGTAACCGAATATATAATAAAAAAATCTAAATTAACGTTTCTTTAAAAGACTGTTCCAAGTGTTCCACTTGTTCCACCAAAATCTATTTCACAAATATATTTTTAAATAAGGCGATATCTAAGATCTATAAAAACACTTTTAACCACATCCATTAAATGGATGTGGTTAAAAGTGGTCAAAAACGCATTTCAAGCTATTTTCTCGCAACAAAAAAGGCTCCACGTCAAACCACGCGAAGCCTTGAATTTACTACTGGCAGAGAGGGAGGGATTCGAACCCTCGGTACCTTGCGGTACAATTGATTTCGAGTCAATCACCTTCGACCACTCGGACACCTCTCCATATAAGAACAATAAATATTATATCATACTTTAAGCTAAAGTAAACATGCTTTTTTTTGTAAAAATGGTATACTATATAAAAAAACTAAAGAAAAGAGCATTATATCATGAGTTTTTGTAAAAGTTTTGAACCAATCATCGATCAAAATTCAAAAATTTTAATCTTAGGCTCTATGCCAGGTGTCCAATCATTAGAAGTAGAGCAATATTATGCACATCCGCAAAACCGCTTTTGGCGAGTACTTGCAGCATTATGTGCTGAAGAGTCTCCGCCTAATGATTACGCCAATAAACGTGCTATGCTACTCCAGCACCACTTCGCACTTTGGGATGTCATTGCATCCTGTGAACGCGAAGGCAGTCTTGATTCGGCAATTCTCCATGAAATTCCCAATGATCTTGTTTCTTTATTAAAAGCTTATCCACAAATTGATACCATCTGTCTTAATGGTGGCAAAGCATTTGCTTCTTATAAAAGGCACTTTAAAATGATGCAAGCGGATCGCATCAAATATCTTACTTTACCATCCACAAGCCCTGCTAATGCAAGATGGCGTTTGCCGATGCTCGTTGACCATTGGCGACAAGCCCTTTATTCTTGAGTTGGCAATGCTAACTTTTTAAGCTGTTTTTTCACTTTGCGCCGTTGACGAAAAAAGTCTTGCATGATTGAACGACATTCATCGACCATTACACCAGCCGTTACTTCTAGTTGATGATTGAGCGCTTGATGCCCTACAATATTAAACACAGATTCAACCGCGCCCGCCTTATAATCTGTCGTTCCATACACCACACGATCAATTCGACTCATTACCAAAGCACCAGCACACATCGGACATGGTTCTACGGTAACGTAAAGTGTTGCACCAGTCAAACGCCAACGATTTAACTTTTCGCAGGCTTTCTTGATGACAACCATCTCCGCATGGGCCGTTGCATCCTTCCAAGTCTCACGCATATTATGCCCCATGGCAATTACTTCATCCTCAAAAACTAAAATAGCCCCAATTGGCACTTCACCTAACTCAAAGGCTTTCTGTGCTTCAATCAGGGCTACTTTCATGTACTTTTCATCATCTATCATTCTATCACCACACTGCAAACTAAATTTAATCATCTTGCCGTATTATATAACAAATAGCACCACGAAACAAGATTATACTTATCTACATTATAAATAGGTTAAACTTTTTAAATCCAGTTTATACGCGCTAGGTATAGTCGTTGTTGATTTTTCATTCATTTTGCTTTCTAAAATTGTGTTAAAACTAACTTTTTCTTTCTTTTTACTATTTTCACCAAACGACTTATTATTATTGGCATAGCTAGCAATTCGGGGTGTTCTTGAGATTTCACTGATTCTTTCAATCATGTCACTCACCATCCTAGATATAAATTAACATCCTTGTTATATATATTATCGTTACTTTCAGTTTAGAACTTAATAGTTAAAAAAAAAATAATAAATCAAATTGCCTATTGTCTATAGGTGTTAAGTACTATTTAAAAGATTCGTGCAAGTTTTTACACTCGTACCAACAAAACTATTTTGATTAAACGCTTTGTAACGGGTGAAACTCAATAATCATGTAATATTATTATGATACGTATGTATTTTGTGCATATTAATTTTATAAAACATCTACCACAGCCAAGCAAACTAGGATATTATATAAATATAGCAATTATATTCATGTTTATAAGTTATGATATAAATAATTAATTTGCATATAATTTATAGAGATAAAAAACGATATTTATTTTCAATTATGTTATGATAGACACTACCTAAGGAGTGATACGACATGGAGTTAAATCAACTAGAATATTTTAAAACGCTCGCACATATTAACCATTTTACTCAAGCGGCGCAAAGCATTGCTGTATCGCAACCTGCCCTTAGCCGTTCCATTGCCAAATTAGAAAGTGAATTGGGTGTACCACTATTTGATCGTGTGGGAAAGAGTATTAAACTGACTCAATATGGACAAACTTTTCTCGTTCATGTCGAGCGTGCTCTGCAGGAAATATCGAATGGAAAACAAGCAATTGCCAATTTATCTGAACCAGACCAGGGCATTGTCAATTTATCCTTTCTTCATTCCCTTGGCAGTTATCTTGTACCCGTACTTTTGAGTAAGTTTAGGAAACAATATCCTAAAATAAAATTTAGTCTTTACCAAAATAACTCTGCTTTACTTCCCCATGAATTGATTGATGGGGATGTTGATCTATGTCTCTGTTCTACGCTAATGACAACTGAAACATTAGGCTGGTTCTCTCTCTGTGCCGAAGAACTATTCGTTGTCGTTCCGAAAAGCCACCATCTAGCAAACCGTACGAGCATTAATTTATCGGAAATCTCCCATGAACCATTTATTACGTTTAAACCAATGTATGGACTACGCTTATTAGCTGATCAATTCTTCGAAACCGCTTCGATTCGCCCCAAAATTACATTTGAAGGTGATGAAATCATGACGGTCGCCGGACTCGTTGATGCAAACCTTGGTGTCGCACTCATTCCCCATATACCAGGCCTAGAACACCTAAATATCGTCTTTATTCCAGTCGCTTATCCAACATGTACTAGACCACTTGGTATGGCATGGAATACAAATAAAACGCTCTCTCCCGCAGCTAGAAAATTCCAACAGTTTGTGATTGATGTATTTAAAAATAAGGATAAGCTTTCGCTTGCACCTTATTATACAGACCTAAAAGACTAATCTAAACAACAAAAAACTCCTGCAAAATTCAACCGATGAGCTTCGCAGGAGTTTTTCTATGCACTAACCATGATATTTTTTTGTATTTTAGTCAACTAAAGGCAGTTTTTTCATTAATTGGCGTGCGAGAATTAAACCAATCGTCGCCGTAATGACCTGTGGCCAACTCATGACAAATAACATCATCACTGCCACGGGTACGGGAATCACAAAACATTTTAAGACGAAAAAAGTTCCTACATAAAGAACTGCTGTTTTAAGTAAAGGGGCTAGCCATAATAACGTTTTATGCCAAAATTGCTGGCAACATAAAACTAGCACGATATTTCCAAGCGCAACTACTGGCACTACGATTGGAACTGCCAATTGTCCTTGAAAAAAAGCAATGATCGGTAATAAACAGCTCATTAACAGTGCTGGCATCATTCCTGCATATTTTACAGCTACGATAAGCGTCACATTAACCAAACTGCCAATCACAAACATACCTATCACCGGTGGCAATGGAATGAGCAAACGTATCCCTTGGAAGCATATTGCCATCGCTAGTAATAAAGCCCCTCGCACCATCAACTTTTTCTGATTATTTGAAGTATTCATATGCTCCCCCATTTCTTCGTGCAAAAACTCCCTAAGATGATAGCAAAAAGCCTCCCGAGGCATTTTCTCAGAAGGCTTGTTCTTTTTTAAATAATGGTGCGCCTAGCTGGATTCGAACCAGCGGCACGCAGTTTAGGAAACTACTGCTCTATCCACCTGAGCTATAGACGCACATGATTAATTACCTAAAATATTATAGCAAATCGTATTGTTATTGTCAAAAATACCCCAAGTAGGACTAGCCTACTCGGGGCTATCATTGGTTAATACACCTTAGATTTTAAAACCACGAATAATCTCTTTAAGCTGATCTGCCATATTTGCTAGGTTTTGGCTGGAAGCCGCTATTTCTTCCATCGAAGCAGATTGTTCTTCAGTAGCAGCAGAAACAGTTTGCGTTTGCTCCACTGTTTCCTTGGTCACAGATTCTACTTGTTCAACGGATACAACAATTTTTTGGCTGCCACCAGACAACTGCTGTATAGTTGATGAAATTTCACTCACTTGGTTAGAAACTTCATTTACGAGTGTTGCAATTTCTTTAAACGACTGTCCAGCCGCGGTAACTATCTCGGTTCCTGCTTGAACCTCTTGGGTTCCTTCATTCATAGAAATTACCGCTTCATTCGTTTCTGACTGGATCGCACCAATCAGTTCAGCGATTTGTTTTGCCGCAAGCTGTGATTGCTCTGCTAATTTTCTCACTTCATCGGCTACAACAGAGAAACCTTTGCCCTGCTCGCCCGCTCTTGCCGCCTCGATAGCCGCATTAAGAGCAAGTAAATTGGTTTGACCAGCAATCCCTGAAATCGTATCAACAATTTGTCCAATTTCCTTAGAACGCTCGCCCAACTTGAGTACAACCATAGAAGAAGTGCTTACCGCTTTATCAATATAACTCATCTGGTTTATTGATGTTTCTACAATACTCAGTCCATCATCAGCAGTCTTAGCCGTTCGATCAGAACTATCTGATACATGATTGATTTTTACGGCAATTTCCTGCATATTTTGACTCATTTCCTTCACCGTAGATCTCGTATTATCAACCGAAGCAAGCTGCTTTTCAGCCCCATTTGCAACCTCAGTAACGATTACCGCTACTTGAGTGGCTGCCTGTGCAGATTGGTCAGCACTATCGGTCAATTGTTGTGATAACGTTGCAACCTGATCGGCCGTGCTTTTAATACTCAGTACCATATCATGCAGACGTTTAACCATATTGCCAAACTCTTTCGTAAGGTCACCTATTTCATCGTTCGTCGTTACCAACTCAGCAAAATTCAAGTTACCACTCTTCATATCTTCGGTAATCTTATGAATTGGATTTACAATATTGCGAGAAAGAATCAGCCCAAATGAGAGTCCTAAAGCAACCAGCAATATTGAAGTTATGGTCACAATCAATTTAATACGAGTAGAGGAAGCATCAGCATCACTTCTACTCGTCGCCGATTCCTCTTCCTGTATTTTAATTAATTGATTAAAGCTAGCTTCTAAAGCTTTACGGACTTTCCGCCCCTCACCAAAAGAAAGCTGCTGAGCCTCTTGGTTCTTACCTTGATTATAAAGTTCTATCACCCTTAAATTAATTTTCGTAAATTTAGTGTGAGTTTCGTCAAGATATGTTAGTAGTTCTTTTTCTTTAGGCTGATTCATTAATGGCTTTAATTTATCAATATCTTTTTTTATTTTATCAGATTTTTCTTCAATTTCCTTTTTAAATTCAGAACTACCTTGTATCAGAAAACCACGCTCATCATTAGCTTGACCCGTAAAGTAATATTGAATTTCGCGTAGAACTATCACTGTTGTATCAGAGTTGTTTATTATATCATCATAATTGGCCCTAACTTGCTTCAAGCCATATAAGGAGATCGCTGTTATAATCATGATAAAAACTGATATTATCACATAACCTGATACTATTTTTGTTTTAACTTTCACTGGTAAAACCCCTTTCAATTAAAAGCTTATGTAAATTACAAAAGACTAGACTAAATTACTAGAAATAAGACAATTCACTTTTACCATTATAACGTAAAAAATTCCTAAGTAAATAATTTCATAAAAAAATTCGACACAAATCGACATTTTTTCGATCTAATAAACCTTAAAGCAAATGATTTGCAGCCCCCCCCTCCTCTTCTAAGCAAAAAATAAAAGCGATTCTAAGAATAGTTCCTAGAATCGCCACCTGATTTACTATACTTCCCCTTAATCATATCCCCATATGCTGAAAACGCTCCATTACAACGAGCCAATTAATATTATTAAAAAAGCTTTCAATATAGCTTTTCCGATCTAAACCGTAATCACACAAGTACGCATGTTCCCATACATCCATCACGAGCAACGGCTGACAGCCTGCTAAAAATCCTTTATCATGCTCACCGATCCAGCAGTTAAATAACTGTCCTGTATGATTATCACGACATAAAATTACCCAGCCTATTCCACGCATCAGTCCTGTTTTATAAAAATCATCACACCATTGATCAAAACTACCAAACCCATTACATAACCAGTCGAAAAATTGATTATGCTCTTTTGTGAGCTCATGACAACCCAAATTTTCAAAATAATACTCATGCAACCGCATACCGGAAAATTCCCAACCAAACCTTCTTTTCAGTTCAGCAAAGCAGTTACTACTTTGATCCTCCATAGCATTAAGCTCCGCGATCAGCTTATTCGTGTTTTTCACATATCCTTGATACAAGGTAATATGCGTTTTTAATGACTTATGACTAAACCCCTGCATACCAAATAAATAACTATAATCTTTCGCCTTGTACATAAAATGCCCTCCTAAAAAACTATCAACTATACATTTTATGTATAAGGCATACCATTTAGAACACTTCTTTTAAACTCATTATTAGATAAACTGCCGTACTCCAAATAAAAACTGCTGATACTTTATTGATAACAAGCATCAACCGATCTATATCTTTATATTCACCTAAAAATCTGCCAACGATCGCTAGACCAAAAAACCATAACCATGATACCGAAATACAAGCCAACATAAAAAACATTTTTTCCTGATTTGCATATTGCGCTGAACTCGTTCCAATTACCCCAATAATATCGAGTACCGCACTTGGATTTAAAAACGATACCGACATCGCAAACATAA
>Ga0316600_10001273_pt1 | contig 11567 bp, 12 predicted proteins | sample OWC_soil_day5_CT_FD_207652 | JGI IMG/M metagenome (GOLD analysis project Ga0316600, IMG submission 207652) | Wetland soil microbial communities from Old Woman Creek delta, Ohio, United States - OWC_soil_day5_CT | ecosystem: Environmental > Terrestrial > Soil > Wetlands | place: USA: Ohio...
GGTCATGCCCGCACCTGACGCTCAAATACCATCGGCATCGGTGCTGCGATGGGCTGGCGGCGCGAAGACGTACCGACAGGCCGTCCTCGCCGCTAGCAGGTGTCGACGCGGTCGAGCGCGCTGCCGACGCCCTTCACGGCGCCAGCCTGCCACGGGAACAGCGGGTGTACTGGCGTTGAACGGGGCAGCCGCCGCGAGTCAGTCTGGCACCACCACTTGCCCCGCATGGCGAGTGGCTAAGATACAGTCCGTTACCAACTCCGTGGAGGGCTCGCATGCAGCCGCAACAAGCCGATCTATTACGTTCGCTTCTCATCGAGCAGCGCGTTCTCTCGCTGGCCGTGGTCGCAGACGGACGCCCGGTGATCGGCCTGCTGCCTTTCGCGCTGTCCACGGACGGCCGCGCCCTGATCGTTCACGCCTCGCGGCTGGCACGCCACACAGCCGGCCTCGTCGACGGAGCGCCCTACGACGCCCTCGTGCACGAGCCAGTCAGTGCCAGTGTCGATCCGCTCCAGGTACGCCGTGTCACCCTGCGCGGCGAAGTCCGCAAGTTCGCCGAGCACGACGCCGCCCACGCCAGTGACCGCGCCATCTACCTGGCGAAGTTCCCGACTGCCGAGCCCATCACGGCGTTGGGTGACTTCGCCTTCTTACGGCTCGAGATCACCGGCGGCCGACTGGTGTCGGGGTTCGGCGGGGCCGTCAATCTGACCGCTCGCACCCTACCCTCTCTGCTCGCCCTCAGTATGCCGTCGTGACCGACGGCCAGCCTTCAGGGAGCGCAGCAATGTCCCTTGAACCCTGACAAGTGCCACTCGGCCGTCGTCGAACATCCCGCCTTCTCGGTGACCACCGACGAGACAGACCATGCCCGACGATGCCGGAACCGAATCTCGGGGCGTAACACAGCAGCCAGCAGCCCATCGGACCGCGATCCGCGACTCTTAGGAACAGGGGAACCCCGCTTTCCGAAACGACGCTGGTGACGTGCCGCTGGCCACGGGGTCGCTGGTTTAGGAATCTAATTCAAGAACTTGCGACTCGTGCCGATGGTATCTGCGCGAGCCTCAGGCCCTGCTGGCCACGCCGACCAGCCAAGGGCAGGCTCACCGGGAGGGCATCGGCAATGATAGAGCGGCGATTCGAGCCTCGGCCAGCACGGCGCATCGACGTCCGGGTGTGCGACCACAGTGGCCAGTTCCTGCTCTCTTCGACGCGAGACATCACGGCGAACGGCGCGTTCATTGAGATGGGCCCAGCGGACTTCGCCACTGCGAAGGTGCTGTGGGTCGACCTGCCGGACCCATTAGTCGAGAGCGGGTGGATGAACGTCGCCGCGCTCGTGGTTCACCGCCATGCGGACGGCGTCGGCGTCATGTTCGGTGAGGCCTACACGGCGTTCGGACGATCCGTCACGTCGCAAACGCAGCAGCACGCCGCATAGGAATCGCGGTTCCGGTTTCCTTGCCAGGCCGCCGTATCGGAGCCCGCGCTGCGTCGCGGGCCCGACAGTTTCGTGGTCGAGCGACCTCGGCGTGCAGGTCGAGGACACCCTGAAGATCTCGGAACAGACTGAGGTGCAGAGGGCAGCCGGGCGTGGCGGATTCAGCGACCCGCGACGCCCGGCCGACAACTGAAAAATTCTCGACACCTGCGGGCCGCAGGCACCGATCCCATGGATCTCGCGGCGAAGGCGGAAAGCCGGCCAGGAACGGGCGTTCGAGGTACCGCGGCGGAAGTTCCGCTTCATGCTTGCCCGGCGGGCATCCTGCGCATGGAGGACAGACAGCCGTCGATCGTCATCCAGAGCCAGCTCGTCAAGCAGTTCACCATCAACTTCATGACGGACTACGTCAGCGCCACCGTCGGCGAGGTCGACGCGAGGCTCGAAGGCGACACCTGGATCGTCACCCGCGACAACGGCGAGGTCTACGAGGTGCCGCTGACGGCCATCGAGTTCAGCTGCATGCGGTGCAGCACGACCTCCACTGCCCTGGGCTCACCAGCCTTCGTCACAGCCGGCGGCGCTCACCTTCACGGCCTGGCACGCGGCCGTTTAACTAATCCCAGCAAGACCCTATGCGGCCTAGGACAATCAGAAATTGATGCTACATTGCTTTAAGGCGCGCTGCGCCAGCGGCCGCTCACACAACGATCAACACCACCCGGAGGGGAGCAGATGAGCACAAACAAGGGGAGTCGTTTTGGCATCCTGGCCACGTTGGCCATCGCCGCCTTGGTCGCGGTGACGGGGCCGGCGGCAGTTGCGGCCGAGACCGAGTCCGCGATCGCGCGCGGCGGTCGCCTGTACGACAAGTGGTTCGCGGAGAACAAGGCCGCCAAGCCGACCGACGATCACCCGGCCTACCCGCACAAGGGCGGCAAGTACGGCAAGGACGCGTCGTGGCGCTGCAAGGAGTGTCACGGCTGGGACTACAAGGGCAAGGACGGCGCCTACGCGAGCGGCGGCCACGCCACCGGTATCAAGGGCATTCAGGGTGCCGCGGGCAAGGACGCGGCGGCGATCGTCGCGATCCTCAAGGACAAGAATCACGGCTACGTGGACGCGATGCTCAGCGCCGAAGACATGAACGACCTGGTGTTGTTCGTGGCCAAGGGGCAGATCGACGTGTCGAAGTATTACGACGCGGCGACCAAGAAGCCGAAGGGTGACGCCGCCAAGGGCGAGGTGTACTTCAACACCCTGTGCGCCGGCTGCCATGGCAAGGACGGCAAGAAGCTCAAGGACGCCCCGCCGCTCGGCTCGGTCGCCGACAATGTCCCCGAGATGCTGCACAAGATCCTGAACGGCCAGCCCGGCGAGGCCATGCCGGCGCTGCGTGCGTTGGATCCGCAGATCTCGGCCGACATCGCCGTGCACCTGCAGTCGCTGCCCAAGTGATCTGACGGGTTCGAGGTTGGCTGCATCGCGGAATATCACCGCGGCGCAGCCGATCTGCGGACGCCGGCGATGACTGAAAGAAGCGAAGCACAACAGGCGCGGACCGGTGGCCCGGTCCGGCGTACCTGGCGCTGGCTACGCCGGCCCGCGGTGCGCTGCTCGGCTGGCGCGTTGCTGCTGGTCGGCGTGCTGGCAGGGATCGTCTTCTGGGGCGGCTTCAACGCCTTGATGGAAGGGACGAACACCCTGGAGTTCTGCATTTCCTGCCACGAGATGCGGGACACCGTTTACGAGGAATACCGGCGGTCGACGCACTACAGCAACCCCTCCGGCGTGCGCGCGATCTGCTCCGACTGCCACGTGCCCCGGTCGTGGGGTGCCAAGGTGGTGCGCAAGATCCGGGCGACCAACGAGCTGTTCCACACGCTGGCCGGCTCCATCGACACGCCGGAGAAGTTCGAGGCGAAGCGGGCCGAGCTCGCGCAGCACGTCTGGGACGAAATGAAGGCCAACGACTCGCGCGAGTGCCGCAACTGCCACGGCTACGAGGCGATGGACTTCCACAAGCAGAACCCGCGGGCGCGCGAGAAGATGGAGCTCGCCGCCCAGAAGGGCGAGACCTGCATCGACTGCCACAAGGGCGTTGCGCACAAGCTGCCGCCACGCGACGACTGATGCCACGTGTTCCTGTCATTGCGTTTGCCGATCGACGCGCCCCTTTGCCAGCGCTGCGCGATAGCGCAATGCGAGCGACGAGAGCGGTCGAGGCCGGCATGAAATGGTGCGTGACCGCGCTGGCGCTGGCGTGCATGGCGACGGCGATGCCGTCCGCCGTGTCAGCGGCCGATCCCGGCATGGACTCCATCGTTCGCGGCGGTCGGCTCTATGACAACTGGTACCGGGAACTGCGCGTGACGCCGCCTCGCGGGACGCATCCGCTGTTCGGGGGCGCAGTGGGTTTGGTCAGCGACGCCGCGGCGACGTGGCGCTGCACAACCTGCCACGGCTGGGATTACGGGGGCGCCGGCGGGATGCCCGGCATCACCGGCTATCGTGGCGCGGACCCGGCGGCCATCGTCGCCATCCTCGAGCAGCCGCCACACGGTTACGGGGCGGTGATGCGTCCCCGCGACCTGCTGGATCTGGCCCAGTTCGTCAGCCGCGGCCAGTTGCCGATGGATGACCTGGTCGATGCCAAGACCCGGCGTTCGAAGGGTCTAGCGGCCGGATACGAGGACCGGTACAGCACCATCTGCGCAGGCTGTCACGGCGCCGATGGCAAGAAGGTGCGTGACACCCCGCCGCTCGGCGAGGTCGCACGCGAGCGTCCGCACGAGGCGCTGCACATGATCCTCAACGGCCACCCGAGCGGGCAGATGCCCGCGCTGCGGGTCCTGGGGGCGGAGGCTGCCGCGGGAATGCTGGCATTCCTGCAGACCCTACCGGCCCAGAACCTGGCGGGGTCGGTCGTGCGCGGGGGCAGGCTGTACGACAACTGGCAGGCCGAGCTTCGCACCCTGCCGCCGTCGGTGCCGCATCCCGCGTATCCGCGCAGCGCGGTCTACGCCGAGGATGCGCCGCGCACCTGGCGCTGCAAGGAGTGCCACGGCTGGGACTACCTGGGGCGCGACGGCGGCTACGCCAGCGGCCCGCATGCCACCGGCATCAAGGGCATCCGGGACCTGTCCGGTGCGCCGCCGGAGCAGGTCATCGCCGTCCTTCGCGACGACACCCACCGCTACGGCGCGGTGCTGAAGCAGCGCGACCTGCTCGACCTGGCGCACTTCGTCAGTCTCGGCCAGATCGACATGGACCGGGCCATCGACCGGCCGACACGCAAGGCTAAGGGGGTGGCGGCGCGGGCCGTCGACTACTACGGGACTATCTGCGCGTCCTGCCACGGCCGAGACGGCGCCGCCATCATCACCACGGTTCCGCTCGGGCGCCTCGCCAACGACAGCCCCTGGGAAGCACTGCACAAGATCCTCAATGGCCACCCGGACGAACCGATGCCGGCGCTGCGGGTCCTCGGCAACAACCTGCTGGTCGATATCCTCGCCTACCTGCAGACGCTGTCGCAGGATCGGTAAATTCTCCTCTCTACTAGGCGTGCTCGGTTAATGACGTGGGAGGTGGGCCGTCGCTTCCACCGGAAGATTCATTAGGCACCCCGATCGCGCGGTCCCCGATTCGAGGCACGGCGATTGAAACCTGGGGCAGCATTCGCTACCTCATGACCGCCTATCGATCTCGCGGGCACGGCCTTCTGATTTCGCTGCTCCCGACGTTGGCGGGCCGAGCCGGAATGACAGCAGCGGTTCGATTTCCCCCTTTCGCCGCCTCTCCGTAACCCGCCCTCACCCGAACGGCGAGAACCGGCCCAAGGAAGCCAACCTATGGCTATTCGTGGCGTATCGGTCCCCCGGCAGCAAGACCTTGCGGAAAGCTCCGGCATCAGGGAGACTGCGCGCCGTGCAGTGTTTTCTTGTAGTGCTTCGGTAGCTCCTCTCTCTGTGCGGCGTGGCAGCTTCTCCTGAAACCTCTCGACATTCGGCTGCACGTACACCCGTTCAATTTCACCAGAGATAACCGTAATGGCTACAGGCACAGTCAAGTGGTTCAGCGACGACAAGGGTTTCGGCTTCATCGCACCGTCCGACGGATCCAAGGACGTCTTCGTCCATTTCAGCGCCATCCAGGGTAGCGGCCGCAAGTCGCTGTCCGAAGGGCAGTCCGTCTCCTATGACGTCGAGCAAGGCCCGAAAGGTCTCAGCGCGACCAACGTCATACCCCAGTAAACCAGGACGCCAGGTGACCGACGCCTGGTCAGGAAGCCCTGCCTCACGGCGGGGCTTTTTCGTTTCACCAGGGTCTCGGTCCGGCGAATAGCAGTCAGCCGCTATGGCTGAAAGCTCTCCCGAAACTCGAAAGCTCTTACGCATTCCGGTAGGTCGTAATACAAGGGCGCCCCTCTACCATACTGCCCGCCATAATCCGCGTAGTAGCGTTCGCATTCCTTTCGGTTCTCGAGAAACTTTTCACGTACACAGTCATCGATCAACCTCACCCTTTCCGGCACAAGCCGTCGTTCACGCGCCGTCTCGCATTCGGCGTCCAGTCTTCTTTGCGTCGATTCCCGATTGCGCTCAGCGCCGACGCAGACGATCGGAGCTGCCACAGCGGCCGCCAGGGCAAGAGCGAGCCAGTTTTTCACCTGTCCCTCCCAACTTTGGTGCGATGAGTCCGAGTATCCGGGACAGCCTCAAATTCTTCCAGGCCGGCCATTCGTCCGCGACGCAATGCGTGAAACCTGAAGCACGCGAACTCGTGGGTGATTACGACCGCACCGGTTATGCGGCTCCCTACGGATTCGCCGCCATGCACCACGAGGTGCGCATCCTGACAATCCGCAATCACCGCGGGCTGGGGTTGTCCCTCGGCCACTCCGTAGCCGCCGCTCGCCGGGTGTAACGCGCTGCGCGGGTTGGTCGATGTGAGGCTCAGGCGAGCGAGTCTCTGTTCGGCCAACGACAGACCTACGCGGGGACGGTCGAGCGGCCGCTGCACCTGAACCCGGAGATCGGGGCGAACGCCGGAAGCCACCGCCTCCGACCCAAACCGGCACTCGGGTGGCGCGACAGGCGAACACCATAAGGGATCCCCATCAGTCGGTTGAGGCTGCCCGGCCACTGGCGGCAAGCGTAGGATCAATAGTCCCCGCCGGTCCTTGTGGCGGACGGCCTCGGCTTCCCATGACAGCTCACCGGGCGTGCTGGCTACGAATCCGCCGTGTATCGCAGGCCGCCGTATTCGGCACGGTCTGTGTGCTCTGGGGGTGCTCCACACCGCCTCTCCGGGACGCCCAACCAACCGCACAGGAAGCGCCCGTCTCGGCCGCCACCTGGGAGCTGCTTAACGCCGAGATTCGGACCTTGGCAGCCGCCGCCGCGCAGGCCGCATCCGGCGACGCGCGGGCGGCGCTCGAACGCTGGCTCGAGCGCGTCCAGGCACGCACCGAGAGCGACTTCATTCCGTGGGCGACCAGCTACTGGACGCACCAGTGGCTCGCCCTGAAGCTCGCCTGGTATCGAGCCGACGACAGCATTGACGAGCGGGCGGCAATGGCTCGGCTCACCGACTATCTGCATGACGGTTACCGTTCCAAGGTGCTCGAGCCGGTGGCGCGGGAGATCGACCCGCTGCAGATCATGGATCAGGCGAGTGAACTGTATGCTGCGACGCTTGCCGCAGGTCTCGACGAACTTCGCGAACGCCATGGCGTCCCGCGTCATCAGTTCGGTACCTGGCTCAATGGCTTTCTGGCCATCTCCTCGCCGCCGGGCGCCTCGCTCAGAGATCTCGTCGAGGCGAGCACTGTCACGCGGCTCGCGGCCTATCAGGCGCTCACCGCGAGCATTCGTCGCGCGGACGAAGGAACTGGCTTTGCGGGCGGCAACGCGGCGCTGCGGTCGGTAGCGCAGCGCACCGCAGAACGCCTGTCCACCACGCTGGCCGTGCGCGGCGGTGCCGCTGCTTCGTCTGTGCTGGGCGGCGTCCCAGGCGCGCTGCTCGGCCTTGGTATCAGTGCATGGGATGCCACTACCTATGAGCAGGAGCGGCCGACGCTCGAGGCCGCCCTTCGTTCGGACCTTGATGCCACGCTGCGAAGGGCACAGTGGAGCCTGCTGAGCGATCGCAAGCAAGGCGTGCTCGCGCCGATGGCCCACATCGCCGAGCAGCTCAACGCCGCCTTCCCCGAGCCGTTACGACCGCCGTCGGACGAATCTGACGCCCCGGACGAATTGTTCTAAGCTGAAGAAATCCAGCGGCTCGGAGATGACGTGTGTGGGCTCATCGTAGATCGGATCCTGCTCGCGGGTCTGGTCGATCAGGAAGTCGCTGTTGTCGGTGAAGAATGAGACGGAGCCGGTCAGCTCGTAGGACCAGTGGCCTCGGGTGTGGACCACGCCGAGCTGGGGCGTGACGGCGAAGCGGTTGTTGCCCAGATTGAGCAGCTTGTCGTCGTCGTATTTCCCGAGCGGCAGGATCACGGTCAGTGCCGCTCCCACGACGGTTTTGATGGCACGGGCGTCGCGGTACGCCAGAAACTCGCTGCCGCTGAGCGTGGACGACCGAGGGATCTTGGTTCGGTCGCTGAAGGGCTTCCGCATTGTGCCTGGTGCCGGCCGACACGGGCGATCAGTTTGCCGGGCGGGCCCGGCACCAAACTGATGCCAAGCCGGCGATTCTCCATATCACGGAGAACTTGCGCGGGTACGAACGGATGCGTAGCAACCGGATCCCGTCAGACCTGGTCCGAGTGCCAGCACTCGTCGGCACGAGCGAGACCGTCAGCCAGGGGCGTCGCGCGCTCGACAACTGCAAGGCTTATGCTGCTTCGATCGTGGCCCTACACCTGATTCCTCGGGGTCTCCTGCGGACGCTCCTCGCAGCCGGCGAGCCGGTACCCGACGCCAGTCTCCGTGAGCAGGTGCCTGGGCTTTGCTGAGTCTGACTCGAGCTTTCGGCGCAGCTGTGCCATGTAGACGCGCAGATAGTGGCTGTCCTCCGCGTGACCCGGGCCCCAGACATCACGAAGCAGCTGGCGATGGGTGAGGACCTTGCCCCTGTCGCGGATCAAAGCCGCCAACAGGCGATACTCGATTGGCGTCAGACGCAGGGGCCCGCCGGCCCTCGCTACCTGACGCTCGACGAGATCGACGGTGACGTCCCCGAACCTGAACCGTGAACTGCCGCTGCCGTCACCGACGACATTCACGCGGCGCAGATGCGCGCGCAGGCGGGCAAGAAGCTCCGGGACGCCGAACGGCTTGGTGAGGTAGTCGTCGGCCCCCGCGTCCAGGGCCGCCACCTTCTCCGTCTCCTGGCTGTGGGCCGAAAGAATGACGATCGGGATGTGCGTCCAGCCCCGAAGCTCGCGAATGACGTCGAGCCCGTCCATGTCAGGCAGGCCAAGGTCGAGGATGATCAGGTCCGGCCGACGCGCTGCGGCCGACGTGAGCCCGCGTCGCCCGGTGTCCGCTTCCTGGACGGTCATTTCCTCGCCCTCGAGCGCGGCGCGCAGAAATCGCCGAATCGGTGGATCGTCCTCGATCACGAGGACCGTTACCCGGCTCGCGGTCATGGGCTAAGGTCGGCTGCCTCCGCCTCGGGGAAGTCTGGCATGGCGGGTGGCTTCAGCAGCGGCAGGGTGAAAGCAAAGCGGGCGCCGCCGCCGGGTCGATTCTCCGCCCAGATGCGACCCCCGTGCGCGTGGATGATCGCCCGGCAGAGCGCGAGTCCGAGGCCCGCTCCCGGTCGGCTGGTTTCCCGCTCGCCGCGGGTGAATCGGTCGAAAATGCGGTCCTCCATGCCCGGCGGTAGCCCGGGACCGAGGTCGTCGACCCAGACGCGCACCGCGTCGCCATCGGATGCCGCACCGATGGCGATCGGACTGTCCGTTGGAGTGTACTTGGCGGCATTCCCCAGCAGATTCACCAGCACACGCTCGAGAAGCACTGCATCGAAGTGCAGCAGTGGCAGGTCTTCCGGCAAGGACACCCGGACGCTACGACTTCCCAGCACGCGGCTGGTGGCGCGCAGGGCCGAACCCACCACCTCTTCCAGGGTCTGCCATTCGCGATTCAGCTGCACGTTCCCGCTCTGCAGTCTGGCCATGTCGAGGAGATTCGACACCATGCTGCTCATGCGGTGCGCTTCCTCATGCAGGTCACGGGCGAGCTCGCGCTGCGCGGGGAGCGAGTCGCCCAGCTGCTGTACGATTGCGCTCGACAGGCCGACGATCGCGGTCAGCGGCGTACGCAGGTCGTGGGACAAAGTCGACAGGAGTGCGTTGCGCAGGCGCTCCGACTCCATTGAGACGAGTGCATCCTGCGCAACCTCAACGTAGTGCACCCGCTCGAGGGCAAGCGCAATCTGCGCCGCGAACGTCTCGAGCAGCCGATACTGCTCTGGCAGTGCGATCAGCCGGGGATCTTCGGGCGCGAGCGCCACCACCCCACGGGTGCGCATCGGGGCCCGGAGCGGCAGGTAAAGAGCGGGATTGGCCGGCAGCGTGTGGGTTCCCAGCCCCGCGGGCTCCGCGTGATCGTAGACCCACTGTGCGACGCCGAGGTCCGGTCCACGAAGGCAATCTGCCGTATCGCCCGCGTGCGCCGGGCGCACCTGGTCGCGCGCATCCGGCAGCAGCAACGTGACCTGGGCGCGGAACTCACCCCGCAGGTGACGGCAGCCGATGTCGACGATCTGTGCAGTCGTCAGCGCGCCCGCCAGCTCCTTGCCGAGGTCGAACAACGCGTTCGTCCGCCGTTCGCGGTAGGTGGCGATGCGCGCCTGGTAGCGCAGGCGGGCCGCGAGGCTGCTGATGATCAGCGCGACCGTGAGCATGATCGCGAAGGTCAGCAGATACTGCGCGTCGCGGACAGTGAACGACAGTGGTGGCGGAACGAAGAAGAAGTCGAAGGCGAGCACGCTCAGAAACGATGCCAGCAGCCCCGGCCCTCGGCCGAAGCGAACGGTCACCCAGACCACCCCGAGCAGGTACAGCATGATGACGTTCTCGAGGTCGACGACCAGCTGCGCGGCCGCCGCGACCAGCGACACCGCGGCGCAGATCGCCACAGCCCAGCCGTACCCCGGCCAGGGGACGTCGCGGGGCGGCTCGAGCAGGACACCTGTCGGCTTCCCAGCGGCGGAGCTGCCTGGCTTTTCTTCGACCGACCGGCTGACAACGTAGACGTCGAGGTCACCGGCGAGCTCGGACAGGCGATCGGGCAGTGGCGGATCGAGCAGTCGCGACAGCGCCCGCCGCCGCGAACGCCCGACGACGAGCTTCGAGACGTTGCGTGTGCGGGCGTAGGAGAGGAGGCTCGAGGCGAGGTCGTCGCCCGCGAGCGTCGCAGTGGCTGCGCCGAGCTCCTGGGCGAGGCGCAGCGTGGTGAGCACGGCGTCGCGGCGCGCCGTACCAAGGCGCTGCAAGGCGGGGGTCTCGACGTAGACGGCGAGCCAGTCAGCCTTGAGGTTCGCCGCGAGCCGGGACGCGGCGCGGACAAGCTGCTCCCCGCCGGCGTTCGGACCAACGCACACGAGGATCCGCTCGCGCGCCGCCCACACCTGCTGGATCGCCTGGTCGGCACGGTAGTCGCGCATCTGGGCATCGACCCGGTCCGCCGTGCGGCGCAGCGAGATCTCGCGCAGCGCGATCAGGTTGCCCTTGCGGAAAAAGTTCTGGATTGCGGTCTGGGCCTGATCCGGGAGGTAGACCTTGCCCTCCTTCAGGCGCTGCAGCAGCTCGTCCGGCGGCAGGTCGACCAGCACGATCTCGTCCGCCTCGTCGAAGACGTGGTCCGGCACCGTCTCCCGGATCCTGATACCCGTGATGTGCCCTACGATGTCGTTCAGGCTCTCGAGGTGCTGCACGTTCACCGTGGTGTACACGTCGATCCCGGCCGCCAACAGCTCCTCGACGTCCTGCCAGCGCTTCGGGTGCCGGGAGCCCGCGAGGTTGGAGTGCGCCAGCTCGTCGACCAGGATCAGGTGCGGACGGCGCGCGAGTGCCGCGTCGAGGTCGAATTCGGTCAGCCGGCGGCCTCGGTAGTCGACGATCCGCGGCGGGAGGACCTCGAGACCCTCGAGGAGGCGC
>Ga0316600_10001278_pt1 | contig 11533 bp, 11 predicted proteins | sample OWC_soil_day5_CT_FD_207652 | JGI IMG/M metagenome (GOLD analysis project Ga0316600, IMG submission 207652) | Wetland soil microbial communities from Old Woman Creek delta, Ohio, United States - OWC_soil_day5_CT | ecosystem: Environmental > Terrestrial > Soil > Wetlands | place: USA: Ohio...
CCATTGGCATCCCAGCGATAGCGGCCATCGATGAAGAACCGGCCCCAGCGCGCGAGCGGCAGCGCCACGCCCAGGCCTGCGGTGGCCATGACGCTCGTCTTGCTGGTGCCGACATCGTCGTTGATGGCACCGAGCCCCACCAGGCCATAGGGCTGAAGGCCGTCCCATCGTGCCAGCCCTTCCCGACCGAGGAAGTACCACTTGCCGTCGACTTCGACTGTCCAGTTCTTCCAGTCCTCGGGCGCACCGTCCTTCGGCAGCTTCTCGTAAGCAGCACGGAGCTCAATATCCCAACCCGGGCTGATGGCCTTGCCCACCGAGAGACCAAAGCCGGCGCCGTTGTCGGCAAGCCGCGCATTGTCCGGGAACGTGAACTGCGCAAAGGGAGCCACATACCAGCGGTTGTCCCACCAGCGTTCCGCTGGATAGGTCATCTGGGCCTGAGTGGCCGCCGATACGGCGAGCAGTCCGGTCAGCAAAGCGATGCGCGTTTCAAGCCGCTTCATGCATTCCCTCCAGCTCGCTGGCGCAGACGCTTCGGGCCAGCGCTGAAATTGCAACCCATTCAGGCGCCGCCGGCAACACCTCCTTCCGGCGATAGATGCACCCCTCGTGATCTGCGCCAAGAGATGTAGCGGCTGCGAGCGCTACTCGTCGACCAGCCGGTTCAGATCGCGCGGATCGACCTTCGGCGCTTCCCGCTTGGCCTCGTCGAGCGCGATGCCGTGCCGCTCCAGCGCGGCGACGAGACGATCGATCTCGCGCTGCTGCGCGGTCGCATGGTCGATCAGGCCATGCAGGGCCTTGGACAATGGATCGTCGCCGTCCTGGGTGATGCCGTAGGCAGAAAAGCCCATCTGGTTGGCGGTCTGCTCGCGCTGTGCATCGAGCTCCCGGTGCAGGATGCGTGCGGGATTGCCGACCGCGGTCGCCCCAGCCGGGACCTCCTTGACGACGACCGCGTTCGAGCCGATGCGCGCCCCGTCACCGACGATAAACCCCCCCAGGACCTTGGCGCCGGCGCCGACGATCACGTTGCGTCCCAGCGTCGGATGGCGCTTCGCGCCGCGCGCTATCGACGTGCCGCCCAGCGTCACGCCCTGGTAGATCGTCGTGCCATCTCCGATCTCGGCGGTTTCCCCGATGACGATGCCCATGCCATGGTCGATGAAGACATGGCGTCCGACGCTCGCTCCGGGATGGATTTCGATGCCGGTCAGCCAGCGCGAGACGTGCGAGACAAAGCGCGCGAGCCAGCGGAAATCGCTGTTCCAGAAGGAATGAGCCAGCCGATGCAGCGTGAGCGCATGCAGCCCCGGGTAACAGGTCAGCACTTCCCAGCGCGAGCGGGCTGCCGGGTCGCGCTCGAGGATGCAGTCGATGTCTTCGCGCAGACGCGTGAACATGGTGGCAGGTGCTCGCAGTGGAGCGGCGATTGTACGGTTGCGCTGTTGGTCAGCCGCGCTGCTTGCGCCCGGCGCGGTCGGCGCGGGCTTCGATCACGGCAGCGAGGACGCCACGCAGCAGGTCGACCTCGGTCTGGGTCGGCCGCGCGCGATTGAACAGTCGACGCACCCGCACCATCAGTGTCTTCGGCTCCGCGGGATCGTGGAAGCCTACCGCGGTGGCCGCCTCCTCGAAGTGCTGGTAGAGCTTCTCCAGCGCCTCGACACCCGCCGGCGCGTCGTCGGGTCCGAAGCGCAATTGCCCCGGCTGGATCGTCGTCGTGCCGCGCAATGCCAGCTGGCACTCGTAGGCGGTGACCTGCACCGACTGCGCCAGGTTGAGCGAAGCAAACTGCGGGTTGGCGGGGATCGCACAGCAGAGCTGGCACCGCAGCACATCGGCATTCGCCAATCCACTGCGCTCGGTGCCGAACACGAATGCGATGTCGCCCTCGTCCAGCGCGGCCAGGTGCTGAGCGGCCTGCGCGGCCACACTGCGCAGGTCGCGCAGCGGAGGACCGAACTCGCGGTCGTATCCCGTCATGGCGATCGCCAACGCAACTCCGTCGAGACCACTCGCTAGGTCCGGCACGCTGCGGCTCGCCGCGAGCACATCGGCCGCTCCGGTCGCGAGCGCGACTGCATCGGCGTCGGTGCGATAGCCGGAATCGCGCGGATCGACGACGACGAGACGCCCAAACCCCATCGTCTTGATGGCGCGCGCCGCCGCACCGATGTTGGCAGCCAGCGTCGGCTGCACCAGCACGAAGCGGACGCGATCGAAAGGCATGGGAGCGGGCACGGTCGGCGGGATGATGTGATCGACTAAACTCTGCGGTTCAGTCTAAACGCGACGGCGGTCCCGCCGCACGCGCGTCACCATGCATCCAATGCTCAACACGGCCGTGAAGGCCGCGCGCAAGGCCGGTTCGATCATCAACCGGGCCAGCGTCGACCTTGATGGCGTCCGCATCGGCACGAAGGGACGGTCGGACTTCGTCACCGAGGTCGATCATGCGGCCGAGCGCGCGATTCTCGACGTATTGCTCAAGGCCTATCCCGATCACGCCGTGCTCGCCGAGGAATCCGGCGCCAGCGGCAGCTCCGAATACACCTGGATCATCGATCCGCTGGATGGCACAACGAATTTCATCCACGGCTTCCCGCAGTACGCCGTCTCGATCGCCTTGCGCCATCGCGACCTGATCACTCAGGCGGTCGTTTACGACCCGACGCGCAACGAGCTCTTCACTGCCACGCGCGGACGTGGCGCCTTCCTGAACGAGCGACGCATCCGCGTCTCACGTCGTGACCGACTGGCCGACAGCCTGATCGGCACGGGCTTTCCGTTCCGCAGCCTGGACCACCTGGACGAGTACGTGCGGATGTTCAAGAGCATCACCGAGCACACCGCAGGGATCCGGCGGCCGGGTGCCGCCGCGCTCGACCTGGCCTATGTCGCGGCCGGCCGCCTCGACGGATTCTGGGAGATCGGCCTGTCGGCCTGGGACATGGCCGCGGGCAGCCTGCTGATACTCGAAGCGGGCGGCCTGGTGTCGAACTTCAACGGCGATCCGGGCTATCTCGAGGACGGGCGCATCGTCTGCGGAGCGCCGAAGGTCTTTCCGCCCTTGCTGCAGCTGGTACAGCAGGTGCATCGCGGACGCGGCGCCTAGCCGCGCAGTCCGTTTCGCTTGCCACGACGGTCCGGATCGGCACATCGCCCATCTCGCATGACGACAGGCGAACATCCCGGTCGGCATACGCCGATGATGCAGCAGTACCTGCGCATCAAGGCCGATCATCCGCAAGTCCTGCTGTTCTACCGGATGGGCGACTTCTACGAGCTGTTCTACGAGGATGCCGAGCGTGCAGCTCGTCTGCTGAACATCACACTGACGGCGCGCGGCGCCTCGGCAGGCGCGCCGGTGAAAATGGCGGGCGTGCCGGTGGTCTCTGTGGAGCAATACCTCGCGCGCTTGGTCAGGCTCGGCGAGAGCGTGGCGATCTGCGAGCAGGTCGGCGATCCGGCCGCAAGCAAGGGACCGGTGGAGCGCAAGGTTGTCCGCGTCGTCACTCCGGGAACGCTGACCGACAGCGGCCTGCTGCAGGACAAGTCCGATGCGCCCCTGATGGCCGTGGCTCCGCCGCTGGCACGTGGCGGACCGTTCGGGCTGGCGTGGCTGGTGCTGTCGTCAGGCGAACTGCGCGCGGCCTCGACAACAGCGCCGGCCCTGGCCTCCGAAATGGCGCGCATCGCGCCGTCCGAGGTGCTGCTGGCCGACACGTGGTCGGACACGCTCGGCCCGGCCGTGCGCAACGCAGGGGCGATCCTGCAGACGCGCCCCGACTGGCACTTCGACTGTGAACGGGGTTCCAGCCTGCTTCGCGAGGCGCTGCAGGTGGGCACCCTGGACGCGTTCGGTGTAAGCGATGCACCCGAGCTTCTGGCTGCAGCCAGCGCCCTGCTCGACTACGCGCGCTCGACACAGGGTGGACGCCTGCCGCACATCGGCGGGCTGAAGCGCGAGGCATCGTCGGACTATGTCAGTCTGGATCCGGTCACGCGGCGCAATCTCGAGATCACCGAGACCTTGCGCGGCGACGAAGGCGCGACGCTGTTCCGGCTGCTCGACCACTGCGAAACCGCAATGGGCAGCCGCCGGCTGCGTCACTGGCTGCACCACCCGAGCCGCGATGCCTCGACCGCGCGCGCGCGCCATCACGCCATTGCTGCCCTGCTCGAGGATGCAACCCAGCACGACGGGATGCGCAGCGCGCTGCACGGCCTGCCGGATCTCGAACGCATCGCCACGCGCATCACGCTGCGCTCAGTGAGGCCACGCGAACTGGCGGCGCTGCGCGAGGCGCTCCCGGCGGTCGAACGACTGGCGAGGCTGCTCGCCTCCGTGCAACCTCCCTTGCTGGAAGCGCTGCGGCAACACTGCCGCGTGCCCGCGGAGGTGGCGACGAGGCTTGCCAGTGCGTTGCATGCCGAGCCGGCCTACGCGGTGCGCGACGGCGATGTGATCGCCGCGGGGCACGATGCCGAACTGGACGAGCTGCGCGCACTGCGGGACAACACCGGGCAGTTCCTCGTCAACCTCGAGCAGCGCGAGCGGACCCGCACCGGCATTGCCAACCTGCGTGTCGAATACAACCGGGTCCACGGCTTCTATATCGAGGTGACGCACGGGCAGACCGCCAAGGTTCCAGACGACTACCGCCGCCGACAGACGCTGAAGAACGCGGAGCGCTACATCACGCCGGAACTCAAGGCGTTTGAGGACAAGGCCCTGTCGGCCCGCGAGCGTGCCCTGGCCCGCGAAAAGGTGTTGTTCGACACACTGGTCGAAACGCTGGCTGCTTACGTGCCAGCGCTGCAGGCCGCCGCCGATGCCATCGCCGCGCTCGATGTGTTGGGGGCACTGGCACGGCACGCCCGGCTGGCGCGCTGGGTCGCGCCGGAACTAACCGAGCGGCCGGGGCTCGAGATCAGCGGTGGTCGTCATGCGGTCGTCGAGCGCGAGCTCGAGACTTACGTGCCGAACGACTGCGTGCTGCATCCGGGCCGGCGCCTGCTGGTCATCACCGGCCCGAACATGGGCGGCAAGTCCACGTACATGCGCTCGGTCGCGCTGATCGCCCTGCTGGCCTACGTCGGCAGTTTCGTTCCTGCAAGCAGCGCACGACTGGGACCGGTCGATCGCATCCTCACTCGCATCGGCGCGGCCGACGACCTGGCGCGCGGCCGCTCGACGTTCATGGTGGAGATGACCGAGGCCGCCGCGATCCTCAACAGCGCCACCGAGTCGAGCCTGGTGCTCATGGACGAGATCGGCCGCGGCACATCGACCTTCGACGGCATGGCGCTGGCGGCCGCGATCGCACGCGAGCTCGTCGAGAAGAATCGCAGCCTGACCCTGTTCGCGACGCACTACTTCGAGCTGACGCAGCTGGCGGAGCAGCATGCGGAGGTGGCTAACGTGCACGTTGCCGCGGCCGAAGCCAATGGCAAGGTCGTCTTCCTGCACGAAGTGCGTGCCGGGCCGGCGAGCCAGAGCTACGGCCTGGCGGTGGCCCAGCTCGCCGGCGTGCCAGCCGGTGTCGTGCGCCGGGCGCGCGCGCTGCTGGTGCAACTGGAGGAACGCGCGCTGGACGCGCGACCGCAGCTCGACATGTTTACACCGGCCGCCTCGGCACCGGCGATGATCGAACCGGTTGACGATCCGCTGCGTGACCGGCTGCAGTCGATCGACCTTGACGCGCTGTCGCCACGGGACGCGCATGCGCTGCTGGAGGAACTCCAGCGTCAGGCGCGCGAACCGCGCTAGCTCAGTGCAAGGTCGGCGGGTCCGGCAAGCGCAGAAAGTCCGGCAACCGCGGCGCATCGGCTTCCTCGAGCTCCTGCTCGGTCGCCTGGCGCACTCCGACAACGCGGATATCGAACCGTAACGCCATGCCCGCCAGCGGGTGGTTGCCGTCGAGCACCGCCATGCCGTCCGCGATGTCGGTGATCGTGAACACGCACTGGTCTTCGCCCTGCGGCCCCGTCGCTTCGACGCGCAGGCCGACGGTAACGTCGCCGCCGAGGTCGTCCACCGGCGCGAGCATCACCAGGTCCGCGTCGTAGTCGCCGAAGGCGTCTTCGGGCTCGAGCTGAAGCATGAGGTGCGCACCGATCTCCTTGCCGGTCAGCGCCTCCTCGATGCGTGGAAAGATGTCCTCGTGGCCGTGCAGGTACTGCAACGGCACATCGGACTGCTCCAGCAACTCGCCCTGGGCGTCGTACATCTTCACGTCCAGGCTCACCAGTGCACCGTCGGTGATCTTCATCGTTCGACTCCAATTGCCCGGCGATTATGCGCTGCACCCGTTCCTATAATCGGACACATGAGCGAAGTGCTACGTCGACTTGGAACACTGCCGGTCGCGCGCTTCATGCGCGAAACGTGGCAGCGCAAGCCGCTGCTGATCCGCCGCGCCATCGAGGGATTCACGCCGCCGGTGGATCGAACGCGCCTGTTCGAACTGGCGCTTCACACGGATGCCGAGGCACGGCTGATCTGGCAGAGCCACGGCATGTGGCAATTGCAGCCCGGACCGCTCGAGCGCCTGCCGTCTCCGCGCCGGTCCGGCTGGACCGTCCTTGTCCAGGGGGTCGACCTCGCGGACGACGGCGCGCATGCGCTGCTACAGCGGTTCCGTTTCGTCCCCGATGCGCGGCTCGACGACCTGATGATCAGTTACGCCACGGACGGCGGCGGTGTCGGCCCGCACGTCGACTCCTACGATGTATTCCTGCTGCAGGCCCATGGACGGCGGCGCTGGCGCATCAGTCGCCAGAGCGATCTGCGGACAGTCGAGGGCGCACCACTGCAACTGCTGGCTGACTTCCGGCCGACCGACGAAGTCGTACTGGACCCCGGCGACATGCTGTACCTGCCACCCGGCGTGGCGCATGAAGGAACGGCCGTTGGCGAGTGCATCACCTACTCGATCGGCTTTCGCGCGCCGACGCACCAGGAGCTGCTGGAGCCCTTCCTCGCCGATCTTTCTGCGCGAATTCAGCTTTCCGGACGCTATGCCGATCGTGGTCAGGCCGCGACGCGGCATCCCGGTGCCCTGCCCAGGGCGATGGTCGAGCGCCTGCACGCCGCGCTTGTGAAACGTCGACCGCGGCCCGCCGACACCGCGCATTTCCTGCTGGCCTACCTGTCGGAGCCGAAAGCACAGGTCGTCTTCGACCGACCGGCCCGTACCTTGCGCCTGTCTGCCTTTGCAGATCGAGTGCGCCGCGCGGGGCTGGTTCTGGACCGTCGCACGCGCCTGCTTTACCGCGGAAGATCGATCGGCATCAACGGGGAAGTACTGCAAGCCGACAACAGCGTAAGCGCGATACTGAAGCGGCTGTCGGATCAGCGTGCACTGCGACCGGCCGCACTGAGCGACGCGGCAGTCGAACAGCTGTACCCGTGGTACTGCGCCGGATGGCTGCACCTCGTAGACCGTAAACCTGGACGATGAAACCCTCCGAACTCTCACTCGCCAGCGGGTCGCCCGAACGCGCGTTGATCACCTCGCGCGCCGAGACCCATGAAGCAGTCCTGATTGCGCTCGGCATCGCCAGCCGCAGCGTGCGTTGCCTGCATCGCGATCTCGCGATCTTCGACCTGGGCAGCGTCGCCGCCGAAGCCAGCCTGCACCGGCTGTTGTTGTCCCATCGTTCGGCCCGGGTGCAACTCCTGGTGGACGACCCAGGATGGCTGGAAACGCGGGCGCCGCGCCTGCGTTCCCTGCAGCGCCAATTTCCGCACGCGCTCGAGTTACGCGTGACCTCGTCCGACGACCCGGTCGGCGACGACGCCTGCCTGCTGGTGGACGATCACGCCGCGCTGGAAATGAAGCCCAGCGTCGTCGCCCACGGTGATCTCTGGCTGCATAACAAGCCGCATGCACAGCCGCTCTTGTCCGCGTTTGATCGTCGCTGGAACGCAGGCGGCCACAATCTCGCAGTCGCCCCTCTCGGCCTCGCTTGAGGAGCAGCGCGAGAATTCTCGCGAACGCCTATAATGTCGGCCCGGGAAGATTGAGGTCAGGCAGGAAGCTTCACCGACGCCTCGTCGCCTGCGGCCGTGTCGTCACCGCTCAAATAAGAAGTCATTTTTCTCCTCAGGAAGGTTGCACATGAACAAGTCGTTCCTTATTGCCCCAATGATCGTCGTCGCGCTCGCCGCGTGTGGCAAGAAAGCAGAGGCGCCCGCTCCGGCGCCAGCGCCCGCTCCGGCCGCTGCACCGGCACCCGCTCCGGCTCCGACTGCGGCTCCTGCCCCCGCTCCCGCTCCTGCGGCTGACGCCGCCAAACCCGCTGACGCTGCTGCTCCGGCCGCTGCCCCGGCTGCTGGTGGCGCCGCGCCGGCCGCGGATGCTTCGGCCAAGGGCGCCCCCCCCACCGAGTCGGGTACCGCAGCGATGATCGCCGGTAAGGATAAAGAAGCCAAGAAGTAAGGCGCTCAGCGCAAATGAAGGGCCGGCCGTGCCGGCCCTTCATGTTTGCGCCGGTCAGACCTCGCGCCAGTCGAGCCCGAGCGACTGATCGAGCACCGGTACGTCGCTGACGTCGCACCCGAGGACGTCGGCGAGCGCCCGCCGAGCGAGGTCCGGTCGATTGTTCGCCGCCGAGAGATGCGCGGCCGCCACCCAGCCCAGCCCGCGGCGGTCGACCTGGCTCAGGATCGCGGCGGCCTGATCGTTCGACAGGTGGCCGCGCGCGCCGGCAATGCGCTGCTTCAGAAAGGGCGGATACGCGCCCTGCAGCAGCATGCGGGCGTCGTGGTTGCATTCCAGCACGAGTGCATGCAGGCCGACCAGCGCATCCAGGATGCTGGCCGAGCATTCGCCGGCATCGGTCAGCACGGCGGCGCGCCGTACGCCATCGCTGAACGTGAACTGCACGGGTTCGCTGGCGTCGTGCGGGACCGCAAACGGCTCCATGCGCAGCGCTCCCAGCTCGACCAGCTGTCCGGCCTCGATCCGCGTCCACGTCAGCGTCTGCTCGTCGAGGCCGCATGCGGCGGCTGTGCCCGCGGTGCAGAAAACGGGCACGTTGTGCCGGAACGCCAGTGCTGCCACACCGGCAGAATGATCCGAGTGCTCGTGCGTGATGAAGACCGCGTCGATGGCCTCGACAGCGAGGCCGGCGCGTTCCAGCCGCCGGACCAGTTGACGCAGGTTGAAGCCGTTGTCGATCAGGACGCGACTGGTGGCTAGCCCATCCGTGGCTTCCACGACCAGCGCGTTGCCGCCGCTGCCCGAACCGAGACTGCAGACGCGCAACACGGCTGTGACGTCAGCGCAACTGATCCTTGAGCAGTGTCAGGATGCGGTCGCCCGTCGTGGAGCGTTCCTGTTTCCCTTCGCTATCGAACACCCGCACCTGGGTACCGGCGTCGCCGGCAGAGGTGAGCTGGACTCGGTACTGCGGCGCCTGGATCGCCTTGTCGCGGCCGAGGATCTTGGTGAACAGACCTTCCTTGTCCTTCGCCTTGGCCTCAAAGTCCGGATCGAGGTAGCGCACGAAATAGACGCCCTTAACACGGTCGCGGTCTTCGACGGTGAAGCCGCCACGATCGAGCGCAAGACCGACACGGCGCCACGCGCGATCGAACGGATCGTCAAGATCGAGTCTCTCACTGCGGCCATCCGCAGCCTTGACGACGTGCGCCGTCTCCGGTGCAACGCTGGCGGCTGTTGCCGCCGCACCCGCCGCGGCGGTCGGCCCGGTCGCTGCGCTCGCCGTCATCGCTTTCGCCGCCGTGCCGTCGAAGCGTACGAGCAGCCGCTGCAGCATCTCGGCTTCCATTTCCGGATCGTTTGGACGCGATTGCCACGCCGTGCGGTCCTGCTGCGACGACGTAAACACTTCGATCATGCCGCGATGGCTGATGTAGATCTCGGAGGTGTCCTTCGACGTACGCTCAAGCCGCGCGCGATATTTGTCCTGCTCGCCCGTCTCGTACACGGAACCGAGCACGCGGCCGAGGGTGCGGCGTATCAGATCCTGCGGCAGCTTGGCCCGGTTTTCGGCCCAGACCGTTTCCATGACACCGGTGGCCTGGTCGGATTTTTCCACCGCGAGTCCGACGCTGGGCCAGAATTCGAGCAGGATCGGCCAGGCTTTCTCCGGAGGCATGTTGACAGCCAGCCAGCGCTGGCTGCCCTGACGCTCGATGCGCGCGATGGCACCGCTGGGTACGACGGACGCCGCGGCGGATGACGCCGCCGTCGTCCCAGGCGTTGCGGGACGCGACGCGGCAGCCGCGGATGACGCGGTCACCGACTGCGGCCGTTCCGGAACCGTGAAGCGTTCTTCACGTGGCAACTGCGAGAGATCCGGCGGGATCTCCAGCGGCGCCGAACGCGTGCGCGCGGCCTGGTAGTCGACCTTGTCGTTGAAGACACTGGTCCCCGTCCACGAACAGCCGCCGACGAGCCCGACGATGGTCGCAAGCAGCAGTGACGGAAGAGACGTACGCAACATCATCGGAACTCCTGGGCTGCCACTAGTGCACGCCCGCGTCTTTCATCGCCGCCTGCACGACGGATTCGGCCGATTCGGACAGTGGCACCAGCGGCAAGCGGATACCACCGGGGATACGGCCCATCTTCGCGAGCGCCCACTTGACTGGAATCGGATTGGGCTCGACAAACAGCTTGAAGTGCAGCGGCAGCAGTTGATTGTTGATCTGGCGTGCCTTGGTCAGGTCGCCGGACAGCGCTGCCTTGCACAGTTCGCTCATCAGGCGGGGCGCGACGTTTGCAGTCACCGAGATCACCCCATGTCCGCCAAGCAGCATCAGTGCGAGCGCCGTGTCGTCGTTGCCGCTGTAGATGGCGAAGCGCGAGGGCAGGCGCTTCAACAGGTCCGACGCGCGCGCCAGGTCACCCGTCGCATCCTTTAGTCCGACGATTCCCGGAATTTCCGCCAGCCGCACGGTCGTGTCATTCGCGAGGTCTGCAACAGTGCGGCCGGGTACGTTGTAGAGGATCACCGGCAGGTCGACTGTTTCGGCGATCTTCCGAAAGTGCCGGTACAGGCCTTCCTGCGTCGGCTTGTTGTAGTAGGGCACGACCTGTAGCGTCGCCGTCGCACCGACCGACTTCGCGTGGCGGGTCAGTTCAATCGCCTCACTGGTCGAGTTACCGCCGGTGCCGGCAATCACCGGGATATGACCCTTGACGGCTTCGACCGCGACCCGGATCAGTTCACCGTGCTCTTCGGGATCCACGGTCGGCGACTCGCCCGTCGTGCCGACCGCCACGATAGCGTTCGTGCCTTCGGCGACATGCCAATCGATCAGCCGACGATACGCATCGAAATCGAGCGAACCGTCTTCCCGCATCGGCGAAACGATGGCGACGAGGCTGCCCTTGATCATCTGTCTCTCTCTGTCGAAGCCAAGCGCGGAATTCTACAGTGCGAGTCCGGGCCCACGAGCCAGCGTGCGTCTCACAATGCGAGCAGTTCGACCGGCTCAGTTGCCCGGGGTTCAAGCCGCACGGCCGCCAGCCGCTGGATCATCGCGGGC
>Ga0316600_10001283_pt1 | contig 11508 bp, 9 predicted proteins | sample OWC_soil_day5_CT_FD_207652 | JGI IMG/M metagenome (GOLD analysis project Ga0316600, IMG submission 207652) | Wetland soil microbial communities from Old Woman Creek delta, Ohio, United States - OWC_soil_day5_CT | ecosystem: Environmental > Terrestrial > Soil > Wetlands | place: USA: Ohio...
CAGCACCAGGACACCCAGCGCCAGAATCAGGAACGGCTCGATCTGCGAGGACAGCGTCTTCAGTTCGTAATCGACCTCGCGCTCGTACATGCCGGCGATTTCATCCATCAGGTCATCGATCTCACCCGTTTCCTCGCCGATGGCGATCATCTGCAGCACGACCGGCGTAAACACGCCCGTGGCCGTGGCGGAACGCAGAATGGTATCGCCACGCTCGACCCCGTCGCGCATCTGCGTGATCTGCACGGCGATATAGGCATTGTCCACGGTCTGGGCGACTACGTTCAGCCCCTGCATGATGGAAACCCCGCTTCGGCTCGACAGGGCAAAACTGCGCGCAAAACGCGCCAGCGCCGCCTTCAGCATGATCTTGCCGACAACCGGAATGCGCAACTTGAACCGATCCCACTGGTACCGTCCGTTCGTGCTGGAGATGTACGTCCTGAAAAATAGGGCGGCCCCGATTACGGTTGCCAGCATGAACGGCCAGTAGCGCACCATGAAGTTGGACGTATTCAGGAGGATGCGCGTCATCAGCGGCAATTCCGTGTTGAAGCCGGCAAAGACCTTGGCAAAAGCGGGAATGACGAAAAGGTTGATGATCGCCATTGCCAGTACGATGGTGACGACCACGAATATCGGATAGCGCAGCGCCGCCTTGACCCGCTGCTTCATGTCGCGCTCGAACTCCAGGTGGTCGAACAGGCGCAGGAAGATATCTTCCATCAGCCCCGTCATTTCGCCCACGCTCACCATGCTCAGGTAGAACGGCGAGAACACGGCCGGATGGCGCCGCATGGATGAGGTCAGGTCGCGCCCGGCATCGAGCGATTCGCGCATGTCCTTCAGCACCAGCTCGAAAGGCTTGCTGGTCGCGGACGCCTGCAACCCGTTCAGCGCCCGCATGATGGGAACGCCCGCCTTGAGCAGCGAATACAGCTGCCGGCTGAAAAGCTGCACGTCGATGGGGCGCACTTTTCGCTTGAACAGGCTCACTCCTCCACCCGAGGTGTGTTCCGTCACCGCCTTCGGCTTCGACGGCGAAATGTCGATCGGCGTAATCCCGGTACTGAAGAGCTGCCCGGCAACCTCGCCGCTGTCAGCGCCTTCCAGCACGCCCTGCACTAACTCTCCGCGCGAATTGCGCGCCTTGTATTCGAAAAAAGGCATTCGTCAGTTCCCGCCGTCAGTCTTCCATCTGGTTGGTGACGCGCATCGCCTCGCCGACCGTCGTCCTGCCTTCCATCACCAGCGACAGCGCATGGCGCAACAACGTCCTGTTCCCGATCTGCTCTCTCGCCATGGCGACGAAACGGGACGGATCGGAATGGCTGGCGGCCGCAGCGATCTCCCGGGTCATTTCCAGCATTTCGTACACGCCGGTCCGGCCGCGGAATCCCGTGCCGTTGCAATGTGAGCATCCGCGCCCGTGCATGAACGAACGCGCATCGGCCTCGTCCTTCATTTCCGTGCGCAGCCATTCATATTCGCTCGGCAGCAGGATCTGCGGTTCCGCGCAGTTTTCGCACACGACGCGCACCAGCCGCTGCGCCAGCACGGCATGCAGCGAACTGCCGACCATGTAGTGCGGCACGCCCATGTCGAGCAACCGGATCGGCGTGCTGGCGGCATCATTGGTATGCAGCGTGGACAGCACCATGTGGCCGGTCATCGCTGCCCGCATGCCGATCTGCGCAGTTTCCTGGTCGCGCATCTCGCCCACCAGCACGATGTCCGGGTCCTGGCGCAAAGCGGAACGCAGAACCCGCGCAAAGGTCAGCTCGATCTTGTCGTTCACCTGCACCTGGTTAATGCCGGAAAGCCGGTATTCGACCGGGTCCTCGACCGTGATCAGCTTCTTGTCCGGCGAATTCAGTTCGGTCAGGGCGGAATACAGCGTCGTGGTCTTGCCGCTTCCGGTCGGGCCAGTCACGAGCACCAGCCCGTTGGGTCGGCGCACGATGGCACGAAAACGCTCCAGCACGTCGGTCGGCATGCCGATATTGCCCAGGTCCAGCATGCCGCCCCCCTGGTTCAAGAGACGCATCACCACCGACTCGCCGTATTGCGTCGGCATGGTCGACATACGCACGTCGATCAGCTGCTTGCGGACCGTGATCGCAAAACGCCCGTCCTGGGGCAGGCGCTTTTCTGTAATATCCAGTTCCGCCATCAGCTTCAGGCGCAATGCCAGCGACGAAGCGATCCGGATGTCGGCTTCATGCTGCAGGTGCAGGAGGCCGTCGATGCGGAAACGGATGTGCAGGCTTTTCTCCTGCGGCTCGATGTGAATGTCCGATGCGCCTGCCTGGGCCGCGTCGTCAAACACCGATTGCAGCAACTTGACGACCGGCGCATCCTCCAGCCCGGGCGAAACACCCAGCGTGGAAAAATCGATGACGTTGCCGCCCAGTTCCTGCTCCAGTTCGCGCGCCAGACTGCTGATTTCACCCGTGCGGCGATACATGCGGTCGATGGTCTGCAACAGGTCGCTTTCGTTGACGACCGCCAGGCTGATATCGCGCTTCAACAGCCGCACGATTTCATCGTAAGCGAACAAGTCGGTCGGGTCCGCCATGCCGACCAGCAGCGCCTTGCCACGTTCGCCCAGCGCGATCGCGCGAAAACGGCGAGCCTGCATCTCGGGAATCATCTGCACCGTCTGGAGCTTCAGGTTGAATTGCCGCAGGTTGACGTAGGGGATGTTCATCTGCCGCGCCAGCGCCCCCGAGATCGTTTCCTCGGTCACGAATCCACTCTCCACAAAGACACGTCCCAGCTTGCGCCCGGTCTTCTTCTGGTCCCTCAGCGCCACCTGCAACTGCTCTTCCGTGATGAGCTTTTGCTGCAGCAGCATCTCGCCCATGCGGATCTTTTGCGGCCTGGCGGACGAAGCCTGGCCTCCGGCAGCCGGTTTCTGCTGGGCCGGTGTGGCGTCGAGGAGGGTTTCCTGCGGATTGCTCATAAGCGCTCCCAAAGCGGCGGTATCAGAAATACCGCACACGGCATGACGAATGTTGATTCAATGCATTTTATGTCAATCCGGGAACAAATGCCCAAATTCAACATAAGCGGACAGCGAAAACCAGCGTGTCATTGCGCCGCGCAAGACACCGATCCTGACAGATACTGCGTGGCACGGGATATGCCGTGTGTCCTCGCCAGCCATTTGGCGAAGGCAACCGGTTGAGGCGCTGTATCGCGCAATCCGGATCGCAGGTTGGCAGCCCCTGCTCGGCAAATCCAAGTTGTAAAGACGCAACCACCCCATCGTCAACGGATACAGGAAAACGGCTTACGGCCCCGGATTCGCCTTTTCCATTGATCCGGCTTCCCGCACGACATGCCGATGTGCGTTTTTGCTTCGGGAAAGTCATCTCGTCATTATTCAGACACCTACCTGCTTACCGGAAACATCTTATGCCATTTTCAGACTGCCATATAAAAATGTCCTACATGGAATGTCAAATTCAAAATGGCCTTTTTCGTTTCTGTATCGGAAAATGAAGCATATTTGCAGCACAAGACCGATGTGACAAAAGCACCACACTTTTTGTTTCCATACAGCAATTTAGTGTTGTTTTGTTAGACGATTGCAACATTGCTTTTTAAAAATTTCTTAAGATTTTACAAAGTCAGACGAACGACTACATCCGTTTCCGGTATGATTGCCAAAAGGAAAAACGTTTTATGTAAGGTTTTTCAGATAGTTGATTCGGAATTGTTTTCCGTCGTTTTCTATTGGCGCCCCCGTTGCCTGTTATGGAAGGAGAGTTTCATGCGCAAGTCACAATCCGGCTTTACCCTGATCGAGCTGGTCGTCGTTATCGTTGTTCTCGGGATTCTGGCCGGAATTGCACTTCCCAGGTTCGCCAGCATGCAAGGCCAGGCCCGCATTGCCAAAATGAATGGCGCTCTTGGCGCGATGAAGTCCGCATCCGTCATGTCCCATGCGCTGCTGCTTGCATATGGATACAAGCAAGATCTTTCTGAAGATCCTACAACGCCGGACATTAATATTGAAGGGACGAATGTGGTGTATGTCTATGGCTATCCAAATGCAGCAAGCATTGCGCCCTTGGCCGGAATAACCAGCACCAATTCGGATTTCGTCATCAGCACCAATGGCGCAACGACCACCATTACGCCTGACTCAGGCCATACGAGCTGCGCCATTACCTATACAGAAGCGGCGGCGAGCACCTCCGGCTCGGTTTATTACCAACCGACGTTCAGCAATACTGGTCTGACTGAAACGAACTGCAATTAAAAAACAGCTGCATAAAGACGTCTTTAATTATTACCATCAATATTTGGAGTGTTACATGAAAAAGCAAGAATCCGGTTTTACCCTCATCGAACTGGTCGTGGTCATCGTGATCCTCGGCATCCTGGCAGCAATAGCCGTGCCAAAATTCGTGGACCTGAGCAGCGAGTCCAGAACAGCGGCGGTTAAAGGCGTCGCAGGCGCAGCAGCATCGGCCATGGCCATAAACTATGCAGGTTGCTCTGCCCTTGGCAATACGGTAACAGCCAACAAATGCGTCAAAATCACGACCTGTACCGATGTCAGCAGCATCATGCAGGGCGGTACCCCATCCGGCTACACCATTGCCGTGAAGACCGGAGCTACGGCATCGACAACCAACGGCGCCACTTATAACTGCACAGTCACGGATAACTCCAGCAGCAGCGTTACCGCGGATTTCGCAGCCATTGCCGCAGGTAACTAAGCACACATTGCATCATGAAGAGCAGGGCGATGCCCTGCTCTTTTTCGCTTTTTCGTGAGAACAAACCATGGCGAAGCGGTTTTCATCCGGCTTCACCCTGATCGAACTGGTCATGGTGATCGTCATCCTTGGCATCCTGTCCGCGGTGGCCTTGCCGCGCTTTTTTGATCGCCGTACGTTCGAAGCACGCCAATTCTATGATCAGGCAATGGCAGCCGTGCGCTACGGGCAAAAGGCGGCCATCGCCCAGCACCGCAACGTGTATGTAAACGTCAGCGCGGACACGATCTGTCTGACCTATGCCGCCGATACAGGCTGCACCGATGCGACCACTTCCAACCACGTCCTGAACCCGGCCGACCAACAATGGTTCAAGCTAGTTCCGAAAGCCGAATCCGGCGTCACCTTCAGCTCCACGTCAGCCAGCTTTTACTTTGCCCCGCTCGGCAGCCCGTCAGCGGGCCAGGTCGACATCGGCGTCACCGGGGACAGCATGACGCGCACCATCACCGTAGCGGCGGAGACCGGCTATGTCCACTGACCGCCCCCCCTTCCGTCAGCACGGGGTCACCATGGTCGAGTTGGTGATGTTTATCCTCATCGTCAGCGTCGCCGTCGCCGGCGTGCTGCTGGTGATGAACGTAACCAGCAAGAGCAGCGCCGACCCGCTGATCCGCAAGCAGGCGCTGGCCGTCGCCGAATCGCTGCTCGAGGAAGTCGAACTGCAATCCTTTACTTATTGCGACCCGGACGATCCGGCGGCGGCAACCGCAACCGGCACCGGCAGCTGCGCCGTCGCGCAAGGGCTTGGCCCCACTCCGGCCATGTCCTATACGGATGAAAACGGAACCACGGTCAACCTGGCTGCCGAAACCCGCTATGCCGAGCCGCGCTTCGACAACGTCGGCGACTACAACGGATTCACGATGAACGGCATCCGCAGCCTGGATGGAACGGCCATCGGAGGACTCGAAAACTACAACGCCACGGTGACGGTCTCGCAGGAAGCGCGCAACGGCATTGCGGCCGAGGATTTGCTCCGGATCGACGTGACGGTCACCGCGCCCGGCAACGAGACGGTCACGCTGACCGGCTACCGCTTCCGCTATGCGCCCAGGGCGGTGCCTTGACATGAATACCTTCGTCCACTCCCGCTCGCCGCGCGGCTTCACCCTGGTCGAAATGGTGATGGTGATCGTCATCACCGGCATCATCGCCGGTATGGTGGCAGTCTTCATCCGCGCACCCGTGCAGGGTTACTTCGACCTGGCGACGCGCGCCGCGCTGACCGACAATGCCGATACCGCCCTGCGCCGGATCGGGCGCGACCTGCGGCTGGCGCTGCCCAACAGCGTGCGCATCAATGCCGCCAACACATCCATCGAATTCCTCCAGACGAGCACCGGCGGCCGCTACCGCTCCAAGGCGCCCGGCAACGTCCTGAACACGGTGGACGAACCCTCCGACTCGGCAACTGCAACATTCGACGTACTGGGCACGATGAATCCCGTTCCATCAAGCGGCAACCGGGTGGTCGTCTACAACCTGGGCATTTCCGGCGCGGATGCCTATGAAGGCAGCAACAGCGCCGTGATCAGCGCCGCCACCGCCAGCAGCATCACCATGGCCGCAGCCAAGCAGTTCCCGTTCGAGTCGCCGTCCCACCGCTTTCAGGTAGTGGACACGCCCGTCACCTATCGCTGCGCCAACGGCACACTGACGCGCTACTGGGGGTACGCGATCGCCGCGGCACAGCCGGATCCGCCAGAAGGAGGACAAAGCGCGCTGATCGCGGAAAACGTTTCCGGTTGCCTCTTTACCTACGATCCGCTCATGATCAACGAGCGCAGCGGACTGGTGTCGATGCAGATCCAGCTTACCAAGAACAACGAGACGGTGACCCTTTACCATGAAGTCCATGTCAGCAACGTTCCCTGAGCGCGCGCCGGGTTGCACCCTCAGCCGGTCCCGCATCGGCCAGGACGGCTTTGCGCTCGTGTCCGCCATTTTCCTGCTGGTGGTGCTGACGCTGCTGGGCGCCGGCATGCTGGTGATGTCCACAGTGCAGCACACCACCTCGGCGCAGGACGTGCTGGGCAGCCGCGCCTACCAGGCGGCGCGCACCGGCATCGAGTGGAACGTCTACCAGATCATGCAGCCGGAAAACACGAATCCGGCCGCCACCCCGTTCACGACGCAATACAACTGCCAGGCCTCGCCGTATGTTTTTTCGCAAGCGAACGGAACCGCGCTGGGCGGGACCCTGGCAGACTTCACCGTGACCGTTACCTGTGTACGCCAAATATTCAATGAAGGCGGCAACCGGATCAGCACCTACCAGCTCACGTCGACCGCAACCTATGGAACGTCGGGCAGCGTCAACTATGCCGAGCGCAGCATTTCCGCCACCGTCAGCACCTGCAGGAAGACCGACGATGGCGAAAACTGCTGACATCCAGGCGACAGAGAAGGACACCGGATGCATTCAAGCGGAAGGGCCCGGGATGATCGACGCATTGAAACAGCTTGCCCTGGCACGCCTGCGCCCACTGGCGGCCCTGTGCGCCTGTCTTTGCCTGTTTCTCTTCCACGGGCAGGCGCATGCCGACCGGAGCATCACCTCGGTTACGCTGAACGGCGGATCGAGCGTCACGGTTTTGCCGGGGGCGACCATCACCGTCAAGGTCAATGTCACCACGACCGGAAGCGGAACGGGCAACGACTGGCAATCGACCAGCTACCGGGTTTCCACAGCCTCGTCCGGAAGCTTCACTTGCTATAATCACTCGAACACATCCTCATCCGGCTCCTACAGCCTGTCATACACGATAACGGCGCCAACGACCGAAGGCGTCTACAACCTCGATCTTTATGCCTATTCCGACAACGCATGCAGCACGGGCGCCAGCGCCCTCTATTCCTTGCCAAAAGCCATTGTCGTGACGACGCCGCCGACGGTATCGTCCATCGCGCGCGCCAACTCCAACCCGGCCAGTTCGGACACGACCATCGCGTGGACCGTCACGTTCAGCAAGAGCGTGACCGGCGTCACTGCGTCCGATTTCACACTGGTGAAGACGCCCGGTGTCTCCGGCGCCAGCATTACGTCCGTCACTGGCAGCGGCTCGACCTGGACCGTCAGCGCCAACACGGGCACATCCGGCAATGGCGGAACGCTGGGGCTGAATCTGGTCGACGACGATACGATTACTGACACCTACGGCGCCAAGCTTGGCGGATCGGGTACCGGGAACGGGAACTTCACCGGCGCGGTGTATACGATCAGCCAGTCCTGCAAGCAGCCCGCCAACACGCCTTCCGGCCTGACCCTGACCTGTGTCTGCGACAACTTCAGCCGCTCCAGCCTGAACCCCTCGACCATTTTCGATTCCAACTGGATCACGTCGACCAGCGACTCCACCAAGATCGTGCCGGACATTTCCTCGGCCGGCTACCTGCGCCTGACCAACAGCACGGCCAACAACGCCAAAGCGGCGTCTGCGCCGGGCGCCTTCCCCGCGAAAGGCAACTATATCTCGGTCGAATTCCAGCTTTACTCCTACAACGGCGACAGCGCCGACGGGGTCGGCGTGACCCTGTCCGATTACACGGTCACCCCCGTCCCCGGCGCGTTCGGCGGCTCGCTGGGATACGCGCAAAAAACCGGCATCAATGGCTTTGCCGGCGGCTGGATCGGCGTCGGCATCGACGAGTACGGCAATTACCAGAACCCGTCCGAGGGCCGCGTCAAGGGGCCCGGCGCGCGCGCGCAATCGGTGGCCGTGAGAGGGTCGGGGTCCGGGACGACCGGCTATCCCTGGCTGGCGGGTACGGCCGCCAACATCTCGCCCCAGATCGACAGTCCTTCGTCGACCACACCCGCCCCCGGCCATCAGTACCAGGTCATCGTCGACGCCCGCAACGACCCCACCAGCACATCGGTCGCGGTGAACAGGGATACCGGCAGCGGATATGGCAGCCTGATCAGCCTGGCCAACATCTATACGGCCGCCAAGGCGCAAGGCTACACGCAGACATCCGTCCCGACCAACTGGCGGCTCTCGTTCACCGGCTCGACCGGCACCAACATGAACATCCACGAGATCGGCAACGTGCGCATCTGCGCCCAGACGATCATTCCTCCCACAGGTGGGACGGCGACCGGGTTCAGCGCCATCGACGAAGCCTTCGGCACTGCGCCGAACGTGATCGATTTCATCAACGGACAGATCTTCATGAAGGTCGCGGGCGCGCCGTTCAAGCTGAATGTGGCGGCCCTGAACAACAACCAGATAGTGACCACCTATGCGGCCTATAGCGCCAAGAACGTGACGCTCAAGCTGGTCGACAACAGCGATGGGGTCTGCCAGATCAACAGCGCCAAAGCCAACTATTGCAGCAGCGCGTGCACCAGCAAATCGGCGGTGACCGGCGGCAGCCAGACGTTGACCTTCACCGCCGCCGACGCGGGCATGAAAATGTCGGATTATTTCACGATCAACAACGCCTACCAGAACCTGGTCGCCATCATCAGCGACAGCAGCGTCACGGCCTGCGCGGACGACGCCTTTGCGGTCCGCCCATCCGGATTTACCGTCACGACGTCGGCGAACAACCCGGCCTCGACAGGCACGCCCGTATTCAAGGCAGGCAGCACGCCCTTCACCATCACGGCGACGGCCAGCGCCAGCGGCTATACCGGCACACCCAAGAAGAACGACTCCCTGATATCGGCGCTGGACCCGGCCACGGGGCTGGTATCGTCCTCCTGGTCAGTCGGAGCGCTGAACGGAAGCTTCAATCCGGCCATCAGCTCCGTTGCAACGGGAACCAGCTTTACCTATGGCGAAGTGGGCGCATTCCAGATCGCCGCAGGCGGCATCTACGACGATGACTGGGCGTCGGTTGACAGCAATTTCGTCCCGATGCACTGCGTTGCCGGAAGCTATTCGAATACGAAGGATGCATCCGGGATGTACGGCTGCCAGATCGGCTCCGGCGCGGTGTCGTTTGGCCGTTTCATCCCCGATCATTTCACCGTGGCGAGCGGCAGCACGGTCACGCCGGCCTGCGTGGTGGGCGGCTTTACCTATATGGACCAGCCCTTCGCGGAACTCAAGTTCGACATCGAGGCGCGAAATGCGAGCGATGCAAAGACACAGAATTACAAGGGCGTGCTGGCAAAAGGAACGGTTACCGTGGTTGCCGAGAACAGCGATGCCGGCACCAACCTGGGCGGACGGATGAGCCTGCCTTCGGGCGCCGCCTGGAGTGCGGGAACCTATAGCATGGACGCCATCAAGACGGCCTATTTCAGGCGCCGGACGACGGCTGCGGACGGCACCGACGCACCGGACGGGCCGTATGACAGCCTGCAGCTTGGCGTGTTCGTGACCGACCCGGACGGCCCCAAAATGAACCCCGCCAACATGAACGCAGCGGCTGTCGCATGCGGTTCCGCATGCGACAGCCAGAGGATCGGCGATTCCAGTACCGGCGCGGCACAGCCGACCATAGTCCGCTTCGGCCGCCTGAAGCTGTCGAATGCGCATGGCTCCGACAGGCTGAATCTGCCGATCCCGATGCGCGCGGAATACTGGAACGGTACGACATTCGTCACCAACACAGCGGATAACTGCACCGCCATCGCCAAGAGCAATATTGCTCTCCTGAATTACATGGGCGGCATCAACACGACCAACATGCCGTCCGGCAACCTGAGCGTCGGCAACGCATTCGCGAACGGCATCGGCAGCCTGAAACTGCTCAGGCCCAAGGCGACGGTGTCCTCAAAAGGCAGCGTCGACGTCTGCGTCGACCTGGGAACCGACAATCCGGAAGTCTGCAAGGCCACGTCTGCGAACATGCCCTGGCTGCAGGGACGCTGGAACGGAGCAGGGACGGTGTACGACGACGATCCGAAGAGCCGCGCAACCTTCGGCGTATTCAAGAATGCGAACGAATTTATCTATATTCGAGAGATGTATTAGTTTCCCTATAGAAAATAGGCAAAAGATGTGTTGTAAATATGGGCGCGGCGTACTATTTTTTCTGTCAGATTAGCCCTACCCCATCGATTATGGTTACCATAATGAAACATTTTGAAACAACTGAAATTTGCCATATTGGCATGAACGCGGTGCAAGCATAAATGGGTTTATTTTCCAGGGAAAAGACACAACCGGGATGGATGGCGATCAGCTTTCAGGCTGACGGCGTCTACGCCGCCTATGCGCGCCCGGTTACGGGTGGCAAGCCGGCCGTGGAATGGCTTTCGTTTCATCCGTCCGCGATCGACTCGCCGGCTTCGGCTCTCGACAAGCTTGAAAGAGAGCGCAAGACAGCGCAATACCAATGCTCCTGTCTGCTAGGAACCAGGGATTACCAGATGGTGTCGGTCGATGCGCCCGCCGTTCCCGCTGAAGAGATGAAGAGCGCCGTGCGCTGGGTGCTCAAGGACATGCTGGATTTCAGCGTCGAAGAGGCAACCATCGATGTGCTGCGCGTTCCCGCCGACAAGGGCATGGCGGCCCGCAACAGCACGCTCCTGGCCATCGCGGCCCGTAACCAACTGATTCAGCAGCGTCAGGCCTTGTTCGACGAGGTCAAGGCGACCCTGAAGGCAATCGACATCCCTGACATGGCCCAACGCAACATTTCCGCCCTGCTGGAGCAGGAAGAGCGCGCCATCGCACTCCTGTCGGTAAGCGAGGAAGGCACGCTGGTCACGGTAACGTGCGGGGGCGAACTGTACTTTTCGCGGCATATCGACATC
>Ga0316600_10001284_pt1 | contig 11506 bp, 6 predicted proteins | sample OWC_soil_day5_CT_FD_207652 | JGI IMG/M metagenome (GOLD analysis project Ga0316600, IMG submission 207652) | Wetland soil microbial communities from Old Woman Creek delta, Ohio, United States - OWC_soil_day5_CT | ecosystem: Environmental > Terrestrial > Soil > Wetlands | place: USA: Ohio...
CGATCAGCACCAGGGTCGCCAGGCTGCCCAGAAATGCGCAGAGGCTCACCCCGGGGAAGTGGGACAGCCCGAGCAGGATGCCTATGATAGCGCCGATGGCCGAACCGCCGGCAATCCCCAGGATGTAGGGCTCCGCCAGCGGGTTGCGCAGCAGGGCCTGGAAAACGAGGCCGCCCAGCGACAGCGCGCCCCCGGCCAGAGCCGCCAGCAGCGCCCGGGGCAGACGGATGCGCCAGACGATCGTTTCCAGCGCGGGGTCCGGCGCCCCTTGCCCGGTCACGACCGACAAGGAGCGGAGGATTCCATCGCCGCCCGACCCGCTGGAGAGGGCCGCCACCAGGGCGGCCGCCAGGACGACCGACAGCGACGCCGCGGCCAGCAGCAGGCGTTTGATCAGCGGCGCGGATGACACCGTCATTTAAAGCCTCCGAAAATCTCCGGATGGATGAACCCCGCGAGCTGCTCGAGCCCCTCGACGAGCCGCGGGGACGGGCGGTCGAAGATGTCCGAGTCCACCAGATGGATGCGGCCGCTTCGGACGGCCGGAACGCTCGGCCAGCGGCCCCACTCCTGCCGGGTCCGCTCGATGGAACCCGCCCGGTCCATGGAGCTGATGACGATGACATCGGGGGCGAGCGCGAGCACCTGCTCACGGTTGAAACGCGGATAAGCGGCGCTGCCGGCGGCGACGTTGTGCCCTCCGGCCAGGCCGATGAGCTCGTGGGCAAAGGTGTTCGTCCCGACGGACACGATCGGTGCGTCGCCGATTTGGAAGAAAACACGGGGCCGGTGGCCGGTCCCGACAAGCTTGGCCGTGACGCGGTCGATCCGGGAGCGCATCTCCCGCACCAGGCGTTCGGCCCGGTCCTCGGCGTTGAGCATGGCGCCCATTTCGAGGATCGCCTGGATGACCGTGGGCACGCTGCGCGGGTCCAACGCGTAGACCGGCACCCCCAGCGCCTGCAGGCGGTCGACCGCCGCCTTCGGGTTCCCGTCCTTGACGGCGATGCAGAGGTCGGGGCGCAGCTCGATGATGCGCTCCAGATCCAGGCGGACGTAGGAGCCGACGCGAGGCAGGCCCGAGGCCTCCGGCGGGAAGTCACTGTAGGATGTCACGCCCTTCAGGATCTGTTCCCGACCGAGGGCAAAAACGATTTCGGTGATGCTGGGCGCCAGCGACACGACCCGCTGGGGGCGATCGGGGATCTCCACCCGGCGCCCGGCCTGGTCGGTCACAAATTTCGCATCCGCCGGCGAACCGGCCAGGAGTGCCAGCCCGGCGGCGATGGCCGCGATCTTGAGGATGTTGAACAGCCGGTTTTGCATGGATCGTCCGCAGCGGCTTCGATTCGGGAACCGGCACCGCTGAACAAAAAAATCCCGGACCGAAATTGGCTCGATCCGGGATTCAGGAAAACTCCTGACGATCGCTGAACAATTCTCGGTCCACGGAGACGAAGTGATTGTTCAGGCAGGTCTTCTGACTTCCCTTCTCTTTCAGCGGCCTTCCCGCACCCGAACTTTCGTGCAGTGGCGTCTTGGGCTGAAAGGGCTCCGTCGGCATCCTGGGATGCGGACGGCGAGGGTCACAGCGGCGGGCCCGTCCTCGATTCGCACGAGGTTCCCTTTTAAGCTCCGTGTTCGGGGCGGAATCGTCTATCCGACGGCGATTCCCGGCGGCAGACGGCCGCCGACCCCTTGGAGCGCCTGAACCTGATTGGGTGCAATAGACCGAGCGGAGCTGAAAATCAAGCGAAAAAAAAGGGGGGGATCCGAACCGGCTTCCCCCGCTCCACCTCTGCGTGAGTTGATGGTATTCGATATATTTACTTGCCGTAGCAATAAAAACCGTCCCACCCGGCTGCCGTCCGCAGCGGCAAGACCCCGCGGCCTTTGTCGAGCGGCCGTCAAAAATAGCTCGATCCATCCCAGCAGTGCGTGCACACCTTTTCCCTCGGCAAGCCGATGGCGGCCACGAGATCGTCCAGGCGCTGGTATTTAAGGGTGGTCAGGCGCAGCCGCCGCCGGATGCCCTCGATCATGGCCAGGTTCTGCTCGCTGCCGGCGCGCGCGTAAACGGAGAGGTCCGAGGGCTCGCTGCCTACCAGGTCCTGAATGGCCTTGCGGCCCGCCAGGTCCAGGGTGGAGCGCGAGGTGGAGAAGTTGATGAACTCGCAGGGGTAGATCAGCACCGGACAGGCCGGCCGCATGTGGACTTCCCGGGCGCCGCAGTCGTGCAGGACCTGGATGGTGTCCTGCAGCTGGGTGCCGCGGACGATGGAATCCTCGCAGAAAAGCAGCCGCTTGCCGTCGATCAGCTTGCGGATCGGGATCAGCTTCATGCGTGCGACCAGGTCGCGCATGTGCTGGTTCTGGGGCATGAAGCTGCGGGGCCAGGTGGGCGTGTACTTGACGAACGGGCGCCGGTAAGGGATGTGGCGCGCGGTGGCGTAGCCGATGGCGTGCCCGATGCCCGAATCCGGTATGCCGGCCACGCAGTCGATGGCCGTGTCGTCGCGGCGGGCGAGGGCGGCGCCGCAGCGGTTGCGGGTCTCCTCCACGTTGATGCCTTCGTACTCGGAGGCGGGGTAGCCGTAGTACACCCACAGAAACGCGCAGACCTGCATGCGCGGGCCCGGCGGCACGCGGGTTTCAACACCGTCGGCGGTCATGAAGACGATTTCGCCGGGGCCGAGAAAGCGCTTGGTTTCGAAGCCGAGGTTGGGAAAGGCGCAGGTCTCCGAGCTGACCGCCAGGGCGCCGTTGCGCCGGCCGAGGGCCAGCGGCGTGCGGCCCAGACGGTCGCGCGCGGCGTAGACCCCCTTCTCGGTCAGCACCAGCAGCGAGCAGGACCCCTGGACGGCCTCCTGTGCGCAGCGGATGCCGTCCTCGAAGTTCTCCTGCTCGCAGATGAGGGTCGCCATCACCTCGGTGGGGTTGATGGTGCCGCCGGTGGTGTCGGAGAAATAGCGCCGGCGGTCGAAGGCCCGCTGCACCAGGGCGTCGATGTTGTTGATCTTGCCCACGGTGACGATGCCGAAGGTACCCAGATGCGAGCCCATGAAGAGCGGCTGCGGGTCGGTGTCGCTGATGACTCCGATGCCGGTGCCCCCGTGGAAGCCTGCCAACTCGGGCTCGAACTTGGTCCGGAAATAGCTGCTCTCAATGTTGTGGATGGAGCGCTCGATGCCTTCGGCGTTGCGCACCGCCAGCCCGCCGTAGCGCGTGCCGAGGTGCGAGTGGTAGTCCGTGCCATAAAACAGGTCGGAGACGCAGTCTTCCTTCGATACGATGCCGAAAACGCCGCCCATGGGGACTCCTATCTGGTTGAATTGAAAAAAGGCTCGATGGTTCAGCGGTTCAACGGTTGGGCAGTGTGGCTGGCCTTTTTTCAACCGTGAACCGTGAACCGGCCACCCTGAACCGCATTCGTTATCGGATATCCGCGTGATACTGCTGCAGCGAGCGGACCTTGGGGTCCCCCTCCCGGCGGGCCGCGATGCCCTTGGCGGCGGCGATGGCCGCCGCCGTGGTGGTGATGTAGGGGATTTTGTGCTTGATGGCCGCGCGGCGGATGTTCGAGCTGTCGGCCGAGCCTTTCCGGCCGCTCGGGGTGTTGACGAGCAGCTGGACCTGTCCGCTCTTGATGGCGTCCACCAGGTTGGGCCGGCTCACGCTGAGCTTGGAGACGGGGACGGCGTCGATGCCCTTCTCCTTCAGGAAGGCATGGGTGCCCTCGGTGGCCATGATCCGGAAGCCCAGTTCGCGGAAGCGCCGGGCCGGTTCGATGGCGGCGTTCTTGTCGCGGTCGGCGATCGTAAACAGCACGGTGCCCGCGAGCGGCAGGGTCGTCTGGGTGGCTTCCTGGGCTTTGAAAAAGGCCCGGCCGAAGGAGTAGGACAAGCCCAGGACTTCGCCGGTGGAACGCATCTCCGGCCCGAGGACCGGGTCCACCTCCGGGAACATGTTGAAGGGGAAGACCGCCTCCTTGACGCCGAAGTGCAGGATGCGCGGCTCCCGGAGCCCCAGCTCGGCGATGCTCCGGCCCAGGACGACCTGCGTGGCCAGGCGCGCCATGGACAGCCCGCAGACCTTGGAGACGATCGGGACGGTGCGCGAGGCGCGCGGGTTGGCCTCCAGCACGTAAACGGTGTTCTCATAGACCGCGTATTGCATGTTCATCAGGCCCACCACCTTCAGCTCGGTGGCGATGCGCCGAGTGTACTCCCGGATGATGTCGATGTGCTTGGGGGCGAGGCTGATCGGCGGGATCACGCAGGCCGAGTCCCCGGAGTGGATGCCGGCCAGTTCGATGTGCTCCATGACCGCCGGCACGAAGGCATCGCGGCCGTCGGCGATGGCGTCGGCCTCGGCTTCGATGGCGTTGTCCAGGAATTTGTCGATCAGCACCGGCCGCTGCGGCGAGAGTTCCACTGCGGCGTTCAGGTAACGCTCGAGCATGCCGTCGTCGTGCACGACCTCCATGCCCCGGCCGCCGAGAACATATGAGGGGCGCACCATGAGCGGGTAGCCGATGCGGGCGGCGATGTCGCGCGCTTCGGCCCAGCTGGCGGCCATGCCCGACTCAGGCATGGGGATGCCGAGGGACTGCATGATCTTCCGGAAACGGTCGCGGTCCTCGGCCAGGTCGATGGTGTCGGGCGTGGTGCCCAGGATCCGAACGCCGGCCTCGGCCAGCTCGCGGGCGATGTTGAGCGGCGTCTGCCCTCCGAACTGCACGATCACGCCCTCGGGCTTCTCCTTTTCATAGATGCTCAGCACATCCTCGACGGTCAGCGGCTCGAAGTAGAGCTTGTCGGAGGTGTCGTAGTCGGTGGACACCGTCTCCGGGTTGCAGTTGACCATGATGGACTCGTAGCCGGCCTCGCGGATGGCCAGGGCGGCGTGCACGCAGCAGTAGTCGAACTCGATGCCCTGGCCGATGCGGTTCGGGCCGCCGCCCAGGACCATGATCTTCCGGCGGTCGCTGACGGGCACGCGGTCCGGCGCGTTGTAGGTCGAGTAGTAGTAGGCCGCGCTCTCCACGCCGCTGACCGGAACCGGCTCCCAGGCCTGCACCACGCCCAGGCGCTTGCGCTGCTCGCGGACGCCCGATTCCGGCAGGTTCAGCAGCTGTGCGAGGTACCGGTCTGAAAACCCGTCCTGCTTGGCGCGAACCAGCAGGTCGTCGGGCAGCCCCCTGCCGCGGCAGTTTAGGATCTCTTCCTCCAGCTCGACCAGCTCCTTCATCTGCCCGATGAACCAGGGCTTGATGTGCGTGAGCTCGTGGAGCTTTTGGACGTCGGCGCCCTTGCGCAGCGCCTCGTACAGGATGAACTGGCGTTCGCTGGTGGGCGCGGCCAGCAGGGCCAGCAGGGTGTCGAGCGGCAGCTCGTGGAAGTTCCGGGCAAACCCCAGGCCGTAGCGGCCGATCTCCAGGCTGCGGATGGCCTTCTGCAGGGCTTCCTTGTAATTCTTGCCGATGCTCATCACTTCCCCCACCGCGCGCATCTGGGTGCCCAGGCGGTCTTCGATGCCTTTGAACTTCTCGAACGCCCAGCGCGCGAACTTGACCACCACGTACTCCCCGGAAGGGGTGTATTTTTCGAGGGTTCCGTCCCGCCAGTAGGGGATCTCGTCCATGGTCAGACCGCCGGCGAGCAGGGCCGAGACCCGCGCGATGGGAAAGCCCGTCGCCTTGGAGGCCAGGGCCGACGAGCGCGAGGTGCGCGGGTTGATCTCGATCACCACCACCCGACCGGTCTTCGGGTCGTGCGCGAACTGGATGTTGGTGCCGCCGATGACCTCGATGGCTTCGACGATGCGGTAGGAGTAGTCCTGGAGGCGCTTCTGGAGGGCCGGGTCGATCGTGAGCATCGGCGCGGTGCAGTAGCTGTCCCCGGTGTGGACCCCCATGGCGTCCACGTTCTCGATGAAACAGACGGTGATCATCCGGTTCTTGGCGTCGCGGACGACCTCCAGCTCGAGCTCCTCCCAGCCCAGCACCGATTCTTCGACCAGGATCTGGTGGATCAGGCTGGCGGCAATCCCGCGGCCGGCGACGATCCGGAGCTCTTCGGCGTTGTAGACCAGGCCGCCGCCGGTGCCGCCCATGGTGTAGGCCGGCCGGATCACCACGGGGTAGCCCAGCTCGGCGGCCACGCGTTCGGCCTCCTCGACGCTGGTGACGGCCTGGCTGGCCGGCATGTCGATGCCCAGCCGGTGCATGGTCTCCTTGAAGGCGATGCGGTCCTCCCCGCGATGGATGGCGTCCACGTTGACGCCGATCACTTTGACGCCGAAGCGGTCGAGGACACCGGTGCGGTGCAGCTCCGAGGAGAGGTTCAGGCCGGTCTGGCCGCCCAGGTTGGGCAGGATGGCGTCGGGGCGCTCGGCGGCGATGATTTCGGTCAGAACCTGCAGGTTGAGAGGCTCGATGTAGGTGGCGTCCGCCATGCCGGGGTCGGTCATGATGGTGGCCGGGTTGGAGTTGACGAGCACGATCTCGTAGCCCAGCAGCCGCAGCGCCTTGCAGGCCTGGGTCCCCGAGTAGTCGAACTCGCAGGCCTGGCCGATCACAATCGGTCCGGAGCCGATGATCAACACCTTGTGAATGTCCGTTCGCTTAGGCATGCTGCCTCCCTCGGGTTCAATCGTCGGGGCCGCCGCCGGGCGGCGCCTCAATTTCACTGAAGAGCACTTGCTAAATTAAGTTGAACTTAAAGTCAACCTTGGACGCGTGCGCAATCTGTGCTAGAAGTTTCTCATGACGCTTCTTCCGATCGATGCGATTCTGGACGAACTGAAAACGGCCCTGAACCAGGGGCCGGCCGCCGTGCTGCAGGCGCCTCCGGGGGCCGGCAAGACCACGCGCGTGCCGCCGGCCCTGCTGGGCGAATCCTGGCTGAAGGGCCGCAAGATCGTGATGCTCGAGCCGCGGCGGCTGGCGGCGCGCGCCGCCGCCCTGCGCATGGCGGACCAGATGAGCGAGCCGGTCGGCCGGACCGTGGGCTACCGCGTGCGCATGGACACACGGGTCGGGCCGGCGACCCGCATCGAGGTGGTCACCGAGGGGGTCCTGACCCGCATGCTGCAGGGCGACCCGGGGCTGAGCGGCGTCGGCCTGGTGATCTTCGACGAATTCCACGAGCGGCACCTCGAGTCCGATCTCGGCCTGGCGCTGTGCCTGGACCTGCAGGGCATCCTGAACCCCGACCTGCGGCTGCTGGTGATGTCCGCGACCCTGGACCCGGCGCCGGTGGCGGGCCTGCTGGGCGGGGCACCCGTGATTGCGTGCGAAGGGCGGCAGCACCCGGTCGAGACCCGCTACCTCGGCCGGGACCGGCAGCGGACCCTCGAGGCGGCCGCGGCCGAGGCCGTCCTCGCCGCCGCCCGCAGCGAGGCCGGGAGCATTCTCGTTTTTTTACCCGGTGCGGCCGAGATCCGACGGGTGCTCGCGCGCCTGAGTTCCGCCGACCTTCCCGGCGAATGGCTGCTGGCGCCGCTCTTCGGCAACCTGTCCAGGGAGGAGCAGGACCAGGCCATCGCCCCGGCGCCGGCCGGCCGGCGCAAGATCGTGCTTGCCACCAACATCGCCGAGACCAGTCTGACCATCGAGGGCATCCGCGTGGTGGTGGACGGCGGCTTCATGCGCGCCCCGCGGTTCGACGTCCGCAGCGGCATGACGCGGCTGGCGACCGTGCCGGTCTCCAGGGCCTCGGCCGACCAGCGCCGGGGCAGGGCCGGGCGCACCGAGCCGGGGGTCTGCTACCGGCTTTGGGCCGTATCGGCCCACGGGATGCTGGCCGAGCGCAACCGCCCCGAGATCCTCCAGGCGGACCTCGCCGCCCTGGTCCTGGAGCTCGCCCTCTGGGGAGTCGAGGACGCGGCCCGGCTCAAGTGGCTCGACCCGCCGCCGGAGGCCGCATGCCTCCAGGCGCGTGCGCTTTTGAAAGACCTCGGGGCGCTGGATGGGCGCGGGCAGGCTACGGAACACGGCCGCCGCATGGCCGAACTGCCGCTGCACCCGCGCCTGGCGCACATGCTGCTCGAGGCGCAGCGCCGCGGCCTGGGGGCCGAAGCCTGCGATCTCGCCGCCGTATTGAGCGAGCGGGACTTCGTGAAGTTTCCGCCCGGCGAGGCCGATTCGGATGTTGTCCTGCGCCTGGAGGCCATGGCCGGCCTCGGAGCCGGTCGACCCGCCGGCGCGGCCCGTTTCGCGGTCGACCGGCCGGCGCTGCGCCGCTGCCGGCGTGCAGCCGAAGCGCTCCGGCAGCGGTTGGGTCTTCGCAGCCGGCCGGCGCCGCGGCGGGCGATCGGCCGCGTGCTGGCCTGGGCCTACCCGGACCGGATCGGGCAGCGCCGCGCCGGCGACGCCGGCCGCTTTCTCTTGTCCAACGGCCGCGGCGCTTTTTTCCCCTCGCCCGAGCCGCTGGCGGCCGAAGACTACATCGTCGCCGCCGAGCTCGACGGCGAGCGCCGGGAGGCCCGCGTGTTTCTGGGCGCGGCCTGCGATCCGGCAGCTCTGCTGGAGGATTTCCGCCACGCGCTCAACCCGCTTGAAATCGTCGAGTGGGACAAGCGAACGCGCGCCGTGAGGATGGAGCGCTCGCTTCGGCTGGGCGCATTGGCCCTGGACCTAAAGCCGCTGGAGAATGCGGATCCGTCGCGCGTCGCCGCGGCCTTGATCGACGGCATCCGCCAGGCCGGCATCGGGTGCCTGCCCTGGACCTCGAGTGTTCGACGCTGGCAGGAGCGGGTGCTCTTTCTCCGAAGGGCGGCCGGCGGCGAAACCGACTGGCCGGATGTTTCCGACCCCGCCCTGAGCGACACGCTGGAACACTGGCTGAGCCCCCATCTCGGCGGGATCACCCGGCTTGCCGGCCTGAAGGCCATCGACCTTTTCGGCGCGCTCGGCGGCCTGCTCTCCTGGCAGCAGCGCCGACAGATGGATGAATGGGCGCCCACCCACATCGAGGTCCCCTCCGGGTCGCGCATCCGGGTGGACTACTCAGGCGAGACCCCCGTGCTGGCGGTCCGCGTCCAGGAGATGTTCGGGTGCGCGGAGACCCCGCGGGTGGCCGGCGGCCGTCAGCCGGTGCTGCTGCACCTGCTGTCGCCGGCCGGGCGCCCGGTGCAGGTGACTCTGGATCTGGCCGGCTTCTGGGCCGGCAGCTACCACGACGTGAAAAAGGAGATGCGCGGCCGCTACCCCAAGCACCACTGGCCGGACGACCCTTTGAATGCGACGGCGACCCGCCGCACGACGAAAAAAGCCGGGATTAAATAGCAGCTCTGCAGAAGCCCTGCCACCCAATTCAAAACAGCAGACGCTCAAAACCCAAATACCCAAATACCCAAACACCTGAACACCCAAACGCCGAATGAGGAGGCATGGTATAGATCCTTCAGATAAAATTCCCTGCGGCAGTTTGCTGGGAATTTTAATTTGCACAAATTGCATAATATTTTTTCTTGACAAGAATTACCGGATTCGCATAAATCGCATAATATGCTCAAGCCGGTCAATGAATATGACTGCCTGATTCTGGGGTGCGGCAACCCTTTGATAGGGGATGACGGGTTTGGTCCGGCCGTCATTCAGCATCTCGAAGAGCATTACCGTTTGCCGGATACCGTGGCTGCGATCGACTGCGGAACCTCCATCCGGGACATCCTTTTTGACATCCTCTTGTCCCCCCAAAAACCCCGTAAAATGATCATCGTCGACGTCACCGACACCGCGGGTCGGGCGGCCGGGGAGATCCGGGAAATCGACATAGACCAGATCCGCCCCGAGAAGATCAGCGACTTTTCCCTGCATCAGTTTCCCACCACCAACATGCTCAAGGAGATCAAGGAGGAGACCCCCATCGACGTGAAGGTCTTCGTGGCTCAGGTCGCCGGCATGCCGTCCGAGGTGAAACCCGGGCTGTCGGATCCCGTGCGGGCGGCCGTTGCGCCGATGTGCGAACGGATTCTTCTGGAAATCGGATCAACGCGAAACCAACGGAGGATGGCATGATTGAAATCCGCGTCGGCCAACTGGCCGACAAAATCGGCGTCCACCGCAACACGGTCACCAATTGGATCCGAAGCGGCAAGTTGCGGGCGACGGCGACCGTCGGCAAGAAATACCTCATCGAAAAGAACGCCCTACGGGATTTCTGCCGGGAGCAGAGCATCCCGGAGGCGGTCCTGCAGAAGGTCCTGCCCCCCAACGGCGCTTATTCACCGGGCGATGTCCCCATCGCCCCAACCCACTATTCCCAGGCAAACGAGGTGACTATGTCAGCAAAGCCCATTGGATCGGTGCTGGTGGTCGGAGGCGGCATCGCCGGGATGCAGGCGACGCTCGATCTCGCCAACTCCGGGTACTACGTCCACATGGTGGAGAAGAGCGCCGGCATCGGCGGCGTCATGTCCCAGCTCGACAAGACCTTCCCCACCAACGACTGCGCGATGTGAATCATCTCGCCCAAGCTGGTCGAGGTCGGCCGGCACCTGAACGTCAACCTGCTCACCCTCTCCGAAGTGGTCGAAGTCTCCGGCGACATCGGGAACTTCACCGTCAAAGTCAAGAAGAACCCCCGCTACGTCGACATGGACAAGTGCATCGCCTGCGGGCTTTGCGCCCAGAAGTGCCCTCGCAAGGTCGACGACGAGTTCAACATGGGCCTGAACCAGCGCAAGGCGGCCTTCATCAAGTACGGCCAGTCCGTGCCCCTGAAGTACGCCATCGACGGCGAGGCCTGCATCTACCTGACCCGCGGGAAGTGCAAGGCCTGCGAGAAATTCTGCCCCACCTCCGCCATCAACTTCGAGGAGAAGGAAGCGATCGCCACCCTGAACGTGGGCGCGGTGATCCTGGCCCCGGGGTTCAAGCCCTTCGACCCGTCCGGCTTCGACTTCTACGGCTACGGGAAAATACCGGACGTGGTCACCAGCCTGGAGTACGAGCGGCTGCTCTCCTCCGGCGGGCCCTGCATGGGCCGCCTCGTGCGGCCTTCCGACGGCAAGGAGCCGCACCGCATCGCCTGGATCCAGTGCGTCGGCTCGCGCAACACCAACCGCTGCGACAACGGCTACTGCTCCAGCGTCTGCTGCATGTACGCCATCAAGGAGGCCCTGGTGACGGCCGAGCACACTTCGGGCGGCAAGCTCGACCAGGCCGTCTTCTACATGGACATCCGCAGCCACGGCAAGGAATTCGACCGCTTTTACGAAGGCGCCAAGGCCAAGGGCGTGCGGTTCGTCCGGGCGCGGCCGCACTCGATCGACCCGGGCAGGGACAACGCCGGCGTCACCCTGCGCTACACCACCGAGGACGGCCGCATGCAGGTCGAGGATTTCGACCTGGCGGTGCTCTCCATCGGGATGGAGCCGAGCGCCGACGCCCGGCGCCTGGCCGAGATCTTCGGCATGGAGCTGGATCATTACCGGTTCGCCAAGACCTCCGATTTCACCCCGGTGACGACCAGCCGGCCGGGGGTGTTCGTGGCCGGCG
>Ga0316600_10001288_pt1 | contig 11493 bp, 9 predicted proteins | sample OWC_soil_day5_CT_FD_207652 | JGI IMG/M metagenome (GOLD analysis project Ga0316600, IMG submission 207652) | Wetland soil microbial communities from Old Woman Creek delta, Ohio, United States - OWC_soil_day5_CT | ecosystem: Environmental > Terrestrial > Soil > Wetlands | place: USA: Ohio...
CGACAAAGAGATCATGATCTTTGAAAAGGTTAGGCGATTACCCCAGCACGACATGATAAAACAGGCCCAGGGCGGCAGAGCATCCGATGGTTGTCATCATTCCCAGTTTGAAGCGGAACAGCGCGAGCATGGCAAAGAGTGCGATCAGAAGCGTCGGTACATTGATCGTGTCCCAAACCGGGACCAGCAGGTGCGCCGCCAGGAAATGAACATCGCGGATCGAGCCGAAGAGCGTGTGCAGGGCAAACCAGACCGCCAGATTCAGGACGACCCCCATCACCGCCGCGGTAATGCCCGACATGGCCGTGTTGAGGGATTTGTTGCCCCGCAACGCCTCCACGTAGGGCGCTCCCAAGAAGATCCAAAGAAAACAGGGTACAAAAGTCACCCACACGGTCACCACTGCGCCGAAGACACCGGCGAGCATGGGGTCGAGCCCTCCGGGGCTGCGGAAGGCTCCTAGAAAACCAACGAACTGCAGCACCAAAATGAGCGGCCCGGGCGTGGTTTCGGCGAGCCCCAAACCGTCGAGCATCTCGCCCGGTTTCAGCCACCCGTAGATTTCCACGGCCTGTTGGGCGACATAGGCCAGCACGGCATAGGCCCCCCCGAAGGTCACCACGGCCATTTTGCTGAAGAAGGCCGCCTGCTGGAAATAAATGCTCTGCGGCCCCAGGTAGAGGAGGATCAGGAGGATCGGGCCGAACCACAGCCCCGACCAGACGAGCAGGACCTTGAGAAAGCGTGCCAGTGTGGGCTTGATGTGGTCCGCCTGACCGCCGGTCAAGAGCGCATCCACTGCCGGCTCGTTGCATGCATCGGCTGCGGCGGCCTTGGCCGGGCCGGCAGCAAGCGCGGCGGGCCATAAGCGGCCGCCGATGTAGCCGATCAAGCCGGCGGACAAAATGATGACGGGAAAGGGTATATCATAAAAAAAGATGGCCACGAAGGCCAGCGCGGCGATGGCTGCCATCAGCCTGGTCTTCAAGGCCTTTTTCCCGATCCGCAGGACGGCTTCGACCACGATGGCCAGCACTGCCGGCTTGAGGCCGAAGAAAAGCGACTGCACGATCGTCAGATTTTGATAGCTGGTGTACAGAATACTCAAGACGAGCAGGCAGATGAAGCCGGGGATCACAAACAGGGTTCCGGCAACGATCCCGCCCCATGTTTTGTGCAACAGCCACCCGATGTAGGTCGCCAACTGCTGTGCCTCAGGCCCCGGCAGCAGCATGCAGTAGTTGAGAGCATGCAGAAAACGGCTTTCGCTGATCCAGCGTTTTTCCTCCACCAGGTAGCGGTGCATCACCGCGATCTGACCCGTCGGGCCACCGAAGCTGTTGAGCGCCACCTTGACCCAAAGCCGGAAGGCCTCGCGGAAGGACACGACCGCCGGCGGAACCCCCGCACAGGTGTCGCCCGCGCTTGCCTCTCCCGGTATCGTTTTTGGAACGACCGCTGCCATGAACCCTCTGCGAGAAAAGCATCGATGAATATGATTCAAACATGAGATTGCAGCGCTTCGGTGTCAACCACGATGGTCAGGGAGGCGTCGCCGGGATTCTGGGACCCCCGGCGTGAGCCCGCTGAAGGCAACGGTGTCGTCATGGTTGATGCACACCGCTTTGATTCGATGGGATTCAAACAGGAAGATAAACTGCGGACCGTTCGTCGGCTCTTTTCATGTGCGCAGTGTCGATCTTTTGCCTTGCTGAAAAAAAACCTGAACACATCTCCTGCCATGTTGACCGGCCCCGCCGTTTATTGAACATCCGAGGCGGACTCGAGCCGTGTGCCGGGGGTCAGGTTTTTTTCAATAGTTTGCGGATCTCTTGGCTCTGGGCGCGGTGTTCGGGGCTGCCCTTGCGCTCGAGCGCCTGCGCGAGCTTTTCCAGGAGGTCCTCCAGCCGGATGGGCTTGAGCAGGTAGTCGTAGGCGCCGGCCTGCATCCCCTCCATGCTGGTCTCGAGCGAGGCGTGGCCGGTGAGCAGGATAACCTCGGTTTCCGGGCGGACTTTCTTGATTTCCCGCAGCGTCTGGATGCCGTCCATGCCGCCCGGCATCTTGATGTCCAGGACTACCACGTCGAACAAGTTTTCCTTCACCAGCCGCAGCGCCTCCTCGCCGCTTGCGCAGCCGAGCGCTTCGATCTTTCTTTTTTTGAGCCGGTTCATGAGGGTTTCCAAAAAGTCGCCCTCGTCGTCGACCACCAGAATGGTAGGCTGCTGCATGCGTCCTCCAGGCATCTTCGTTGAAACGACTATTTTTGCATGGGCGGCACGATCGGAAGCGTGATCGTGAAGGCGGCGCCCTGGCCCTCCTTGCTCTGCAGGCTCAGTTTCCCTCCCATTTTTTCAATGATGTTGTAGCTGATCCAGAGACCCAGGCCGGTGCCCTTGCCGGTGCTCTTGGTGGTGAAGAACGGGTCGAAGATCTTTTTCTGCATCGAATCGGGTATGCCCGGGCCGGTGTCGGCGATCACGACCTTGATCTGCGATGAGTCGCGCGAACTCTTGACCGACACCGTTCCGTCCTTGCCGATGGCGTCGATGGCATTGTTGACCAGGTTCAAGATGACCTGCTGGAGCTGGGCCTGGTCGCCGGCCGTGATGGGCAGGTTGCCTGCCAGGTCGGTCTGGATGTCGATGTTGTTGGACCGGGCGTAGTTTTCCAGGATGTCGACGGTCTGGTTGATGGTCTGGTTGACGTCGATGTCCTCCAGGCGCGGCTCCATCCGGCGCGCATAGCCGAGCATGTTGTGCACGACCTTGCGGGCACGCTCGACGTGCTCCTCGATTTTCTTGACCGAGGCGCGGAACTCCTCGCCGTTCGCGCTTTTCTGGAATTCCTCCTCGTCGAGAAGATCCTGGAGCCATCCGGTCTTCTGCAGGATGACGGCGAGCGGGTTGTTGATCTCGTGGGCGACCCCGGCGGCCATCTTGCCGAGGGACGCCAGTTTGTCGGACTGGATCAGCTGGGCGTCCATCTCCTTCATGCGGGTCTCGGACTGCACCAGCTGCCGGATCATGAGCCGCGTCGTGAAGACCGTCGTGAGGATGATCGCGATGACGCCGGCCGCGATGATGGCGATCTGCATGTTGCGCGTGGCGAAAAGCTCGGCCATCTCGTTTTCGACATCGCGGCTGACGACGAGCAGCCAGTTCTTGCTCTTGAGCCAGGCGCCGGCGAGCAGCAGCTTGCGGCCGCCGGCGGCCTCCTGTTCGAAGGTCATGGTGTGCTTGCCGAACAGCGAGATGTCCAGCGGGGCGTTCTCAAGGGTGTTCCCGCCGAAGCGCGGCTTGGTCTGCCAAACCCCCTGCTCGTTGACGAGGTAGGCGTCGCCGGTCCTGCCGGTGTGCGCGGCCTGTACGATCCGGCTGAAAATGTCCGGGTCGATCGTGGCGCGCAGGATCCAGCTCCGCTGGCCTTCGTGGCGGCGGACGGCGATGATGAAGTGGGGGACTTTCCGGAAGCCCAGGTAGACGTCGCTGATGTAAACCCCCTTGCTCATCACTTCGCCGAACCACGCCTGGTCGTAGTAGTTTCTGCCCTTGAGCTCATAGGGGCCGACGTAGGCCAACTGCTCGCCGGTGTGGTCGATGACCCCCAGGTCCACGAACGCCCCGGCTCTCAGGTTGATCACGGCGAGCTTGCGCGCCAGGTTCTCCTCCCCCAGCATCGTCTGGAAGCCGTGGGTGTCGGCGATGGTCCCGAGGATGGCGGTGCGCTCCTTCAGGAACAGGTCGAGGGCTTCGGCCTGGAACTCCGCCCGGTAGCTGATCTGCTCGCGGATCTTCTCGGTGTACATGTTGGCGAACTGCCGGTAGATGATCACGCCCAGCAGCAGCAGAGGCGTGAAGGTGACGAGGAGGGTGAGCAGAATGATTTTGGTTTGAAGGCGTGTGTAGAGATTGATTTCCATAAGGGAGATTCTCAAACCAAAGCGGACGGACCTTGCGCCGGTGCCGGGCCCCTTCCCGATCGGCCCCGGCTCCATATTACAGGAAACCCTCTAAGATGCAACCGCAAACGCCATCGCCTTCCGGTGCAACCGTCGCCGGCCGTCAGCCCACTGCGGCCAGCAGACCCGCGATGTCCGCGCGGTACTTTTGGCGGTAATGCTCCACGTACGCCGGGTTGCTCATGATCATGTCCATCTGCCGGGTGTGCAGCGCCAGGTAGCCGAGAACCTCGACACGCTTGAGCATGTAGTCCGCGTTCCGGCCTTCGACCCGCGAGAGCAGGTGGTCTTCGCGGATCTCCACCCGGAAGCCGATCGGCTCCAGAATTTCGGCGATGAAGTGCACGCGCGCCAGCCGCCGGTCGAAGTCGGCCGCGCCGCCCTTGAACTGGAAGCTCACGTAGTTCTCGGGCGTGCGCTCGCTCACCAGCGCCTCCAGGGTCGAGAAGTGGAACCCCAAACGCTGGCTGAGGCTGCAGTAGTTGCGGGAGATCATGAAGTAGTTGCGCTCGGCGTACTTGGATTTCACCCCGACGGTGAGGGCCTGGTTGGTCGTCGCGCGGAACATGACCGACAGCATCCCCTTGCCGTCCATGGCCGGCGGCCCCTCCCAGGGGATGGCGATGAACCCCTTCCAGAAGGCGAGCATGGGGATGCAGGCGACCTGCTCCAGCCGGACGTGCCTGCCGGTGATCTCCTCGGTGAAGCCGTCGTCCAGGTTCAGCACCCACCACTGCATGGGGACCTTGTAATAGAGCTGCTTGCTCGAGCGCTCCGAGAAGTTGTGGTCCCGGCCGAAATTGAACATCTCGTGCACGGACTTTTCGTGGATGAAGCGGGTGATGTCGTGCAGGCTGCGGCAGTTGGTCGGCGTGAAGTCCGACGATTCCGGCTCCAGGAGGCCGAGCGGGACGATCATCCGGCTCGCCTCGGAGAGGATCTCGTAGACGCGGCTGCCCTGCATGAGGGATTTGCGCGCCGGCGCCTGGTGGAGCAGGGCCTCGACGCGGCCGCGGTGAATCGCCTGGCCCGTGGCATCCACTGTCGTGAGATCGCCGGTGCGCAGCAGGCGCGCGGCCTCCGGGACGGCGAACAGCGCCGGCACCCCGAACTCGCGGGCCACGTTGGCGAGGTGCCCGGCAAAGCCCCCCTCTTCGGTGACGAGCGCGGCGGCGCGGCTGAGCAGCGAGGCCCAGCGCGGCTGCGCTTGCTTCACCACCAGGACCGCGCCCTCCGGGAAGGCCAGCACGTCGGAGCCCTTGTCGGCGATGAACACCGGGCCGCTGGCCGCCCCGGGGCTGGCGGTGATCCCGCCGCGGAAGACCACGGAATTGCCGTCCGCCGCCGCCGGTGCCGTGCCGGGGTGCGCCGTTTCGACCGGCTTTTGCTGCAGCGGCCGGCACTGCAGGAAATAAATGAAGCCCTGGGAATCGATGGCCCACTCGATGTCCTGGGCCACGTCATAGTGGCGCTCGAGTGCGACGGCCGCCCGCGCCAGCTCGAGCGCCTGCTCGCGGGTGAGGGACGGAAGCTGCCGCTCCTCGCCGGTCACGTCCAGGCGGCAGACGCCTTCCTCCGGGTAGCAGACGAACTTGCGGTCCTTCGGCCGGATGTCTTCGGCGACGACCGTCATGGGGTCCTCGCGCGAGACGACGAAGAGGTCGCAGGCGGCGCTGCCGTCCACGACGGCCTTGGGAAGCCCCCAGGCCGCGTTGGTGAAAACCCGGTGGTCGTGGATGTCCACCGGGTTGCGGCTGTAGGTGACACCGCCGGCCGCGGCGTCCACCATGGCGAGGCAGCCGACGCACATGGCCACGTCCTCGTCGCGGAAGCCCCGGGTCAGCCGGTAGGTGATGGCCTGCAGGCTGTACTTGCTGGCCAGGACCTCGCGGTAGGCGTCGAGCACCGTCTCGGCGCCGACGTTGAGCTCCGAGCGGTACTGGCCGGCAAAGGAGCTGCCGGCGGCGTCCTCGCCCAGGGCGCTGCTGCGCAGGGCGACGGTGACCTTGCGGCCGGCCTCTGCCTCCATGGCGGACCAGGCCCCGCGGACGGCGTCGGCGAGGTCCGCGGGCACCTCGGCGCGGATGATCATCTGCTGGATCTCGGCGCTCAGGGTGTAGAGCGCCTCGATCCGGTCGCTCTCGGCGGCCTGCAGGCGCCGGTCGATTTCGGCCTGCAGGTCGTTGTGCTCGAGGAACCGCTGATAGGCGCGCGCGGTGATGGCGAATCCCGGCGGCACTCTGACCTTGAGGCTGTTCTTGATCTCCCCCAGGTTGGCCATCTTGCTGCCGACGACATCCGCCATCTCCTTGGTCACCTCGCTCAAGGGAATCACCAGGCGCTCGTCGGCGATGGGTTTGCGCCGGGTCAGGACCTCCTCGATGGCCTTCTGGATGTGGTCGAAGCGGTTGAACAGCTCGGCGTATTTGCCCGGGGCGAGCTTCTCGATGTTTCGGACCATGGAAAAGACGTTCACGGAGACCGAGGTGCAGGCGGCGCGCACGAAAGTCATCCCGAACGGCCGGACGCCGTGCAGGGCCTCCTCGATTTCGGCCATGATCTCGAGGGCCTTGTGGTTGGCGCTCAGGAGCAGCTTGAAGCTGTGGTAGCGCTCCTTGAAGTCGATGCGCAGGGCGTCGACGTTCTCGGCTTCCCCGGGCTGCTCGCGGTTGAAAATCTTTTTGAAGAAGCCGCGGATAGGCATGAGAATCGCTCGAAGCTGTGATCTCGAAGCTGAAAGCGTGGAACGATATTTGACTTATCTTAGTACGAGAACATGATGGGCGCATCCGCCCGGATAAGCGATTTTCCGCCCCCGGCGGACGGCTGGAACGTATCCGTCGGAGGCGGCCAAATGTGTTTACTTTTTTTCTTCCGGCAGGAAGAAAAAAACATCAGTGCTCAAGCTGCATGCCCCAGCCTTCGAACATGAACATGATGGCGAACCCATACCAGAGGGTGTAGATCACGTAGAACACCAGCGAGAAGACCACCACCCCCAGGCGGTCCATGATGCTCTGGGGCACCACCCGGTAGAAGTTGTAGCTCGCTTCGATGCCTTTTTTGCTGATGTTGGCGACCGCCTTGGCCTCTTTGAATTTCTTCTGGCTGTTGAGGTCTTTCTCGATCGCCTTGAAGGCTTGCCACCAGGTGTAAAGGGCCTGGCGCTCGCCGAAGCCGTATTTGTCGGCGACCGCTTTTCCGTCGTTCTTGTACATGGCATCGGCGTCGGCGAGGACGCCGTCCAGTATCTTGCCCAAGTCGCCGGAGGCCTTGAGCGTGGCGTCGGTCACGCTGACCGCGGCCCCCGTTTTCGTTAAGAGCCGGGAGGTCTGTTGGGCCTGGGTCGGGTTGGCCATGGCAACGGACAGCTCCACGTTGTTCCCGCTGAAGGTTTTGGCCTCGTCCTTGAGCTTCGGGATGTAATAGGCCGATCCTTTGGAGATGGAGTTGTAGAGGCCGTCGAGGTAGTCCAGGCCGTTCAGGCCTCCGAATATCGGGGTGAAGAAAAGGGCCAGCACCGCGAAGAACGAGATGAGCATCGCCAGGCCGAGAGTGAATTTCTTCTTGTGTGCGATCATTTTTTCACCCCCTTTCCGAGCAGGACCGGAATGTTCTTGAGAAACGTGCCGATGACCCAGACCGAGAAGATCGTAATGACAATGAAAAACATGTAGATCCCGATCGACTCCAGGAAGGAGCCCGCCTCCTTGGACAGCGGGATGAAGCCGACGTCGCTGAGTTTGGAGGGCAGGGCGAAGATCCGGTTCACGAACCCGGCGAGCACCGCCATGGCGTAGAACCCGCGGATGGTGATGCCCGGGACCACCTTGGTCGCCATGGCGCCGATCTGGATGCCGAGCAGCGAGCCGAGCAGCATGCCCATGGCCAGCGTGTAGAAGATAAAGCCGTAGATGGCGTACTGCGAGATGGCGGCCCAGCCGGCCGTGAAGATGATCTGGAAGATGTCGGTGCCGACCGTCGTCATGGAAGAGACGCCCAGGACGTAGACGAAGATCGGAAAGGTGAGGAACCCTCCGCCGACCCCCATGATGCCCGCGGCCAGACCCACCAGGGCGCCGCTGGCCACCAGGAACACCCAGGAGATCGCACGGCCGCCGGGAACGAGGTCGTGGTCGAAGCGGACCATCGGCGGGATATTGACTCCTTGGAGCTTGCGGGGCAGGCCGCCGATATCGGCGCCCTCGGATTTGCCGCCGTGGTGGGCGGTGGTGCCCTTGGGGGCGTCGGCTTTCTTAGAGACCCCGCGCGCTTTCAGGAAGTCGAACAATGCATAGAAACCGAGGAAGCCCAGCATGATCGAATAGATCGTGGTGATGAAGGCGTCGCTGATGACCGGGTTGAGCTCGTAGAGGCCGCGGTTGATCAGGCCGCCGAGGGTGGCGCCGAGGACGGCGCCGATCAAAAAAACCGCCGCCAGCGGGACCGAGACGTTGCCGAGTTTGCGGTGGATGACGCTCCCCATGATGGCTTTGGCGAAGATGTGAAAGAGGTCGGTGCCCACCGCGAGGATGCCCTTGATGCCCGCGCTCATCAGCGCCGGGGCGATGATGAAGCCGCCGCCGGCCCCGATGCAGCCGGTGATCAGGCCGGCCATCAGCCCGATGCCGATCGAGGCCAGGAAGATCGTGGTGGAATAAAAGGCTGGGCTGTAGGTGGACTTGCCCCCTATCATCGCCGGAAGGTCGTCGGCCAGCGCGATGCCGCCGATCACGACCGGCAGCATGAGCAGGAGCAGCACGAAGAGCCGCCGCCGGTCCCTGAAGATCCGGTTGGACACCTCCAGCTCCCACTGCGCGTGGTAGCGGGCGCCCGCCATCATGAAGCGTCCCAGTTCTCTAAGAAATTTCATCTCCATCCATTCTCCCTTTCTCAATGTGGTTCTTGGCAAAAACCATACCTGCCGACCGTTGAACCAAGCGGCTGTCACTTCCGGGACTCGATCACCCCCTCTATGGTTTTTATTTTATGCTGCTGCAGGTTTTTTTTCTGGTAGGCGTCTTCGAGCTTGTAGAGGAGCTCGTCGAGGTCGATCGGCTTCATCAGGTAGTCGAAGGCCCCGAGCTGCATCCCCTCCCGGGCGATCTCCAGGCTGGCATGTCCGGTGAGCATGATCACTTCGAGCAGGGGGTGGGCCGACTTGACGGCCCGCAGGGTCTGGATACCGTCCATCCCCGCCATGCGCACGTCGAGCACCAAGATGTCCGCCGTCTGCTGCTGCAGCCAGGAAAGCGCCTCCTCGCCGCTGCGCACGCCGAAGGCCGCCACCCCGCGCTTCTGCATGCGCTTGAGAATGGTTTCCAGAAAATCCGCTTCATCATCGACGAACAACACGCGGAAATCGCTCATGGCCTCTCCCTCCTGCGGTTGCCTGCCGAACTGTCACGCTCGGAAGATTCGGGTTTGGACAAGATATTATGTATATAAGCGCTTAAAAATTAATTCAATATAAAAACCGCGTTAAAGAACACACGGTTTTTAACTGGTTGTCCTGGCCGATAAACATCCGCGCAGCGCGCTGCGCGAATGTTCATCGGCGAAGGAGGGAGTCTGCGATCTGTTTCAGGCGTTCGACGCTGCTGCCGCCTTTTTCCACGGGGATGAGCTTCGCTCCCGCCTCCGGCAGGGCGCTGGCGTAGTGGGTGTGGAGGACGACCGGCACCGGGGGAACTCGGACTTGCAGGGCTTCCAGCAGATGGGAGTCTACGGCGCCGGGAAGGTCCGGGTCCAGGATGATGAGATCGACCGGCTCGTGGTTGAACGCCCATTGCAGAAGGTCGCGGGCGTTTTCCGCCAGCCGGATCCGGTAGCCCTCCCGGCTCATCTCCCGCTGCAGGAACCCGCGCACGTGCGGGTTGCGATCGGCGATCACGATGGTGAAAACCTTTTCCACGCCAGCTTGCTGAGCAACGGGTGTGCCAAGAGAAAAGTGTTCGCACGTTGCACTTTAACTGACCGAAACCATTGATATAGTTGCCGGTGTAGAGAGTGCGGAGAGGGGGTGGGCAAGGGAGAAGTTCTGTCCGCTTTTTTTACAGGATGTAAAGCATATAAAGAAGGTGCGAGGGTTCGGGGTTCAGGAAAGAAGCGGTTGCCGGACCTGATCGCTGCCAGTCCGATGGATCCGTGCGCATGGAAATCCGGAAATTATGGTGCGTGCCCTATCGGTTCCCCTGAACCCCGAACCCTGCCCCCTATTAGTTCTTCCCTTCTTTCTTTTCCCAGGCCGCCTCGATCTTGGCGACCAGCTCGTCGATCTCACAGGGCTTGGTGAGGTAGTCGTAGGCGCCGAGCTTCATGGCCTCGAGCGCCGTGTCGATGGAGCCGTGGCCGGTCAGGATCAGGGTCTCGGTGAAGAGCCCCAGCTTTATGATCTCCTTCAGGGTGGCGATGCCGTCCATGCCGGGCATCTTGAGGTCGAGCACGATGACGTCGAAGTGGTTCTGCTCGAGCTCGCGGATGGCTCCGTCGCCGCTGTTCACGGCGGTGACCTGGTAGCCGCGGTTTTTGAGAAGCTTGGACATGTTCTTGGTGAAGATCGTTTCGTCGTCGACCAGAAGAACGCGAGATCCGGGCATACGCTGTCTCCTTCTTACGCCGGTTTCTTCGGCGGATGCTTTTTCGCCAGGCTGTCCTGCAGCTCCTTGGGCGGGGTGTAAGGCAGCAGGATGGTGAATTCGGTGCCCTTGCCCACTTCGCTTTGAACCGACAGGCTGCCTCCCAGCCGCTTGACGATGCTGAAGCAGATCGACAGCCCCAGCCCCGTGCCCTTGCCGACGGTCTTGGTGGTGAAGAAGGGGTCGAAAATGCGGTTCAGGTGCTCCGGCTTGATGCCCGACCCGGTGTCCGCCACCTTAACGACGGCCATCTGCCGATCGGCGTCCGCCTGGGTAGCGATGCGGATGGACCCGTAGGGTTGGCCGTCGTGGGCGTCGATGGCGTTGGTGATCAGGTTCAAAAACACCTGCTGCAGCTGCGAGGGGTCGGACGACACAGGCGGCAGGCCAGGGTCCGGCTCGCTGAAGAACTTGATGCCGCTGGTTCGGGCTTCACGCTCCATCAGGTCGACCACCTCCTGGATGAAGGCGTTGAGGTCCACCGTTTCGATCAGGGACTGGGTGCGCCGCGAAAAGCGCAGCAGGTTCTGGGTGATGCGTTTGCAGCGCTGGACCTGGATGTCGATCTGGTTCATGGAGTCGGCGAACTGCTCCCGGAACTCCGGGTCCGCGATCGGTGCGTGCTTGACCCCGTCCAACAGGAGCTGGCGCTCGGTGAGGATGATCGCCAGCGGGTTGTTGATCTCGTGGGCCACGCCGGCCGACAGCTCGCCGATGGAGGCGAGCTTCCCGGCCTGGAGCAGCTGCTGGTTGAGCCGGTCGGCCTCGGCGTCCCGGCGCTTGATGCTGGTGATCATGTGCCGCGTGATGAAGACCGTCACCACCAGGATGCTCGCCGCGCTGAGGTGCAGAAAAACGAGGGTCCAGGTGTTGGCGTGGTTGACGTCGGCGAAC